>Ga0066639_10005657_pt1 | contig 10471 bp, 16 predicted proteins | sample CryGeyCG2114_010_2_FD_59504 | JGI IMG/M metagenome (GOLD analysis project Ga0066639, IMG submission 59504) | Groundwater microbial communities from aquifer - Crystal Geyser CG10_big_fil_rev_8/21/14_0.10 | ecosystem: Environmental > Aquatic > Deep subsurface > Groundwater | place: USA: Utah... | reverse complement strand
TGGTTAATTTTTGGGGCAGACAGGATAGCATAGGCGCCTGGGCCTAGCTCTTTTCTGATTTTTTCTCTAGTTATCCTTTCATTTTTATAATTTAAATCCAAGCCGTCCTTTTCCATGCGCTCAAAAGTAGGCGCACCAAAATAAACTTTTGGCCAGTTGTATTTTTTTTGTAAATATTTAACTACTTCAGACTTGCCTGATCCAGCCATGCCTACTACAGCAATAACTTTTTTATTTTTCATAATTTTTTAATAATTCGTTTATTTTTTTCAATAAATCAATTTCATTTTTTGCTTCAATTTTTTCTGTTATTCCCGGGTTTCCCAGAGCCATTCGGCTTACTACTTCGCCCCTGTACCACCAAAGAATTATTTTTTTGTTATTGATTCTTGCAATTTCTAATTCAGCGCCCACTCCCAAAGAAGGAGTTCCCACATAAGCGATCATTAATTTTGAAGAAGTAATTTGATTTTGATTTTTGCTCCAAACAGCCTCAGATGGAACTTCTGGATTTTTTGTCGGATCAGTGCTCCATTGGTGAGGTACATAAGGGTCAAAGCCTGAATCTTCGCAAACAGATCCGATGCGGGTGTATATAATTTTTTTGCTTTCTTCAACGCCAGTTAGGGCGCCAGCAATATATATTTTGGACATATTAACGTGTTAATTCTATAAATTTATATTTAAGACCATTATATTCGTGTTTTTCTTCTGAGAGTAGATTTTTAAACTCAGAATAGTCAGGGAAAAAAGTGTCTGCTTTTGGATCATCTTCTACTATGGTTAAATATAATTTTTCTGCATAAGGAAGAAATTGTTGATAGATTGAGCCGCCACCGATTATAAATATTTCGTCATTTTTTTCTTCTTTTTTTGCCATTTCCAAAGCATCTTCAATAGAGTTTACCACAATACATCCGGAAGCTTCGTAGTCTTTTTCTTTGGCAATCACGATATTGGTTCTATTGGGAAGAGCACGACCTAGGGACTCAAATGTTTTTGATCCCATAACAACAGTATGGCCGAAAGTAATATCGCGAAAATGCCTCAAATCATCAGGTATATCCCAAAGCAGCTTATTTTCAAAGCCGATAGCTCGTTTTTCATTTGTGACCGCAATCATCGAAATCATTTCTTTTTGTCATTTCCGACACACCTTATTTGTAATATTAGATGATTGGAAATCCAATTTATATTAACTCCGAGATTCCCGCCTTCGCGGGAATGACAGAGGATGGTGTTTATTAATAACCGCCAATATTTGCGATTTCTCCTTTGAGTGGAGGGTGTGAGTTATAATTTTCTAAAGTAAAATCTTCAAATTTAAAGTCGTCAATATTCTTTATATTAGAATTAATTTTTAGATTTGGAAAGGGAAATGGCTCACGTGAAATTTGCTCTTTGATCTGATCAAAATGGTTTGAGTATAAATGTACATCACCGAAAGTATGAACAAATTCTCCGGGCTTTAGTCCAACTACTTGAGCTACCATCAAAAGAAGCATGGCATAGCTAGCGATGTTGAAAGGTACGCCAAGAAAAAGGTCTGCACTTCTTTGGTATAATCCTAGATTGAGAATGCCATCACCAGTAACTTGAAATTGAAAAGTAGTGTGGCAAAACGGAGGAACCTCATTGGCGTTCCCCTTGGACGCCATAGCATAAATAAAATCAGGATTCCATCCAGAAACTACATATGATTTTCTATAGGGTTTGTCTTTGAGGCCATTTATAACCCAGCCAAGTTGGTCAATTTCTCGCCCGTCAGAAGCTGGCCAACGACGCCACATTTTTCCGTAAACTACGATCAGATCACCCCAATTTTTTACCCATTCGTCGTCAGCTGGCAGTTCTTTTAGTTTGGCAATAAATTCAACTTGTGCAAGGTCTTTTTCCGGTTCATTTTTGAGACAATGCTTGTGATAGCGTTTCCAGGCCCATTCATCCCAAATATGCACATTTTGGTCCACTAGAGGCTTGATATTTGTGCTTCCTGACAAAAACCAGAGAAGCTCTATCAGAATTCCTCTGAAAAAAGTTTTTTTGGTGGTTAGCAATGGGAAGCCTTTAGATAAATCAAATCTGATTTGTCTGCCGAATACGCTTCGGATAAAAGGCGGTTCCTGGCCTTTTTTCTTGTATTCATCAAGTACTCCAGGAGTAAAAAATAATTTTTTATCAGATCCATTATCCAAAATATCTTGAGCTAGGTCTAGGTATTGGTATTCTGGGTGTTTTTTATTCATAATTTTAGTATCCAAATTCACTATAGAATTTATTGTTTATAATGTTATTTATAACTTCTCTGATATAAGGAATTGTGTTTGAGGGTAATTTATCAAGAGGAAACCATCTCAAGTCATCACATTTATTTGGTTACATGTTTTTTATTTCTCCTTGCCATTTTTTTGCTATAAAAAATACATCAATTCTTTCTTTTATTTCAACATCCTTATTTTTTTTCTCACTTCTGTTCAGAACATGAGCCACCTCAAGATCTTTTGAGTTTAATACAATATTTGCCTCCTCCTTAGCCTCTCTTATCATCGCTTTTGTAAATCCTTCATTTTTTTCTACATGGCCCGCCACTAAACCATATTTCCCATCTTGAAATCCAGTATTAATACGACGCAATAGTAAGATTTTGTTGTTTTTTATTAAAACAAGATATGATGAAGGAACTAATTTAAATCTTTTTTGTTTATTTGCCATAAGCTATACTTGAGTTTCTTTGCCCTCAGTAGCTACTCGACCGCCCTGCCATTGTCCGCGATATTGATTTCCTTCGCCTAGGACTTCATGAAAAGTGATATGAACCACTCTAGCGCCAAAAGATACTTTGATATTTGATTTCCCTAGATTACAAATTCCAAAGGTTAATTCCCCAGAATAGCCGGGCTGTACAACGCCATTAAAAAGCCCTAGACCTGACCGGAATAGGGTGGTGCGCGGGAAAATTATGCCGGAAATATTGGTAGGCAGATTCACCTTTTCTATAGTTTTAATTAAATAATATTTTCCAGGCTCAAAAACAAAAGCGTTTGCATCGGCGACCTCACCCTGCCCCCCTCCTTGTAAAGGAGAGGGAACTTGTGCTTTAGCTACCAGTTTTATATCTGGAGTATCTCGCTCTTCTACGCCCAAAAAGCCATCTCCTTCTAATTTGTAAATTTCTCCTAGGCGCAAATCAAAACCAGCTCCTTCGGGATTGTTTTTTTCACGATCGCAAAGGTTTTCTACCAAGTTTATTTCTTTTACTAATTCGTGTAGTTTTTTTATTCCTAGAATCATATTCGTGTGTTTATTTAAAAACAATCACTATTTCCATCTCCGCATTTCAAATCCTCTGGTTTGCTGTCGAAGTTTATATCACAATAAACCTTTCCGTCATATTTTCTAATTTTGATACTTCTTCTATCTGCTAGTTCACGAGCTTCGTCTTCCTTTTCTGTTTCCTCTCCGCCTTTTTTGATTCTTTCATATTCTTTATAATAAACAATTTCTTTAACACCTGCGTTATTGAGGGATTTCATACAGTCATAGCATGGCCAAGTGGCAGAATATAATGTCGCTCCGCGTAATCGGGTAGTGTCTTGGGCGTTTATCATAGCGTTGACTTCTGCATGAGCGCCCCTACAGCGTTTCAGTTCGCCTGTTTTTGGGTCACCGTCAACTTTGGCGCAACCAACATCAATGCAGTGATAGTCACCTTCGGTCGGACCATTATAGCCCATAGAAATAATTCTTTTGTTGTTATCTACAAAGACAGCGCCAGCTTCAACATAACGGCAAGCAGTGCGTTTTGAGCAAAGAATAGCTAGGTTCATAAAAAGTTCGTCCCAGCTCAATCTATCGTTCTTTGGATCTTTTAGTTTGGCCATAAAATAAATTTGAGTTTAAAAATAAGGCTTAGAATATAAACCCTATATGTATATTTAGTATATCGTTATTCTATTTTATCAAGTGATGATGACTTTGGCAAATGTATAAAATAATAAAATAAGATAAAAAATAAAATAAGAAATATTTCACATAAAAAAGCAACCCGATCGCTTGTTGGCAATCGGGTTGCTTGGCTGTTTATGTTATTTTGTTTGATTAATTAGCGATTACTTTTATTCCAGGGCCCATTGAAGAGCTGATAGAAATATTTCTGATATATATACCCTTTGAAGAAGTTGGTTTTGATTTTTTGATAGCTCCTAGAATAGTTTCAAAGTTTTCTATTAATTTTTGGCTATCAAAAGATATTTTTCCGATTATAGCGTGAACATTACCTGTGTCATCATTTTTGAAGCTTACTTTGCCTTTTTTGAGCTCTTCTACGGCTTTGGCTGGATTTGGAGTGACCGTATCATTTTTTGGAGAAGGCATCAGACCGCGTGTTCCAAGGATTTTAGCAATTTGCGCTAAATTTCTCATCATGGCTGGTTCTGCTACTGCAACTTGAAAGTCAGTTTTTTCAGTTTTCTTAATCTCAGCAATCAAATCATCTCCTCCTGCATAATCAGCTCCAGCTTCTTTTACGTCTTTGATTTTGTCGTCTGAGACAAAAGCGGCTACTTTTATGGTTTTTCCTGTACCATGAGGCAGGCTCACAGCAGAACGAATTTGTTGATCTCCTTTTTTGGGATCAATACCTAGACGGAAATGAACCTCAATTGAGGCGTCAAATTTTGTTTTTGATAATTTCTTAGCTAGCTCAATTGCTTCATTAACTGGATAAGTTTTTGTTTTGTCAAATTCATTGGCTACAGAATTTTGTTTTTCTGTGGTTGGTTGTTTTTTTTCTGGTTTTTTTGTCATATTTTTCGTGGTGATCGGAATTGAAAGTTTATAAAGTTATCTTATTGCTTTGTGAGCTTTATAACTTTTAAACTAAATCCTCCCACAAATTATTTAATAATTTTTTACTTAATTTCCACTCCCATTTGACGAGCAGTACCTTCTATGATCTTCATGGCTTGTTCTACATCGTTTGTATTCAAGTCAGGCATTTTGATTTCTGCGATTTCTCTAAGTTGAGCTTTGGTTATAGAGCCCACTTTTTCAGTTAATGGTTTTCCTGATCCTTTTTTGAATTTTCCAATTTTTTTAATCAATTCGCCAGCTGGAGGGGTTTTCATAATAAAAGTAAAAGACCTATCTTCATAAACCGTGATTTCTACTGGGACTATATCTCCCATTTTATCTTTTGTTTTATCATTGAAAGTTGTGCAGAATTCTTGGATATTTACACCATGTTGACCCAAGGCAGGACCTACTGGAGGAGCAGGATTTGCTTGGCCAGCTGGAATTTGTAATTTTATTTTAGTTAATTCTTTTTTTGCCATACGTGTTAGTTGATTGGTTACTTAGTTGATTAGGGATTAGTTATTTAGATCTAACCAAGAAGCGTATCCCTATTTATATTTTATTTATAGAGCCTAATTAACTATTTAACTAAGCCCTAATTAATTAATTTATAATTTTTTAATTTGTAAGAAATCTAATTCAACCGGAGTTTCTCGGCCAAACATAGAAACCAATACTTTTACTTTTCCCTTAGCCTCATCAATGTTTGTAATTTTTCCTTCTAGATTTTTGAATGGTCCGTCGCTAATACGAACAGGGGAGCCAATTGATACGTCAATTTTGAATTTCGGTTCTTCTACGCCAGAGCGTTTCTGCAGTTCCTTTACTTCTTTTTCGCTAATTGGAGTGGGAATCGTGCCAGTACCGATAAATCCAGTCACATTCGGCGTATTTCTCACCACATACCAAGAATCGTCTGTCACAATCATTTCCACCAAGACATAGCCAGGAAATATTTTTTCTTCCACGACTTTTCTTTTTCCATTTTTAATTTTTATCTTTTTTTCTGTAGGAATCAGTATATTAAAAATTTTATCTTCCATATCCATGGATTCAATTCTTTGTTTTAAATTGTGCGAAACATTTTCTTCATATCCAGAATAGGTATGAAGTACATACCATCTTCTGCCTTGATTTAATATTTGCTTAGCCATATTTTTGAAATTTTAATTTTCAATTAAAAAATTTATTTGATAATCAAGTTTAGCCCAAAATTGAATATATAATCCAAGGCTCCAAGAAAAAGAGCTATCGCAATACTAACTCCAATTACAAGTAGAGTGTAGTTTTTTGTTTCTTTTTTTGTCGGCCAAGTGACTTTTTTCATTTCTTCAATTGAACCTTTTAGATATTCTACGATTTTATTTTCCATATTTTTATTTAATTTTAGCTAAATTTAAGTAATTAAAAACCGCCTGAATTGGGCAGTTGTTATTAATAATTTAATAATACAGTAAAAGAGGGGAACTGTCAAGAAATTGTATAAGTCTTTATATTTGACAGAAAATAAGATTATGATATATTATAAATACCAACTAATTTAGTAGGAGTTAAAATAATTTATAATTTTTGATTTAGGATGTAAGATATGAAATTTTCAACTAGAACAACTTATGGACTTAGGGCAATGATAATTTTAGCCAAAAATTATGATAAAAACAATATATCATTATCAAAAATAGCTAAAGAAGAAAATATTTCTTTGGGTTATTTGGAAAGATTATTTGCCCGAATCAAAAAAGCCGGATTAGTAAAAGCAGAAAAAGGTTCTAGCGGTGGATATGTTTTAGCCAAAGATTCAAAGGAAATTACTATATTTGAAATAATAAAAGCGCTCGAGGGAAAGATGAGCCCATTCCATTGTTTGAGTGAAGATGGAAAAATTTATTGTAGTACAAATTGCAAATGCGGGGCAACAAAAGTGCTAGTAAAGGTGCAGAATGCGGTGAATAACACTTTGAAATCTATTAATTTAAAAGAGTTAATATGAGAAAATTATTAATAAGCTTTATACTTTTTGTTTTTTTTATTGCCCCAGTGCAGGCAAATAGCCTGCTTGACTCTGATTCTGACGCCGTTCCTGATGAGGATGAAATAAATATTTACAAAACTGATCCAAACAATCCAGACACAGACGGAGATGGCTATAGTGATTGGATTGAATTGAACAATGGTTATTCCCCCCACAATCCTAAACCAGTCAAGCTTGAAGAAAACGATTATGATAATGACGGACTTACTGATAGAATGGAGTTGAATTTTAAAACAGATTTAAGTAATCCTGACACAGATGGTGATGGATATTTAGATGGAGTAGAAATTGAAAATGGCTACGATCCGAATACTCCGGACGGGGCAAAATTAGAAAAAAAGATAGAAATAAATTTAGCAAAGCAAGAGTTATATTATTTATTGGGAGGCGTAAGACTAGGCGCATTTATAGTTTCGTCCGGTAAGCCCGGTATGTATACGCCGACTGGTAATTTCAAAATTGACTATAAGGACCCAAGGGCTTGGTCTAGCTACGGTCTTTGGATGCCATGGTGGATGAGTTTAAGAAATGGATATTTTGGCATCCATGAACTCCCAGAGTGGCCAAATGGAGTCAAAGAGGGAGAAGATCACCTGGGAACTCCAGTATCTCATGGATGTATTCGTTTGGGAGTTGGTCCAGCTGAATTTCTCTATAATTGGACACCGATGGGGACACCTGTGTTTATTTATTAAACTCAACTGTCGTTTTGAGTCGTAGTCGACCCGTTTGCCACAAGCTGGCACTGTCGGGCAGGAGAATCTCGAGATCCTTCGACTCGCTACGCTCGCTCAGGATGACATTGATATGTCATATGTCATACACAAATAAAGTATTGCAACATTTTAAAGACCCAAAAAATCAGGGAACAATTCCTAATGCTGATGCTGTGGGTGAGGTTGGTAATCCAACCTGCGGAGATGTAATGAAAATATATCTCAAAATCAAAAAAGACCCCCTTGATAAAGGGGGTAGGGGGGATTATATTGAAGATGTAAAGTTTGAAACCCTAGGTTGCGCAGCCGCCATAGCGGTTTCTTCTGCTTTTACAGAAATTGTGAAAGGAAAAACTATTGACGAGGCTATGAAAATTACCAAAGACAAAATAGTTGAAGAATTGGGTGGTTTGCCTGAGCAAAAAATACATTGCTCAATGCTGGCGGTGGAGGCGCTTCACGAAGCAATTAAAAATTATAAAAATTAAAATAATAAATATGACAAAAGAAAAAAAACCATCCTCAAACATAGAGGACAATATAAAAAAAGCTTTAGAAAAAGTTAGACCAAGTTTGCAGGCAGACGGAGGCGATGTTCAGTTTGTGGATTGGGACGAGAAAAAAGGCATAGTCAAAGTTCAGCTCATGGGTATGTGCGTAGGTTGTCCGATGGCGCAGATTACATTGAAACAGGGAATTGAAGAAGAAATAAAAAAGGAAGTTCCTGAGGTTAAAGAAGTAATTAATGTATAATTGTCATTCTGAGCCGTCAGGCGAAGAATCTCGAGATCCTTCACTACCGTTCAGGATGACATTGATAATATGTCAAAAATTTATTTAGACCACAGCGCAACCACGCCCGTAGATAAAAAAGTGTTAGATGCGATGTTGCCTTATTTTAGTGATAAATTCGGCAATCCTTCGTCTATTCACGGTTTTGGACAAATTGCAATTGCCGGCGTAGATAAAGCGCGCGAACAGGTGGCGCAGTTTTTGAATTGCGAGCCAAGCGAAATTATTTTTACTTCTGGCGCGACTGAGGCGAATAATTTAGCGATAAAAGGACTTATTAAAGCCTTGAAAAAAAACACACCCCCAGCTCCTCTCAATAGAGGGGAGTATAAAATGCACGTTATTACATCCTTGATAGAACATGATGCGGTTTTGGAGCCCTGCATGGAATTAGAGAAGGAAGGTGTTGAAGTGACGCATTTACCAGTAAAGTCAAACGGAGTAGTGGATATAGAAAGATTTAAAAAATCTATAAAAGACAATACAGTTTTGGCTTCCGTAATGTATGTGAATAGTGAGGTGGGCTCTGTCCAGCCAATCCGGGAAATCGGAAAAATTATCAAAAAAATTAATGACAATAGACTTAATGAGTGGAAAAAAATGCGCGCCAGAGATAGGGGAGAAAAGCCAGAGCCGATTTATTTTCATACTGACGCCACTCAAGCAGTAAATTTTTTTAATTGTGATACCAAATGGAACTACATAGATATGCTTTCCGTGTCTGCTCACAAAATATACGGCCCCAAAGGCGTGGGGGTGTTTTTTAAAAAACAAGATATTCCCCTGGAGGCCTTGCAAAGAGGCGGGCATCAGGAAGGCAATTTGCGAAGCGGGACCTTGAATGTGACCGGCATAGTTGGAATTGGCGAAGCTATTAATCAATTAAGCAAAAAAGCAATAAAACAAAAAAACAAAGAAATTAGTATTTTACGAGATATGTTAGCGGAGGGTATTTTAAAAAATATTCCCGATGTAGTTTTAAACACTGATAGAGAAGTAAGCACACCAGCGCATGCGCATTTTACCTTCAGGGGGGCAGAGGGAGAGTCAATTTTGATTGCTCTAGATCTAGAGGGCATAGCAGTTTCTACCGGCTCTGCTTGCGCTTCTAGTTCGCTCAAAGCCTCTCATGTACTTCTGGCTATGGGCGTAGACAAAGCGATTGCGCATAATTCAATCCGATTTAGTCTGGGAAAACACAATACAGAAGCAGAAATCAAGCAAGTTTTGAAAGTTTTACCGCCTATCATAGAAAGACTTAGAAAAATAAACCCTATTTATAAAAAATAAATTTTGTTCATTTTTTGAAAGGAGGAAACATCATGGGAAAAGAACGGAAAAAACTAAATTCTGCATTTTGGATCTTGGCGTTTATGTGTTCAGCAATATGTCTTTATGTTTTTTTCAACACTGAAAAAGGAAAGGAAATTTTCAATATTAGCAAAATAATGGAAAAAGTAGAAAATCAGAGATGTATTGACAGGAAGTGATTTTTGTATTATTATTTTGTAGGGATAACCGAAAAACAAAGAAAGGAGGGGAAAAGAACAGAAAAAAGAGTTGCTAAAAACGAGAAAAAACAGAACGAAAAACAAAGAAAGGAGAACGAACATGTTCCGAGGAAAAAATTGGTTGGTATGGGTTGGAATCATCGCACTGTCCGGAATGTTCCTGATGGGCCAGGATTCCTGGGCTCCGGCACTGGAGTGCGTTGACTTCGAGGATCCGGCTCCGGGTTCCATTTACAGCGTACCCATGACATTCACGGATTCGGGAGCAGTTGTGTCAGCGCTCGCATTCCAGTGGTCCAACGGGAACTGGACACCCAACGGCGAGATGCTGGTGGTTGACGCTTCTTGGTGTAGTTCCGGTGGTTCAGGGCAGAATCTCACACTCAACAACATCAACGCTGAGATCGTGTTTCCTGTGCCTATCGACAACGGACTCTCCATTCAAATCGGAGAGTACGGCGGGAACGTGAATCTCATGATCAATGGGGTTCATGAAAACAAACCGACCTTTAGTGATATGCCTCCGTCTATTGGTGGAGTCCTCGTTTCCTGCACTGGACCGGGGT
>Ga0066639_10005655_pt1 | contig 10472 bp, 7 predicted proteins | sample CryGeyCG2114_010_2_FD_59504 | JGI IMG/M metagenome (GOLD analysis project Ga0066639, IMG submission 59504) | Groundwater microbial communities from aquifer - Crystal Geyser CG10_big_fil_rev_8/21/14_0.10 | ecosystem: Environmental > Aquatic > Deep subsurface > Groundwater | place: USA: Utah... | reverse complement strand
TGTTTCCATCAAGTCCTTCAAATGGGACTGTTCAGAGAGTTCACGTAGTTTTTGGACAAAATGTTAGCCCAGGAACACGTATTGCCACTATTTTTCAACCAGAACATGAGATAGTAGCTGTATCAAACATTAATGCTGATATAGCAGCACAGGTCTCACAAACTGATATGAGTACACTTATTCTCTCAAACGGCACAAGTGTCCATACGCTCCCAACGTTTGTCTCAACAGAAGCAACAAACGGCAAACTGTACTCAATGTTGTATTCACTTCCTCAAGAATACTCAGACCTGGTAACAGATCAGGAGTTTATATCAGTCCATGTCCCGCTTGCCGTGCCTGATACGTCAAGTGTTATTCCTCTTATCCCCATCGATGCAGTCTACAAAACTGAAGAAGGAGCGTACGTGTTTGTTGTAGAAAATGGAAGAGTCACATCCCGAACAATTCAGATTGGCGAAATCTTTGGAAGTTACATTGAGATCGAAAACGGCCTAAAAAGTGGAGATATGGTGATTTTAAATCGAAATGTCGTTGATGGAGACACAGTAATAGTCACAGAGACATAAATGTCATCCTGAGTTGCTTTAGCGACGAAGGATCTACATGTTCCTTCTCAAGAAATTCTCCACTTTCGGTTCAGAATGACATTGCAACAACAAACGATAAACTGAACGTTACCATGAAGCAAGAATCGTATTTATCAAAAATCAGGTTTGACCAGAAATTAAGAAATTCTCTTATTGCCAAATACTTAGGTAATCCGAGACTTTTTATCCTTATTGTTCTGAGTGTCATTTTCCTTGGAGTCTACAGCTTCATCGAACTTCCTCGAAGACTTAACCCTGAGATCAATATCCCGATAGTTATCGTCTCAACATTTCTTCCCGGGGCAAGTCCAGATGATGTTGAATCGCTTGTCACCGTACCTCTTGAGGATGCCGTATCAGATCTTGACAACGTCTCAACAGTCACGTCTAGATCCCAATCAAATGTATCGGTTATCACAATGGAATTCAGTTCAGGAACTGATCCTGACAAGGCCCGATCAGATGTCCAGTCTGCCGTCGATACTGTAGAACTTCCTGAAGATACAGAAGACCCAAATGTCATAAAACTTAATTTTGAGAATCAGCCTGTTTGGTCATTTGTTCTTGCAGCAGATAATGAGGCAACCTTGAGTAGATTCGCACAAAACCTCAAGGATCAACTAGAAAATGGTGAAAGTATCAAAGAAGTCCGGACCCCAGGACTTGATGAACAGGAGATTCAAATCATTCTCGATCAAACACATGTGACAACCTATGGTCTTAACCCTCAGCTTATCTCACAGCAAATCGTCGCTAGTCTCTCAACATTTCCTGCAGGATCAGTCAAAACAGGAGATAACACATTTTCTCTCACAATTGACCCAAGTATCACATCAGTGTCTGATATACGAAATATTGTTCTTTCTCTCAATGGAACACCAGTCCTTCTCTCAGAAATCGCAGAAGTCCTACAGTCTTCAAAACCAAACCAAGACCTTAGCTTTTATGCGTCTTCACAAGGTGTTATCAAACCATCAGTACGGTTTGATGTGTACAAAACTGACAGAGCAGATATTACGGAAGCATCAGAAGAAGCTGACGAGATCGTCTCTGAGGTACTTAGCCAAACAAATAATATCTATACCGTTGAAACTATCTACAACACATCTGAACAAATCAACGAACAGTTTAATGATCTTCTTCGTGATTTTTGGATCATTGTAGGTCTTATTTTCGTCGCACTTTTTCTCTTTTTGGGACTTCGGCAGGCAATCGTGGCTGCTCTTTCTGTGCCGTTTACCTTTTTAATCAGCTTTACTGTCATGAACCTCACCGGTATTTCGATAAACTTTTTGTCGATGTTCTCACTTCTTTTGTCGCTTGGGCTATTAGTGGACGACACGATTGTTGTTATTTCTGCAATGACAGCCTACTTTAGAACTGGAAAGTTTTTACCAATGCAAACAGCCCTTATGGTCTGGCGGGATTTCATTGTTGCTATTTTTACAACGACTATTACAACAGTCTGGGCATTTCTTCCGCTTCTTCTCTCAACAGGTATCATTGGTGAATTTATCAAATCAATTCCGATTGTTGTATCAGCAACACTTCTTGCATCATTTTTTGTGGCAATGTTTATCACAATGCCATTTATCATTATTCTTCTTAAACCAAATATCCCACGCAGAGTGACACTTATGGTCCAGATTCTTTCAATCATTGCTCTTCTTGGACTATTTGTGGCTATTGTTCCAAAAGGACCAATTCTTATTCTTGAACTTCTCGCACTTATCGTATTTCTCCTTGTGACACGGGCAGTAAGACGAAAAATAATCGAGAGAGGGAAATCTGAATACAAAAAGATTGCAAGGAAAAACAAACAAATAAACAATATTTCTTACTATGCAACGCATGGTGTTATAAGCTTTGAACCTGTTATTACTAAATACAAACGTGTCATTACACTAATCCTCCAAAATAACGTCAAGAGACGAAACGCAATAATTATGGTCGTCGTGTTTTCGATTTTTTCATATGCGCTTTTGCCACTTGGCTTTGTCAAAAGTGAGTTTTTCCCAAATACTGATTTTGACTATATGTACATTAATCTTGAACTTCCTTCGGGAACAAATGATGATGTGACACGTGAAGAGGCCAAACGTCTCCTTGAAATACTCGCGACAAATCCTCATGCTGCTTTCGTAACTGCGGATATCGGCCAGGGGTATTCTCCAGAACAAGGACCAACAGGAGGTGGTTCAAATCAAACGTTGTTTACTCTCAGGCTTATGCCAGAAAGGGAAAGACCATCATCACTTGTCATCGCACAGGATCTGAGAAATCAGTTTGCAACATATACCAAAGGAGAGATCGCGGTCACCGAAATATCAGGCGGTCCACCAGCAGGAGCAGATCTTCAGATAAAGCTTTTTGGAGATGACCTGTCAGAGCTTCAGGGATACGCAGATGATATAGAAACCTATGTAGGCAGCATCCAAGGTGTTACGAATATCGACACATCAATCAAACCTGGAACAAGTAAAGTCGTGTTTGAATCAGACCCTGTCGCTCTCGCACTCCAAGGGATATCAAAACAAGAAATCGGAGGATTTTTGAGAATATATTCATCAGGTATCACACCAGATACGATTAAGTTAACTGAAGGTGCAGATGATACAGATATTACTATTCGTCTTACAGAAGACACACCTACTATTGAATCTCTTTCAAGTCTTGAGATTCCAACAGTACAAGGAACGATCCCAATCACTTCTCTTGGATCGTTTACGCTTGAAGAAAACCCAACACTTATCACACGGGAAGATGGCAAACGAACAATTTCTGTATCAGCTGCTGTAACAGAAGGATACAATATTTCAGACATCAATACAGAGCTTGAGAATTTTGCAGAAAACGAGCTTACTCTTGCGGACGGATATTCATGGAGCACTGGTGGAGTCAATGAAGAGAATGAGCGGTCAGTTCAGTCAATTCTCCAGGCAATGGTCCTTTCGTTTCTTTTGATTATCGTAACAATGGTACTTCAGTTTGGTTCGTTTCGAAAGGCTCTTATTGTCATGCTTGTGATTCCGCTTTCAATCTCAGGCGTATTTATCATTTTTGCGATAACAAACACACCTTTGTCATTCCCGGCGCTCATCGGTGTTCTCGCGCTTTTCGGAATCGTAGTCAAAAATTCGATTTTGGTTGTGGACAAAATCAAACAAAACATTGATATCGGGATGGACTATATCAATGCTATAGCTGATGGGGCATCAAGCAGGCTTGAGGCTATAGCCCTTACATCAATTACTGCTATCTTAGGGCTTATCCCAATTACGCTTTCAGATCCACTCTGGAGAGGACTTGGAGGAGCAATTATCGCAGGTCTGACATTTTCAGGCACAATTATGCTTTTTTTCATCCCGGTAGTGTACTTCTACTGGTTCCGCCCAAGCAAAATAAAAAACCCACCCCTCAAAAGAATTAGGAAAGGTTACGCTTGAATTCAACCTGGAAGGTTAAATAGCCTCGTAACCCGTTGAAAAGTCAGGTAATGAAAAACTAAACCTATAGTTGTGTTTTCCTATTGAATTTTGTATACTACCTCCCATGACACACGAACGGATAGAGAATTCTTCTCCTGATCAATTACGGGGTGATGTTCTCAGGTCAATCAACGTTGCGGATATTACAGTCAGGCAATACCAAGACGCAGTTAGGAGCGCTGAAGCGGAGACAGGGCTCACACAGGCATTTTTGGATTACATTGACTGTATGACACAGAAAACTCCACACCCTCCTGTCTCTGTGCTTCCGCCTTCTGTCACACCAGTCCGTCGGAGACATACAAGACTTGACCGTATCATTGGAGCACTCGTTGGAGATCAACCATCATCAGTGCAAAATGAGATATTCTATCCTCAGTCCCATTATTTCTATGCTTACTACTCATGCGATTACGAAAACCCGGCAATGGCAGGTCTGATCAATCCGCCATCACATCTCACTCCTCAAAAGATATGGGACCTGATAAACCATGAACCTACATTAAAAGCTGAGCAGAGACGATACATTCCACCGTTATATGATTTAGAGCAGGAACCTGAGCTTGAGCGTGGAAATTTCACCACATTTATCACAGTCCGCCTCGTCCAAGGAGGACCAAATGGATTTCATTTGACACCTGACCGCATGGACAGGGCAATCACGCACCTTGAAAACACAGTGAGAAATCCTGCAGGAGAAGTTCCCGAAACCGAAGAAAAAAAAGCGTTTCTCAAAAATAAACGCATGATGAATAAGCACCTCGGAGATGCTCCCTGGAAGATTGGTAAGCAAATGCAAGAGGACTTACGTAATGTCTCTTCTTCGCTCGTACGTGCTAGTGAACATCGTCTTATCGGATTTCCGAAGCCGTTTCTGTTTGAAACATCACATGGTGGACCACAGTTTCAGTGGGATGTAACAACAGGTCTTCTCTATCAATACACTGACAACACTCACATGACGGTTGTACAACCAAACGAACTTGTCTCCCTTACACCCGGACTCCTGAGATACTTTCGTGTACTTATATAAAGTCCCTCCATATAGTTTTAGGTATTTAGCAATATTTTCGTACTGTTTGCATTACTTGACAGATTTTGTCAATTTTGGTTAGATGTTTAATAGAGAAATTATTTGCTCGCCGCACACGGAAGCACTCATATGTCGCCCTACCTGCCCTAAAAGCACATGTGAGGAATATATCCCAAAACGTATTCTATGTTGATTGTCTGAGAAAGCTCAGAAACAAATACACATATGCCAAACTGCCCAACCATCACGCAATTATCTTTCACATGTAGTTTGCAGATCCCCTTGAATTCAGAGTTGGAAGTCTTCAAGGGGATTTCTTGTATGTAGTATCAACTCTTGTTTTTCGTGAGGTGTCGTCTGGATTTGACGAGCCTCAGGAGACAACAAGAGAAAAGTGGATCCCGCTGAGCGGGATGGGTGAGGTCTAAACATACATACGTTACTAGAGAATAGAACGTTCTTGGTTTCGTATTCCAATCATACAAAAGAAAGGAGGTGAAAATATAATGAATATAAAAAAAATAATCTTTGGAGGAACAACGGGAGCCCTGATGCTTGCATTGACCATAGTTCCAGCTCTCGCAGATTCCTTACCGACTATTGATTTTGAAGCACCAACGTACACTCTTGGAAACATCGATGGCCAAGATGGTTGGATGAAGACCGGTCCATTTGATGCTGAGGTCGATGATGTCACGTCTTTTCCTAATGCATCCGGCTTTGGATTTGAAGATCAATCACTTCGCATTTCAAATGCAGTAACAAGCGGATCATTTGGTGACCAAACCTTTTCGCCTGGACTTGCTGACCCTGCAAATGATTCAGGACCGACACATTTTGAGGCAAGTTTTGATATCGGATCAACAGATGCATCTCAACAAGCTGGACTATTTCTTTCTGTTAGTCCGGATGATGGACAAGGTTCCAGGATGAGCTATGCTGGATTTGACGATCAGGCAGATGGCATTCATGTCATTTTCTATGACGCAACAAATCCAGGCCCTATCGGAACAGTTTCTAGTTTCAACGGTACTGACGTTGCAACAATCGATCGAACAACTTCGCATACAATCAAGTTCGAGATTGATTTGGTACCAGGTCCGGCAAATGATGTCGTAACCCTTTATGTTGATGGTTCTCCTGTTATCACAGGAACAACATGGGAAGACTACTACCGCTATGATCCAGAACAAGCTGGAAATGGCAACGTCGTCCCATCTATTAGTAAGCTCTTGTTCCGCGCTGGCGGAGCAGCAGCTCCTTCAACACTAGGTAATGGATATCTCGTTGACCACGTAAGTCTCTCAAGCAGCACACCGCTTGCAACTCCTACAACAAAGGATGAATGTAAGAAAGGTGGTTGGATGGATCTTGTTGATGGTAACGGCAATCCATTTAAGAACCAAGGTCAATGTGTCGCGTATGTTGCTTCCGGTGGGAAGAACATGCAGTAACACACAAAATCCTTAAAAAAGGTCGCTCCCGGGGGTTTTACAGAATCGCCTGGGAAACAAAACAAATATATGTAAAAGTTTCGAATTTCGATATTCGGATTTCGAATTTCGTTTGACAAGTTGTCAAAGGAGGGGTGGGAGACAAAAGATGTGTGTTTCTCACCTCGCCCTTCGTAGCCTTGGCGTAGGAGGGCATCGTCTGCCTAAGCTTTAGCATAGGTAGAGAGAGAAATGTCATCGCGAGCCAGTTTACTCTGAGCTTGTCGAAGAGCAGCGATCTCATAAATTTTGTCATTCTGAATTTTTATCCTGAGCGGAGTCGAAGGATATTTCAGGATCTATATTTGAGATTGCTTCGCCTGCCTGCCGGCAGGCAGGTCACTTCGTTTCTCGCAATGACAAAAAGGGGGCCTGCCCCTCCGACTTGCCCAGCGGAGCCTTGGCGAAGTTGGAGTCCCGACAACCATGGGACTTAAACAGATAAATGGCTAAACGAAGCCCGCTTTCGTTAAAACTTCAGCGGGTGATAGGGGGTGAGAAACATATGATAAATAAAAGAATTTTTTTAAGCTTCTTATCTATCGTTTTTGCTTTTGCAGGTGTAGCAGGAGCAACATACGCAGTTTTCTCTGATCAAGCTACAAGTACAGGGAATACATTCTCAACAGGAAACGCAGATCTTCAAATCGCTGAAGATACTGGTTCAGGTCCAGAAACCTATCTTGATGACCTCACGGATGTGTTTAATGCGGCCGGTTTATTTCCAGGATATGACGAGGTCTTTCGTTTCTGGCTGAATAATAATAGTGGTGCAGCGATTGACCTTGATCTCACAGCTGATGTGACTAGTCTTGACGCAGTTGAACTCGAAGATCAGGCTCTTGCAGACAACCTTCTTCTTAGCTGGAGATGCGATCTCGGTGGTGAAGGAGACTTATCTGACGAAACCTATACATCTGAGTTTAGTGTCCAAGCATGGTTCGATGGGGGAAATGCCTCTCTTGGAACGCTTGAAGATGGCACTGACATGATTTGCGAGATGCGTGCTCGTATCCTAGATACAGTAGGTGACGAAATCGCTGGAGCAACTGTAGATTTTGACGTTGTTTACGACGGTGAACAAATAATTTAATCACTAACCAAAATCGGGTGGTGAAGAGATGTGCACCTTCACCACCCGATCTAGAGGAGACATATATTGTACCATCAGGTGGCAAGCTTAGCAAACAAAACAGCTATGGATGATCTAGAAGAACTCGAAGAATAAAAAAATAAACACGATATATACCAATATGGCTAAAATGGTCAAATTGTTATATGGTTAAAAAAAACCATATAACCATACAACTATAGTAACCATATACTGTTTATGAGAAATATCATTCATCACACAACACGCATCATCAATTTCAAACTGAAACTAATCCTTTTCGTGGCACTTCCTCTTGTCGTGTTCACTCTCATCACGACCAGAACGGACCTCATTCCTGGTATCAAATCATTTGTGGTTCTCTCAGGCAGTATGCAGCCGACTCTTCCTGTCGGGAGTGTCGTGTATGTCCAACAAGCGCAGCAGTATGAAAAGGGTGATGTGGTTTCATTTTCAAATGATGCAGGCCAGACAGTCACACATAGAATTGTAAAAAAAACTGAAGATGGTTTTGTCACCAAAGGCGATGCCAATGACACAGAAGATCAGGCAGTCGTCTCACAGTCAAGCATCATCGGAAAATCTGTTTTTTCGGTCCCGTATGCTGGTCAAATCATCAATTTCGTTAGGACGCCAACAGGATTTGTGGCGTTTATCATCGTCCCTACAGTCATATTTATTCTTTCAGAATTCTGGGCAATCAAAAAAGAAATCGAAAAACAAGTAGAAAAAAGACTTTTGGAAAAACTACAAAAGACACAATAGAATGAATTAGAGGTTGAACCTCTAATTCATTCTATTGGAGGTTCAACCTCTGAAAGACGCAGGTAAAATTTTATGAAACTACGACTGATCGCACTATCAATGATATATAGCATGTTTTTTTTGTCGCTAGGTTTTTCCGAAACCGGGGCATTTTTCACTGACACGGCTGTATCAAGCAACAACACCTTCACAACAGCCGAAGAGTTTGGTGAAGGAGAACCGCCAGCAAGCCCACAATTTGGAGATGTAGTCATCAATGAAATTATGTGGATGGGATCTGCATCCAGTAGTGCTGACGAATGGATTGAACTTAAAAATATGACCTCAAATGATATTGATCTTACAGGATGGATAATTGAAGGGTTGGGAAGTGGTTCAAATCAGACAGCTACAGTATCAGCTGGAGTCATATCTGCAAACAATTTCTTCCTCATTTCACATTTTGATGAAAATTCTACCTCTTCAATTCTTGACGTAGTACCTGATCTATTATTCCCATCTATTGCATTTACTAATACTGGTGAAGAAATAGTTTTGAAAACCCCCTCAGGAACAATAATTGACGTTGCAGATAATTCAGGTGAAGGTTGGCTTGCAGGTGATGATGACTTCCCACGAAGATCAATGGAAAGGAAAAGTCCTCCCGATAATGGAACTGAGGGTTCGAATTGGCATAATTCAACAGGCCAAACTAATTTAGACAGTGAAATACAAGAATTTGCCACACCTAAGGCTGCAAATAGTAGCGGCTCTTAATTCCTTCTCCTTTAAGGAGAAGGTTCGGATGAGGTCATAAATAATGTATTAGATAACGTATTAAATGACCTCACCCCTTCGCAGTAGCGAAGACCCTCTCCTATAAGGAGAGGGAAATATAAAATAATATGAACATATTACATTCAAAAAAATTCAGAATGCTTGCACTGCTTCTTGTAGTAGGAATACTTCTCACGCAATCAAATATCGTGACAAATCTTTTTCGACCTACGTCGGCCTACGCGATTGGAGATCTCACAGTCACATGGGAGGGACAAGGAACAGGCAACACCGGTCCGATTTTTGATACAGACAATATGGCACCAGGTCAGAGTGAGACCAAAACGATTACTGTAAAAAATGGCGACACCCAGACATACCCTCTCGCAATACGAGGAAATGTCACAACAGAAAGCATCCTTTCAGGGGTTCTTATGATAACAATCTCAGAAAATGGAACTGACCTGTATGGTGATACGCTTACTAGTTTTTTCGCAGATTCTCAAACAGCAGATGGTATCCCGCTTGGTGACATCGATCCGAGCCAAACACGAATATTTTCAGTCGCTGTCACATTTGACCAGGACGCTGACAATACCTATCAAAACCAAACTATCGTCTTCAACCTCGTCATCGGACTTGTAATTGATGTACCTGAGGCATGTGAAGCACTGGATATCGACTTTACGAACCCAATCTATGGAACAGAACGAAGTGAGATCCTCAGAGGTACAAATGGCAATGATCTGATCTTCGCACTCGGCGGATCTGACTATGTCGATGGCAAAGGCGGAGATGACTGTATTATCGGCGGCAACGGTTCAGATTATATAAATGGCGGTGATGGTGAAGACTCGATATTTGGTGGCCCGGGATCTGACCTTATTATCGGTGGGAATCAAAATGATTATCTTGATGGACAGCAGGGATCAGATCTCGTTTTGGGTGGATCAGGTACTGACACGTGTATTGGAGAGGCAAAAGTCTCCTGTGAACTCTGATCCTTACACAATTCTTATAATAAATCGCATACATTTTTATGGTTTTTAGCTATAGTTCAACATTCCTTATGATATACCTGCCTGAAAAACAACAGCTAATAATTCCTTCAAAACAACCCGTCACTTCAGACTGCAATATATCTTCATTTTCACTTTTTGACTCTAAGCAACGAGGTGCTTGTTTAGGGATTTACTAAACATAGGGAGGCCAGCCTTCCGAAGCCCTAAAAAAGGG
>Ga0066639_10005653_pt1 | contig 10477 bp, 7 predicted proteins | sample CryGeyCG2114_010_2_FD_59504 | JGI IMG/M metagenome (GOLD analysis project Ga0066639, IMG submission 59504) | Groundwater microbial communities from aquifer - Crystal Geyser CG10_big_fil_rev_8/21/14_0.10 | ecosystem: Environmental > Aquatic > Deep subsurface > Groundwater | place: USA: Utah... | reverse complement strand
GCATCCTTCGACATAATGTACATCACTCTCGTCTTCGGCAATGATCAGAGTTCTTTCAAATTGACCAAACCTTTCTGCATTGATCCTGAAATATGCTTGCAGTGGCAGTTTGACCTTTGCTCCTTTTGGAACATAAACAAATGACCCTCCTGACCAAACAGCCGAATTTAGCGCGGCAAATTTATTGTCATGAGGCGGTATTATTTTGCCGAAATATTCTTTGACAATTTCCGGATACTTGACGACTGCGGTATCCATATCGCAAAATAAAACTCCTTGTTTCGTAAGTTCTTTGGTAACGCTCTCATAAACCACTTCTGAGTTATGCACAACGATGCCATTGCCGATAAAATTATGATGTCCTTTAATTTCGATATCAAATACCTCCTTTTTCCCGGCGGCCTTAATTTGCTGTATTTTCGCAAATCCTATACTATCACTGATATGGCTCGTGATAGGAGATTTATGGTGTGAGTTATATGACTGGTAATATTTTCTTGGGACAAAGCCTCTTTGCACTTTTTCAGAATAGCTCATCAGAGGAGATAAATCTCCCGCTATTTGTAAACGGTATCCAACTGCTTTTTTTCTACCAATATTATAGGCAAATGAATTTATGCTTGATGCTCTCAATCCAGATGAAATCGATAAAAGTTGCACGAGCTTTAACAGCGGCTTATTAACACTGGTAATATTTACATCAGAATTTTCTTCGTCATTTCTCATGTAGCCGTCAGAGTCTATATATCCGGCCAAAAATGCAAACTTTTCGGATTTGGGCAATGAGAATAACCACAATGGAATAGTTTTAGTCCTGGCGTTGCCTATAAAACCTATGTGCTTTATTATTTTGATGATTGATTGTGGATATACCCTCAGTCGAAACTTTTCCGAGCCTTCAGAAAGCGAATAGTTGAAAACCTTCTTGAATGCTTTTATCAATCTTCGTCTGATATGCCGTTGTGTTTTGGGAATTGCAAAAGACAAAACTTCATTTTTTTTCTTTTTACTTGATAAGTTTATATAACCGTCTCCTGTATAAAGTCCCAGTATCCACATCAAATCATCTGAGGTGGTATTTGGTATGTTTAGATGTTTGGTTTTTTTCTGATTCAGTAGATTATATGAAAAGTTAAACTTTCCGAACTGATTTTTTCCTTGATATTTCTTTTCAAAAGAAATTTTTGGAATAACATAAGAAAGACTATTATCTGGAATATCTTTTACGATCGCAATGTAGTCTTTTGTAGTGAGTTCTTGGAGATATTTCCACTTAGTTGAAAATTTTCCCTTTATTTTCTCATCTTCCTTTTCGTACACCAAAGTTAAAAATGGATGGTTTTTTGTACATTGCAACTCTCTGCCTGCGACTTTTAAAGTATACACAGGTCTGACTCCTTTGCAGTCCAAATCTACAACTTGTTGTCTTTGCAATTTTTTTGTCCTTTCATTGAGCGAATAAACATACATATTCTTTTGGATATCTTTTATTTTTATTCCACCCTTATCAGTGAAAATGATACTATCTCCAGCAAGACATTCATATTGTGCAGAAACTCCAGCCAAAAATTTTTTTTCCGCCTCTGGTACTCCAATCCGGTCATAAGTGTCTTTTATTTCCTTTGGCAGATCTTCCCAGGACTTTGCCTGTTTTTCTGTGGAGCGTAGAAAGTAAAAAATATTTTCAAAATCTATTTTTGATAAGTTAGGACCCCAGGCAGGCATTTTCTTTTCGAGAAAAATTCTATATGATTTTAGTCTGAAATCCAACATCCACTTTGGTTCATTTTTCATCTTGGATATTTGGCGCACAATATCCTCGCTTAGTCCTTTTTTGGATTTAAAAAAGGACTTTTCCGGCATGGAAAACCCGAATTTATAGTCAAAATTTATATCTTTTTGTTGTTGCATGTTAAAATAGTTATTAGCTTTTAGCTGTTTGCTCTTAGCGTTTTAATTCTTAATTCTTATATTGAAGTGTATCCTTCATCTTCAATAGATTTTGCCAATTTCGAATCTCCCACTTTTACAATCTTTCCCTTCACCATAATCAGCACTTTATCTGGTTTTAGATAGTGTAGAATGCGATTGTAATGAGTGATGACAATGAATGTTTTATCTTTTCGATGCTTCATCAGAAAGTTGGAAATTGATTTTAATGAGTCCACATCAACTCCAGTATCAACCTCATCAAAAATCAATAATTTCTTTTCCAGTACCGCGGCCTGAAGAACCTCCATTTTTTTTCTTTCTCCACCTGATGCACCTTCATTTAACGGTCTGTTTAACAATTCTTCGCTAATCCCAAGTTCTTCTGCATATTTCTTGGCTTCTTTTCTGATCTGCAAAGGATCTTTTATACCATTTAGTGCCAGCTGGAGAAGCTGATAAACTTTCACACCAGACAAGGAAAGCGGAGTTTGAAATGACATAAACATCCCCTTTTTGGCTCTTTCATGCGGTTCCAGTTCAGTAATATCCTCACCATCAAGCAATATTGTGTTTCGGATTTCGCCTGCCTGCCGGCGAGGCAGGGATTTAGGATTTCGGATTTCATAGGCTGGATGTCCCATCATCGTATAGGCCAGCGTAGATTTCCCTGAACCATTTGGTCCCATCACTGCATAAATTTTATTTTTCTCAAACTCAAAATTTATATCTTCCAGAATTTTTTTGTCTCCAATCGAGACGTTTAGATTATTTAGTTTCAGCATTTGTTAAAAAATGGTATCGAGCACCAAAAATTTCAATTAAGATCGCCTAAAGTTTAACAACTTAAATAGAGGATTGCAATAAAGACAATCGGGCAACTCTATCAAGTTCTGACACATCTTTTACAAATAACTTTTTTTCAGCACGAATATTGCCCACCAGCCCGATCATTGCCGCATTGTCAAAATTCAAATATTTTTGAGAGGGAAGAAAAAGAGCCCCTTCGTGTTTTTTTATCATATTTCTAAGTAAAAATCTCAACCTCTTATTTACTGCCACCCCACCACCGAGAATTACCTGATTGATACCAGTTTTTTTCATAGCAATCTCGGTCTTTTTTACCAAAGAGTAGAAAACCGCTTCCTGAAAAGAGCTGGCAATTTCCTCAAGTTTTTCAGCTTTCTCTGACTCCGGCAGTTTCTTCAGGTAATAATAAAGTGCAGTTTTCAAACCAGAAAATGAAAATTCCATATTTCCTGGCGTATTCATCGGCCTCGTAAAATGAATAAAATCCTTGTTATCGACCTTTTTGGCCAACCTCTCGATCACTTCTCCACCAGGATAACCAAATCCCAGCATTCGTGCCGCTTTGTCCAGAGCTTCTCCGGCCGCATCATCTCTCTTTTCCCCCAAAATTTCGTATTTCAAATGATCCTTAAAATATATAAGTTCTGTATGTCCACCTGATACTAAAAGACCAAGATATGGGAATTTAAATTTAAAATCTGGCTTGCCCTGACTGTTTTGAACAAGTGAAGAGTAAAGATGACCTTCCATATGATTTACTCCAACGATCGGCTTTCCATGTTTTTTGGAAAGTTCTATTGCCTTATTTACTCCAACCTCAAGAGCAATCGCCAAGCCAGGGCCATATGTGACTGCAATCGCATCAATATCAGACCATCCAGAAATACCGGCCCTTCTGGCTTTTTTTATCGTTCTTTCGATCACCCAGTCGATCCTCTCAATATGGGCCCTTTTTGCAATCGACGGCACTACTCCGCCCCATTTTTCATGCATCAAAGACTGAGAATAAATCACACTTGATAAAACTTTTCTGCCAGAAACAATTGCCGCGGCTGTCTCATCACAAGATGTGTCTATAGAAAAAATGTTCATATAAAATAATAAAAAAACTAATTTTGGAAAAAACGCGGATGCCTATTTTTGAAAGTTTGTGTCTAATTATTAATGATAAAAAAGCGAAGATATCTTTTTTTGAGCAATGTCATGGGCACCTTTGGGTGACGACGCGAAAAAAAACGGTATCGAGCCTTTTAACAAAAATACTACTTAACTTTCAACTTTTATCTCCCTCTTATTTTCCCCAACATAATTCAACTCAACAAATACGACACGAGCCTTTCCGAAAATATCCTTCAAACTATCCCCAATCTTTTCCCCCCACTCAAACACAATCACATTCCCAGGCACCAAATACTTCTCAAACCCGAGCTGATCAAATTCTTCCTCTTCAATAATGTTATAAAGATCAACATGAATAAACTTACTTAAATTTTGAACTTTGAACTTTGAACTTTGCACTTGAATATCATATTCATAATAAATCACGAAAGTCGGTGAAACGATATTTTCAATCCCAAAATGCTCTGCAATACCCCGGGTCATCTCTGTTTTACCTGCGCCCAAATCTCCTTTTAATATAAAAACAATTGGTTTATCCGGCTTTTCCTTTGCCATTTTTGAGGCGAGATAATTTCCCAACTGCCTGGTCTGCTTTGGCGAAGTAGAAATGAAACTGGCAGAATTATCAAAAATAATATCCCCTTTTCTTAAAAATTTTATCTTATCTGTCGTCAGATCAACCACTGTAGACGGTTGGTTTCTCGGCAATTTCCCAGCATCAACAACAAGATTGATTAATTTTTTCTTACTTTCAGGAAGCTGGTTTAGCAAAGATTGGATGGAATAGTTTGGGTGGCGACCACCGAGATTTGCCGACGTTGCGGTAATTGGACTACCATAGCTTGAGACTAATTTTTGCACAGGATAAAAATCAGGAATGCGAAGTCCTATAGTGCCAGTCTCTGATTCTAATCTTCTGGATACTTTGTGTTTAGAATCAAATATCAAAGTAAAAGGCCCAGGCACCAACTTCCCAACAAGCGCCATTTTTTCCTTTTTGTATTCGGCATATTTTCCGATTTCATCGATATCTTTTACAAAAACAGAGATTGCCTTGCCCGGAGCACGGTTTTTGAAAGAAATCAATTTTGACACCGCCTCTTCATTTTTCCCGTCAACCAGCAATCCATAGACTGTATCTGATGGGTATACCACCAGGCCACCAGACTTGATGACTTTTACAGTCTGTCCAACAACCTCATCAATATTATCTTTACCAAGTTTAACAGTCTTCATAAAATATATGAATTTATCATCAATAAATCCTATTGTAACATGACGAAATGTATTTTTGAACACTCGAAAAAATAATCAATACTTGAAGACTTCTTTAACTTAGTTTGCGGAAGTATGATTTTAAAAAAAGTTGTGTTAGAATTATGCGGTATGAAAAAACCAGAGCCACAAAAAAAGAACATTAGAAAAATCAAAGAATTCCGTTTTAACTTTGATATAAAAACAATATTTATTGTGCTTTTTGCAACCTTCTTTATATATACTCTTGTCGGGCCTCTTCTTGCCGATCAGACAGAAAATTCAAAGGAAGTACCACTGACCAAAGTCTTGCAGGACATTAAAAAAGACAAAGTAAAAAGTCTTCTGGGGGAAGAAAATAAAGGGACGGTAACTTACAAAAATGGAGACAAATTAATAACAAGGAAAGAGGATGGAGACAGCTTCAGACAAATTTTACAAGATGCAAATATACCCTCTGATAAGGTCGCTCTAACTATAAAAGATTCGACTCTTACGCTAGAGCTCATAAGACTAGCTGGAACTATCTTGCCCGTAATTTTACTTTTTGCTTTTTTCTGGTTTGTGATGAGACAGGCAAGAGGCGCGCAGGATTCGGTTTTTTCGTTCGGACAATCCAAAGCAAAAAGATTCAATAAGCAACAGTCAAAAATCACATTCAAAGATGTGGCTGGAGTCAAAGATGCCCAGGACGAGCTAGAAGAAATTGTCGATTTCCTGAAAAATCCGGCCAAATATACCAAGCTTGGAGCCAGACCGCCAAGAGGAGTCATGCTGGTGGGTCCAGCAGGAACCGGGAAAACCCTACTTGCCAAGGCAATCGCTGGTGAAGCCAATGTTCCGTTTTATTCTATTGCCGGCTCTGAATTTATGGAGATGCTCGTCGGGATCGGTGCGGCCAGAGTTCGCGATCTTTTTAACAACGCAAAACAAAACGCTCCAGCAATCATTTTTATTGACGAGATCGATGCCATTGGTAGAGCCAGATCACGAGGAGTCATGTCTTCTCATGACGAGCGCGAGCAGACTTTAAATCAGATTCTTGTTGAGATGGATGGATTTACGCCAAATGAACATGTGATTGTGATCGCCGCAACAAACCGAGGTGATCTGCTTGATCCCGCACTACTTCGACCAGGTAGATTTGATCGAAGAATTTTAGTTGATTATCCTGACGTAGAAGGAAGAGAGGCAATTATCAAAATCCATGCCAGAAATAAACCCTTTGATAAAAACGTTCGCTGGGATAGGATTGCCAAAAGAACAATCGGATTTTCTGGCGCAGATATAGAAAATATGTTAAATGAGGCGGCAATCAGTGCGGCAAGACATAACCGTAGCGCAATAACTATGGAAGATATCGAAGAGTCTGCAACAAAAGTCAAGCTTGGGCCGGAGAAAAAAAGACTGCAAACAGATCTGGACCGGGAAATTACTGCCTATCATGAAGCCGGACACGCGATCGTCTCACATTTCCAAAAACATACTGATGCCGTTCATCGTATCTCTATAGTATCTCGCGGCATGGCGCTTGGTTATACTTTGATCCCGCCAGAAAGAGACAAGCTCCACACTTCGTATACCCAACTTATTGAAAGACTGTCCGTCATGATGGGTGGACGAGCGGCAGAGGAGATAATATTTAAAGATATTACAACCGGTGCGTCCAATGATTTTGATCAGGCGACACATATTGCCAGACTGATGGTCACTGACTTTGGCATGAGCAAACTTGGACCGGTAAATTTTGGCCCCACCCAGGATGTTACTGAATGGGGTGGCTCATATTGGGAGCAAAATACCACTTCACAGGAAATGCTTGGAAAAATCGATCATGAGATAAACTCAATTCTGACCAATGCTTATGAAAACGCAGTCTCAATTTTAAAAAAGAATAAAACCAAACTTGATAAGGTTGCAAAAGATCTGATGAAACATGAAAGCATGGATCAGGATCAATTTGAAAAAATTGTTGGTGTGAAAAAAACAACAATCTCAGGAAAATTGCTAACCAAATCCAAAAGGTCAAAAACTGTTGAAAGTACGAAAAAATAATAATCATCAATGTGAACTAGGCACGAACTTTCTAATACTGTATACTCGTTTAATATGAAAACACTTCTTCTGATTGACGGACATGCGATGATCCACCGGGCATTTCATGCCTTACCTATTGAAATGTCAACTAAAGCCGGAGAGCCAACTGGAGCAATTTACGGTTTTTTCCTTATGCTTCTCAAGGTCATAGGAGATTTTAATCCTACTCATATTGTTGTGGCTTTTGATACCCCAAAACCTACTTTTAGAAAAAAATTGTACAAAGGCTACCAGGCAAAAAGACCAAAAATGGATGATACTCTTGTCAGTCAAATACCAATGATAAAAAAATTACTTGACGCCGGTGGGCTGGAGCGGTTGGAACTGTCCGGATTTGAAGCAGATGATATTATTGGCACTCTGACAAAAAAGTATAAATCAGATTTTGAAAGAGTTTTGATTCTGACTGGCGATCGTGATTTGCTTCAGCTTACAGACAAAAATGTATTTTTAATTGCCCCAAAAAGAGGGGTGACCAATTTTGATCTCTTTACACCAGTTGAGGTAGAAAAAAAATTTGGAGTGAAGCCAATCCATATTCCAGACTACAAAGCACTGGCTGGGGACTCCTCAGACAACTATAATACAGCCCGCGGAATTGGTCCAAAAACAGCCGCTTCTCTACTGGAAGGGGACAAAACAATCGAGCAGTTGTTTGCAAAAATTGATGAAGTAAAAAATCCCAGATGGAAATCAATTCTTGAGGAATATCATGACAAAATTTTGTTGTTCAAAAAAATTGCGACAATTTTGACAGATGTAGACATAAAAACATCAAAAAAAGAGATGGAATTTCCATCATTTGAAGAACCTTTGAAAAAAGAGCTTGAAAATCTAGAACTGTTCAGCCTGATAAATAAAATATACAATAGTAATAGTCCAGCAGTATCAAAACCAAAAGAAGCGAAAAAAAAGGTCGAAAATAATCAGATGGATTTATTTTCTTAAAATAATATGGCACCAGACACACAACAAAATATTTTCTACGCGATAGTTTTTATTTTCATGCATAATTTTACTGCTATTTTGTATTCATTGGGAATTGTCATGACTACGTTCTTAGCACTTTACCGACCAACAAGAGGAAAAATTTTGATCTTGTGGGGATTTGTTATTCTTCTTTTTGCTTTTGAATATGAAAAACATATTCTTGCGCCGCTTACCCAACAGACATTAAATTCTCTGATAACGGAGCGGGAAAGTTTGCGGATCGAATATTATGTCAGCAAATTTCTCACTCGGATCGTCCCTTTTGCCTTGCCTGTCGTAGGCTGGGGACTAGTAATTCTTGGAGCATTTTTTGATAGAATATACAAAAGAATTAAATTTATATTGCAAATTAAATAGATTTCTAAAAGCTAAAGGCTAATAGCTATTGGCTTATTTAAATATGTGCGGTATTTTTGGCTATTCAGGTAAAAAAACAAATACGGGAAGTCTTGTTCCTGAGGGTTTAAAAAGTCTCGAATACAGAGGCTATGATTCCTGGGGCATTGCCATAAAAAAAACAGATAACGAAATATTTATCAAAAAAGAGATCGGAAAAATCGGTGATGCCACCATCCCCGACTTTGAGGCCAAGATCGGGATCGGACATACTCGTTGGGCTACTCACGGCGGTGTTACTCAGGCAAACGCCCATCCACATACCGGATGCACGAATGATGTGATTATCGTGCACAATGGAATTGTTGAAAATTTTCGCCAGTTAAAAGATGCTTTGCTCAAATCCGGTCACAAATTCAAGTCAGAAACTGATTCTGAAGTAATAGCTCACCAGATAGAAGAATTCTACAAAAAAACTCACGATCTGACTGCTATATTCTACAAGCTAAAAGCTGTGCTTTTGGGCATGAATGCGGTGATTGCTTTATTTCCAAACGAAGATACGATTATGGTTTACAAAAATGGTTCGCCAATCATACTTGGCCGGGGTGATGATGGAAATTATTTAGCCTCAGATGGTGCGGCTATTGCCCCGCACACAAAAAACGTTTACTATCTTGAAGATGGAGAGACTGCCGAGATTACCGCTTCAAAGATCACTGTTTGGGATAAAAATGACAAAGAGAAAGAGGCAAAATTTATAGAGTTCGAATACGATCCGGAAAGTGCCCTGCTGGGAGACTATCCCCACTTTATGATAAAAGAAATTGCCGAACAGCCGCAAATTCTTACAAGAATTATAAACAACGAAACTAAAACAATCCAAAAATCTGCAGAGTCTATAAAAAAAGCCTTTGGTACATATCTTGTCGGTTGTGGCACTGCGTCATACGCCGCTTTGGCGGGAACTTATTTATTTTCCAAAATTGCCAATCGCCATCTAAACTTTTCCATAAGCTCGGAATTTTCATATCTTTTAAATTTTATAAAGAGCGATTCGCTCATAGTCGCACTTTCCCAATCTGGAGAAACTATCGACACCTTATCGAGTGTGAAAAAGGCCAAGGAGAAAAATGCAAAATTGATGGCCATTACCAATGTCAAAAGTTCATCTTTGTATAGACTGGCTGATATAAATGTTCTTCTTCATGCCGGTCCGGAAAAGGCAGTGGCTTCTACAAAAGCATATACTGCCAAAATTGCCTTCCTCTATCTTATCGCCCATGAGCTTAATGGCAGTCTTGATAAAGGAAAAGAAAATCTGACCAAAGCCATAAATGAACAGATGAATGTTATAAAAAATAAAGAGGTAATAAAAAAGATAGCCCAAAATATTAGCAAGAATGAAAGGATATTTATTTTGGGACGTGGCGTATCATATGCAGCCGCGCTTGAGGCGGCTCTAAAGATAAAAGAAGTTTCTTATGTCCATGCTGAGGGATTTGCCGCTGGAGAGCTCAAACATGGCGTTATTGCTTTAATAGAAAAAAATACTCCGGTAATTATTTTCAATCCAAACGATGAAACTTATGATGATACCCTATCTGCCGCATATGAAGTCAAGGCGCGGGGAGCGCATGTTATCGGGATTTCAAACAAGAATTGTGATGTTTATGATGATTTTATAAAAGTCGAGGATTGCAATGACGCCACAATAATCCCCAATGTCACTATTGCCCAACTTCTAGGATATTATCTGGCTATTTCCAAAGGCCTTGATCCTGATAAACCAAGAAATCTGGCAAAAAGTGTGACGGTGAAGTAAATTATTCTTCAAGAATTTTCATCAGCTGTTCATATATTTTTTTGATTTGTTCGAATTGTCTTTTGGAGGGTTTCTTCTTATAATCCAGTCCGCCCATGGTGTATTCAAACAATTTTT
>Ga0066639_10005652_pt1 | contig 10478 bp, 7 predicted proteins | sample CryGeyCG2114_010_2_FD_59504 | JGI IMG/M metagenome (GOLD analysis project Ga0066639, IMG submission 59504) | Groundwater microbial communities from aquifer - Crystal Geyser CG10_big_fil_rev_8/21/14_0.10 | ecosystem: Environmental > Aquatic > Deep subsurface > Groundwater | place: USA: Utah... | reverse complement strand
CAATGCCGCGCCCACAGTTCCAAACCGAGAAGCTAAAGCTGGAACTATCAACCAGGTTAAAACTGCCCACATGACCATGAATTTAGACTTTAATTTTATTTTCCCGATAGAATCAAGAAGATTAGTTAGTTGTGTAGTAAAAGCTCCAATCATAGAACTAAATCCAAGAATTGCCAGGGGTAACAATGCTGGTATCCATTTCTCATATTGAGGGATTACTCTTACTAAAACTGGAGCTAATAAGACTAACCCAACTACAGTTGGGAAAACCAAGAAGGTAATAAAAAATAATGACCGGGTAACACTGCTAGCCAAATGTTGTTTATCATCTTGCATCCTGGCAAACGCTGGAAAGGTTACTTTCGTAACATGATCTAAAAATAACCTCAGTGGCATGTCTGCCCATTTTTTAGCCCAAATAAACAGCCCCATGGCCTCAAGGCCCAATATTTTTCCCAAAACAATTGTCAAACCATCATCTTTTAACACAGCGATAAAAGTATTAATTTGATACGGTAAACCAAACCTTAGCAACTTATGCAAGGATTGTTTTGAAAATGCATAACCAGGCTTCCATGGCCTCAAAATATACATTGCAACTAGCCCAACTATTCCTCTTGAAAGTACCGCCCAGGTAAAGCTCATTATGCCAAAACCCTGCCAGGCAAGATAAACTAAAACTACGTTATAAGCCAAATTTTCTGCAATGCTCGCTGCTGCAATTTTTTCAAACTTGATATCCCTTTCTAACAAAACTGAAGGGATTGTCTTTAATGAAGACAAGAAAAAAGATATGCCGAGTGCATACAACAAGTACATTCCGGCATCCGACAAATTGTAAGTGTTTCTAATAAAAGGTGAGACGGCAAACAAAATGAGAATCAAAGAGACTACTAAAATTTGCTGGACTGTGAAGGTTGTCTTTAAATCTTTGTCAGTTACTTTTTCTTTATTCTGAATTAAAGCAGCAGCCAATCCGACGTCTGAGAAGTAAACTAAGAAGCTGACAACGGCTGAAACTATCCCAAAGACTCCCCATTGTTGTGGCGAAAGAAAAGCCCCCAACAAGCCTTGGGCTATAAAGCTAATTCCATAAAGCAAAAAATGTCTACCTGTCAATGCAGTTATCCCCTTAATTGCACGCTTTTTAACAACATCTAGAGAAATTTCTGTAGTAGGTTCCACACTCAAATTATACCAGCTCTTTACGTTTGAGGATTACAATTCCCATTAACACACCCCAACTTACAAGGGAAATTGCATTTCCGACTGTCCTGGGCCATGTATCTTGAAGTTGAATGTCAACTATATGTGTGCCGGAGGGAACATCTATATACATTCTCCCCCAATCTTCACTTTGAGGAACATATTCTTCTACTTCACTTCCATTAACAGTCACCTTCCACTCTGGGAAGTCCAACAAACCAAGCCTGAGTGTCGCGTCTTCGTTGGCTTTAACAGTAAATCTTGCCCAGTCCGTACCTTCCTCCTCATCCAAAATTTCGCTTGAACCCGTTATAAATTCTGCCAAATTCATTCTTGGGGCTTTTGGAGCTGTCTTTGCTGTGTTGGGTAAATAGTCGTAAATACCAGCTGTTTGCTGTAACTCCCAAGCTGCTCCAGAAAATTTTTCTTCATCTGTAAGCGGGCCCAAATGTCCATGTTCTGGCAAAAAGTAGTTCCAACTGTAAACAACAACACCAAGAATCATAAGAGCTCCAACTAAATATCTCCAAACACCCCTCAACTTGTACGCCAAATATGCTGAGGCAAATGAAAACCCAAAGATTACCATTGTTAAAAATCTCCATGGAAACTGGACAAACTGATAAGGTGGGAATAATTGCCAGATGAATATCGACCGAGGATGAGCAAGGAATGCAGTAAACCATCCAAGTAAAAGCATAAAACCTACTGCAAATAAAACAGGTGATATTTTCTTGTATTTTATAAATCTGTAGCCAATTACTAAAGCAACAACAATTGGAATTATCCAGTGTATCCACCCAATTTGAAAACTCATTCTATCGTCTGCTGTCATCCAAACAGATGGGCCATATCCCCAGAATCTTGAAAATAATATCTGAGAAATCGAAGCGAAATGAGCCGTGTATTCATAATAACCCACAACCAGACTGTCTGTTTGTACAATATTCTTTTCGAGCAACACAGGAAGGGAAAAGAATGCGGCCAACGCAAATGACCATCCACCACTAATGGCTAAAGGTATTATTTTCTTCCAATTTCTACTATAAAATAACCATATTCCACACCAGGCAGCAAAAAACGGTGCAAAGACTATTACCATCAAATTATGAGAGGTGAATAGACCAAACCAAGCAAGTGCCAACATTACAACCCACTTTAATGTAGATTTATTATTTTTAATTAATTTGTAAGCAGCATAGAGAATAAGCGGAAACCATATTAGCCCCCAAGCTTCGTTCATAGCTCCCCTGACATAAACATCCACTGCATGATAAGGAGCCCAAATATAAAATATTGCAGCAACAATTCCTCCCCATCGGCTGAAAAATTCTTTAGCCAAGTAATACATTGTTATGCCCGAGGCAAAGAATGAGAAAGCAAATGTAATTTTTACAGTATCAACGAAAGTCGAACCAAATAACCTAATTATTTCTCCAAATAAATAAGGAAGTGGTGGGTAATAATTAAAAAGTGGGTAGCCGAACCCATAGCCCATATCTGGAATCCAACGACAAGGGATTTGTAAATCAAGAAAGCATTTCTCCAGAGATAGTTGCCTCATCATCTGCAAATCATCATGCATGTTGAAGTATCCTGCTCCGATCAATCCTTTACTCGCAAGCAAAGCAAAAAAGATGACGATAATTAATGGAATGGCATCTGGCTTCTGTAATAATAATATTCCTCGTTTAATAGTGTTCACTGTTCTTTACAATACTTTAAGTAGGTATAGATAATCAACTTCCCCCTCTGGATTTGTGGCTTTTTTGTATTTTTTGATAACTTCAAAACCGTTATCTTCAAAACTACCGTTAAAATTCATTCTAGATTGATTAGCAACCATATATGTTGCATTGCCAGCCTCGTGAGACTCTTGCAACTGAATCGGAATTTGATTAATACCTAAGCCAATCCCAATAACCGTGACATTAGGAACATTTTGCAAATATATCTGTAATCCATCCGGAAGAGTTCCAAAATATCCTTCCGTTCCAACCACGATAGGCACATCTGGGTTAGAGTTGTGTTCTTCTAAAATATAATCAGCACTTTCTTTAATGCCTGTACCTGCTGTCCATTCCTCTAAATACCCAGATCTCTCACTTCTGGGTAATCTTGCGTTTTCAGGTGAAGCAATAAGTGTAATTCCCGAGAATAGAGAATGAACAACATAAATGCCAAGTAGTAAATACATCATACTTTTGCCAACCCCGCTAATTTTTTGCGCGAAAGACGATCCTGCCAAAACGTACAAAAATGGGACAGCAAAATATATGTATCTCGCAGTAAATACTTTCGCATACTCAGAATTAATTAAAATTGGCATTAGTGACCAGACAATTAAGAAAATCAGTTCTTTTTTCTTGAGTGAGAAATTTCGTATTGCTCCAAAAAACACAAAAAACAGCAGCAATTCTGGTCCAAGAATTCTCATCCATTCTAGTGCCCTATCTAGGTGCGGCAAAAATGGGTCCAGTGGCGTGTCAAAAATGTGACTAAGCGGATAAACATAGTCTAGGTTCCTAGAGCCAATCATGTGGAAATTTGGTCCAAGGCGGAGTATGTTGTGCATTGCAAAAGCAATGGAGAACGTAACCCCCCACAACCCAATCAACTTAAGCAACAACTCCACTTGCTTTGAAATCTTTTTTGGTAGTTTAGCGAAGAGAATCGCTGTTGGCGTAAAAATAGCAAAAAATAATGCCGGTGATTTTGTAAGAGCTGCGCCTCCCAGAGCAAATCCTGACAACATTGCCATATCTAGCCGAATATTTCTTACTGCCAAAATAGAAAATACCGCCGTCCAGACACCAAACATTGCCAACATTGAGTCCACCAAAGCCAACCGGTCAAACAAGATAGCAAACGGAGAAACTGTATATATCAACGCCGTCACTAAGGCTGCTCGGCGTGACTTGAACAAGATATAGGATAATGCTGAAACTCCCAATAACGTTCCAACTCCTGATAAGAGTGAAACCATTCTACCTGCTACAAGAGGATCAGAAAATATTTTAAGCATTGGGATAACACTCCACATAAACAATGGCTGTTTGCCATCGGAGAGTGGAAGAAACCTTAGTGTGGATTCAGCTTTCATCACTTGGGCCCAACGGATGTAGATTGCTTCATCGGCAAAAACAGGGATAGAGGTCAAATTTATGTATCTTAAGAGAAAAGCAAATACAGTTACTAATAAAAACATTAAGATAATGGTTTTATTTTTAATTAATAATTTAAAATATAGCATTAAAATTAGACTTTGTATTTGCCTTGGAGAGCATTTAATCTAACTCTAAGCATATCCGTAAGCCCAGAAATTGAATCTCTGATAGGATCAACTCTTATTGTCCCTTGGTGATGCCACTCAACGGGAACTTCTGACACTTTCATGCCCAGTTTTCTTGCAATGTATAATAACTCCAAGTCAAAACCAGCATTTACAGCTGCCCCTTCTGCACGCTTTTTGTCTGAAAAAATCTTCATTCGTTTGAATATCTCACTACTTGCGTCGTGCGTGAAAGCTTTAAACCCACATTGGGTATCTTTATAAGGCAACCGCAAGATTATCGCCCTTAGCACAGAAAATCCAAAAGCCATTAGCTTTCTCACGAAAGGAGCGCCCTCTCGTCCGCTTCGGGAACCGATTACAATATCTTTGCCTTCATTGAACTTTGGTAACAACTTTTCAACCTCTTCTATTGGAGTTGCTTGGTCCATATCTGTAAAAAGGACAATCCCTCCGCCTGCATGCAGCATGCCTGCTATTAACGTGCCTGCTTTCCCACGGTGAGGCTCCTTAAGTACAACAAAACCTGCATGATCCTTGGCATATTTCTCAGCCAATTCTACTGTTTTATCTTTTGACCCATCATCCACGACTAACACTTCCCAACTATACTTTTGACTAGAAAGATAGCTATTTACTTGGTTCAACGCTCCATTTTTGACGTTGTCTTCCTCGTTATAAGCTGGGATAACGACAGATAAAAACAATTTTTCTTTTTTCATATGTTTATTCAGTATATCCGAAAAGCGGATAAGCAGTATTTAAATCTTCTCCAGAACAGATTGTTTCTAAAGATATATCTGTATATTTATCATACTCCGGATAGATTAAACCTAAAGCTCCTACACTTCTATCTATTTTATCAACTAATGAGTGAGGAAATACAATTGTGTAAACAGGTGCGCCATCACTAACAGCCTTTGTTTTGAGATTTTCTCTCCAGGTTATATATCTATAACCAAGTTCATAACCAGGGCTAGTAATATAAGACAATGACACGCAAGGATAATTATTAGCTTCTGCATCTGCTTTTATTAACTGAATAATCCCTTTTCTATCTATATAGCCGCTTCTATCAACTACATGTCCAGAAAAACGATAAAGGTTTATAACTACAAATATACTCAACAAGACTAGCGCAGTCGCTGGCCACCTAGTGTGATAAAGAAAAGAAAGAAAAGCACTGATAAACAATATCCAAATTACATTTAGTCCATTCAGATAATATTCCGAAATCACAATAGGATTGTATGTAAAGAAAAACATATAAATAACAACCCAAAGCCACATTAATAGCGATAACTTAAATCTAATTATTTTCTTAAAAGAAACAAATAGCATTATACCCAAAGTAATTAGCAACGAATGAATATGAGTTAATGGGATGACTTCAGCAAGGAAGATCCGATAAACATTCTTACTAACCAATTGAATTACTCTGTCAAACTTCTCAATACCTGTTACAACTTCAGAATGGAGACCAGAAAACAGTATTGCGTTGGTTTGTTGAAAGCCATGCCTTACTTCAAATAGAATAAATGGCAGCGCAAATATAAACGCGATGAATAAACCGGCCATTAATGGTTTTACGCTTATCTTTTTTCTAGACAGCACAAAAGCAAAAATAACTAATGGAGAAATCAACAAAAGTCCCATGTTTAAGTGCCAAACTAAACCCAGCAATAGCCCAGACAGCAGCCATCCAAGTTTTTGTTTCCCGTTTAGCAACAAATATACTGCATACAAAAACCAAACTGACCAAATAACCACTGGCATAGTTGGTACTACTTCCCTATCCGAAAGAACGAGAGAATATGAAACTGCATAAAATACGGCTCCAGAAAAAGCTGCAAATTTACCAATTATCCTTTCAAACACATACCAAAAACTCCATACCCCAAATCCACCTAATAAAGCTACCAAAAAATTTCCACCAAGGGGACTCCAATTCGCAAGTAAGTAAAAAGGGATATTTAAATAGTAGAACAATGGACCAATAAATACTCCATGCTGTGAAGTCTCCTGCCCTATCAATCTGATGTGGTGGTTAACTAAAATATCTTTAATAAACCAACCAAGAAGGTCTTGATCATGAGAATACATAAACCATTCCTGGTAATGATAGATTCTCAAAAACAAACCCACCACAACTATTGCGACTAATATCAAACTAAACTTTTTCATATTCTAATCCTCCTTTGAACCGTTATCCCTCCAAAACTCTTTTGATTCTCACTTATGCCAATTCCCTCTTGTCGATCATACCACTTCTGCAACCTCTCGGGATGTGGTGGGTCTACCTCAAATAAAGTATATAAGAGAGGGACCTGATGATCTACTAAATTGGGGTTTGGTTTCCATGTAAATAAATAATCATAAGAATATGGAATAACGGGAGGAACGTAAACATCGACATTAAATTCTTTTCCACCTGCGTCAGCATATATCCATTCAATAGCTTCTTTCTGATTTGCAAACATAATTTGATTATTGAGATTAACGTTCGTACTCAAATAATTTTGAGTTGTAGCCCAATTTGCAGACAAAAATATTATCAAAAAAACTATTACAAATATTTTGCCAAAAATATTATTCCATAAATATCCTAAAACTGTCGCAACAAATAATAAAAAAATTAAGTAATAACCTGTAAAGTAATAATCATAAACATTGCCGTAATTCCCTTGGAAAAACAAAAATCCAATGAATGGAGCGGCAGTCATAAGTATTACTACTTTAAACTTGTCATTTTTCATAAGCCTTGGCAAAGAAAGAGTTGTGACTAAACCAAGAGTTCCAAATAATAATTTTTGAAGTGGCCCTATCTCAGGAAAAAACTTTTGTGAAAAAACTTCATAATACAAATCCAATCTTCTCTGTAACATTCCTCCGATCGATGATCCCAGGGCACTTTCCCCGGACAAAAAATCTAGTAAGTTTTTTAGCAAAATATGGCCATGCCTAAGATCAAAAATAATTAAAGGCAAAGCTGTAGAAATAAAAACTAATATTGGCCAAATTATATTCCTGATCTTCGGCAACTTTTTTCTTTGCCAAATTGCAAAAGCTGCAAGAGCAGGAAAATAAAAGAATTCTCCAGAAGAGCCAAAATGAAACTGTGATAAACCTGCGATAAATGCGATTCCCACCCACAATAGATCAGTTTGTCTTGTTCTTTTCTTCGCTTCAGTCAATAAAACCATAAATAAAACCAATAACATCGAAAGTAAAAGCATCGGCGTTGGGTTGGAAAGCCATCTAGAGGAATAAATAATTGCAAAAGAAAAAGCACCCAAGATAACAGCAATTAACCCTGTCGTCTTTCCTGAGATTTTGTATCCTATGAAATACATAACCATCAGCGCAAGTACAGAAAGAAACGCTAGAAATATTGCGGGGTAAATAGGATTCCCTCCACCAAGCAGATAAAATGGTGCGATCAGATAATAATAAAATGGACCACGAAAAATGCCTTCGATACCAGTTGTAGGGCCAATCATAAACAGCTTCCCACTATGCCAAAGATCCCAAATAACCAGTGCGTCTCTTCCTTGGTCAAAATGAAATGCTAATATTTGACCAACTCTCCAAATGCGAAGTATAAAGGCAATTAATATTATTACGCCCAGAAGGAAATATAAAATTTTATGTCTTAAAACCTCACTCCGGAATGACATGGGACAATTTGTATATCCTAACTCCATTAACATCCCATTGATTTTCTATTTTGCTCCAACCAAAATTGGCCACTTGTGCTTTTGAATTATGAGTTGGATCACACTTATCTTTATCCTCCAACTCACAGGCAACAAATAATTGACTGGTAATTGTTTCATCCGACCTTTGTGGATCAATTTCTACAAATTTAGAATGCCACTTTTCAAAAAAGAATTGATAAGCTGCTTCGTAATTCATTTCAGCAATAAGAGCAAAATTAAATGGCTGATCACCCGCTTCTTGCTGAATCAGTGATGACACCGCCTCTGTCCTCTGTAGTTGCCTGTTTGGAGAATGTCTCAAGGGCGAATCGGCCAGGTTATAGAAAACAAGAAAAATCATAATTACCAAAGCAATCCAAGCTCCACGTATTTTGGCACGGTCAACTAATATTTGTATGACTCCTCCCAGTATCAAGAACGGGGCCGCAAAGAAAAACCCAAAGTAGTGATCATAGATGTGTTGTTTATACACCCCGAGCCCCAAAACGGCAAAGCCAAACCAAACAAATAACAATAGAAATGCTTTAAAACTTTTATTTGATAAATAATCTTTCTTTACACTAGTAGCAACAGCTAAAATGCTTCCGAGCAGACCGGCTGCAACCCATGCTCCCAGCAATTCATTTCGCCCCGCTAATAATCTGGTTGAGAATTCCTTAAGCAAAGGCCAACTTTGGGGAAGTGCGCTCCATGGTCGTGCAGAAACAGTTGTTTGCCTTTCAGTGAAAAATAATTTTAACGCTTCAACATTTCTCCACCCATGTCGGTAGTCAAAAATCAACAGAGGGCTCATTAAGAATGCAAAAATTAGTAAACATAAAACTGTAAACAGTAACAGTCGCTTTTTATTATCTGCTTTTCTCAAAGTTAAAAACCAAAAAGTCCCTAATACGGGGGCAAGAACTAATCCCAAATAATGAGACTGCAGTACAAAGGCAAAAGACACACCTATCAGCAACAACCATTTATATTCAAGATGTTGATATACCCTCCAAATGGCATACACAGATAATATGGCCAAAAAGGGCATGATGTTTGGGTTCCAAGAGGAACGAGAATATATAATCACTGTAGGGGCAATCGCATACAGTAACGCCGCAGACAACCCAGCCCATTTGCCAAACCACTCTCTACCTGTCCACCAGACCAGCGCAATCGTTAATATTCCAAAAATCGCAATTTGCACTGACGGCCCAACTGGAGATAGCCCAGAAAAAAGTAATCCTGGAGCAATGAAATAATAATATAGAGGCCCAAGGTACATATTGCCAATTGATGTCCCCGGGCCGACCAATATGGGGTCAAAATCAACAATCAATCTGCGGACAACAATGGCATCTCTACCTTCGTCTCCTAGAAAAGTCATGTACTCTCCAATTCTGTATAGGCGCATAAATGATCCGATCAATAAAATCGAAACAATTAAAATAACTTCCCATTTATGTTTCTTAACCCAGTCAATAATCTTTTTTAATGAAGCTTGAACCATAACTTAAATAAATCAACAAAACTTTGAAGTATCACGTTCAACTTTCTCCCTGTACCCATGCCTTCAAGTCTTGGATAATGTGTAATCGGTATTTCAACAATTTTAAAACCCTTTCTTTTTGACTTGATTAAAAACTCACTCGAAATAAAAGCTCCCCTTTCACTTTCGAGTGGGAAAACTGAGTTGATAACCTTTTTAGAAACATACTTGAACCCGCAATCAACATCCGTAACTTTTAACCCAAACATAAAGTAAACAAGATACTCCCACATTTTGCTAGTCAAGATTTTGGCTTTAGAAACCTGTCTTTTTTTGTAGTAACCAATAACGAGATCTGCACCAGTTTCCTTTTGTTTTTCAATGAAATTGGTTATTTCTGCAAAATCAAATTGTCCATCTGAATCTGTAAAAGTAACCCAGGGATACTTTGCTGAAGAAAAACCTGTTTTGAATGCTCCACCATACCCGCGATTGGGGTTATGGGTGACAACCTTAATATGCTTGTTTTCATGAGACAATTCTTCAGAAATTTCCTTAGTTCGATCTTTGGAGCCGTCATTAACTATAATGATTTCCCATTCTCTGGCTACTTTTTCAAGAACTTTTTTTGCCTTTAAAACAGTACTTTTGATATTTGCTTCTTCATTATATGCAGGGAAAAAAACAGAAAGTTGATCGATCTGGTATGACATATTTATGGCTCAAGTCTAGCATAAATTACTGCTTACGTGATACTATTGCTTAAGTTTAAGTATGCATCCGAGCCGCTTCT
>Ga0066639_10005651_pt1 | contig 10480 bp, 13 predicted proteins | sample CryGeyCG2114_010_2_FD_59504 | JGI IMG/M metagenome (GOLD analysis project Ga0066639, IMG submission 59504) | Groundwater microbial communities from aquifer - Crystal Geyser CG10_big_fil_rev_8/21/14_0.10 | ecosystem: Environmental > Aquatic > Deep subsurface > Groundwater | place: USA: Utah... | reverse complement strand
ATAAAACTTGTATAGAAACACGCTCTCGAAAATCGCATAATAGGGTTACGCCCCAACCGGGGATCGAACCCGGATCTTCGCCGTTCTGCGACACATGGTGTCTCTCCATTTTCAGGAGGTTGACCTTGAAGGAACCTAGGTTCCTTAAGTCGCGACAGGGCGATGTACTAACCACTATACTATTGAGGCATGTAATTCAATTCGATTTTTCCCTTTTTAATCTTTTCTCTATGGAACCTATTTCCTCCTTCTCATAAACTAATAAACATAACCACAATGGGTGAGAAAATTGAAAGGAGGTTTTGTACTTCTAAGAAAGCATTAAATAGATGTTATCATGATTAGAGACATGGAAGTTAGAAATGAAAGAGGACGAACAAAAGAAGAGTGGAACAAAAGATACATTGGTTCTCTTAGGAGAGGTTGGATGATAGGTGGAATAGGTGCATTAACATTTGTAGGCGCTACAACATATGATCTTTGTTTTAAACCAGGTAGCCCATCAATATCATTTCAGAGCTCCAATGAAACAAATAGTGTGGAATCTACTAGAGGATCTGAAAGTGACCTAGAAACTCCAAATTATAATGGAATCCAGTTAGAAATGAGTCCTGGGGATGTAGTAAAATATGGTGTTGGTGGAATGGAAATCTTTCTTGGGTCAATCGGACTGGCCTTGGTTTCCCATCAAATCACAAAGCGAAGAATTGGTTCAGATATATGGGATTATTCAGGAAGAGCACAAAATCATTCTTAACTTGTCTGCATTTTCTTAAAATCATAAAAAACATGGGTGACCACAAACTCTAAAATTGTAGACACCTACTTTAACATTTTACTAAATTCCTTGTACTCCTTAAGCATAAGTTCCATGGTGGGTCTTAGGTCCTTTCTTTTCTGATATGCTTGTAAAGACTCATAATATTCCCTAACATTTTTCAACTGAATATTAATTGGAGGCAAACTATGTTTTATTAAAATATTGTTCATTAGCAATCTTCCTACCCTCCCATTCCCGTCAGCAAACGGATGAATTATCTCAAACTGATTATGAACAACAGCTGCTAAAATTAAAGCGGAATACCTATTCCTATGTTTGTCATACCACTCAATTAACTCTTTCAGCAGAGATCTAACTCTTGAAGCTGGAGCTCCCTCATGAACAATCTCACCACTTTTTGTTTTAATAACAACTTCCTCTCCCTCTTCCCTAAATCGTCCTGCAAAATTCTTAGAGTTTTTAAAAACAATTTCGTGCATTTTTCTAATCAAATCAATGGAAATATGTTCCTTTGTTTTTCTGATATATTTTATAGCTTCATCAACCCCATAAGCTTCAGCAATATCTGATTTTGATTTTTTCTCTGGCCATTTATCCTCTTCCAGAATTTCTTTAACTTCGCCTCTAGTAAGTTCGCTTCCCTCTATTGCGTTTGTATTATATGTAAAAAGCTCAGAAAATTTTTCCCAATTTTTTTCAGACAAATGAGTTATTTTAAAATCTATTTTAGCCTCAATTTTCTTAACAAATCCTATTTCTCTTTTACTAAGTTCTTTATCTAATGGATTTTGGATTATCTTGTGCTGATTAATCTCATCAAAAATCAATTTTTTAGCAATTTCATTTCTTTCATCAAGAAGCCCTGGAGACAAATTAGATCCCAAAAACTTCCTTATTTTATGAACTTTTCCACCTTCTCTAAAAGAGTGAGCTAAATAGTATTTTGTCTTGCTTCCTACCTTTCTTTTTTCTAAGTGCATATACTATTATAATGGGTGACTACATATTTAAACTTTTCTAAATAATTGTCTACATTCCCTATACTATTGAGGCTACAAACCTCCAGCGGGTTTCTAGGAGTTCCAGCAACCCACAAAAGGATAACTTATTACAGAAATCTGGTTTTTTAAGCACTACATCTATCTAACTTCGTCTGACTAAAGCATACTTATAATAATCTTTTTTTGGCTCCCAGTCCATGTCGCTTTTCTCTTCCTTAAATCCCCACGACTCGAAAATTGGAATCAAATCTTCTCTGCCTTCTGGAATTAATTCCCATAATTCCCTAAATCTTGTGTGTCTTACACCTATTTCTGTAATAAGAATGTCAAGAGCAGGCTTGCCACTTCCTTTTATTGTCGTTCCATGATGTCTAAGTCCAAATTTACATTCATTCTCATTAATAACATAATATCCTGTTATTCCAATAATCTCTCCATCATTTAAAATATAGAAATAACTTCCAGATTCTTTTTTAGAGGTTCCCCACCTCTCAATAGAATGTTTTACATTAGCCAAGCTTTCTTGACGAGTCCATATTTTGCCTACTAATGAAAAAATCTCATCTCTCTCTTCTTCATAATTTTCTAAATCAATTTCTCTTAATTCCATATTTAAGTTCAATCTTTAATTATTAATAAACCCTAATGTCATCCCAAAAAGACAACAGAGAAAGGTTTATATATTTCCTATCCTCTAACAATCTATGAATAAAAAACTATTATTCAGCCTATTAATTGCGTCAGCACTATTAGTGATAATTCCATCTGTATCAGCATACTCATATATCGGCTCTGGTTACTATGATTCTTATGAATATACAAAAACAGTAAGAGAAGATCCTTGGGGAAAAACTGTAAACATACAGAAAAACACCCCATACAGCACAATGAATTATTATCGCTCAGAAGATTATTATCCAGGATACAGATATATAGGTTATAGCCCATATTATGGATACAGCTATTCAAGACCAAGTTATTCAAGCTCAATTTACTCTCGCCCATACAATGTAAACCATGGCTATTACAGAGATAATTACTTTGATTACAGAAATAATGATTATTACGGTTATTACAGATACGGATTCTAATAATATACTCCTCTGAACCATAAATATATTTAAAGAAAAAGATAACTCCCTTATTTTGGATGACAACAATAAAAGATGGACTTACTTTTTCAGATGTCTTACTAGTTCCTAAAAAAACAAATCTCGAATCCCGTTCCCAAGCAAATCTTAAAACAAGATTCACAAGAAATATTTTCTTAAATAACCCCTTAGTAAGTTCAAATATGGCTACTGTCACAGAACATAGGATGGCAATAGCTTTGGCAAGAGAGGGAGGACTAGGAATAATTCATCAATTCAACACAATAGATGAACAAGTCAAGGAAGTAGAAAAAGTAAAAAAGAGCACTGCAACTATAATTGGTTCTCCTCTCTCGGTTCAACCAAACTTAACAATAAGAGAGGCTATCAATCTAATGAAAAAAGAAGGAGTCACAAGTCTACTAGTGACTAACGAAAGAGAACTTGAAGGAATATTTACCCACAGGGATTACTTATTTGAAGAGAACAAGGAAAGAGAAATTTCAGAAGTGATGACTCCTAAGGAAAAATTAATTTCTGCAAGATATGGAATAACAATGCAAGATGCAAAAGCAATACTTCATAAAAATAGAATAGAAAAGCTGCCATTGTTAGATGAAAATGGAAAAATCAAAGGATTAATAACAACTCAGGACATAAAAAAATTAGAATACTGGCCAGATGCCTCAAGAGACAATCTGGGACGTTTAAAGGTCGCAGCAGCCGTAGGCGTAAAAGACACGCTAGAAAGAGCAAGAAAATTAGTGATGGCAGGAGCAGATGTATTAGTCCTAGACGTTGCACATGCACACTCTGATTTGGTAATTAGAAAGTTAAGAGAATTAAAACAAAATTTCAAAATTGATGTTATGGTTGGAAACATTGCAACAAAAGAGGCTGCAAAAGACTTAATTGAAGCTGGAGCAGATGGACTAAAAATAGGAATAGGCCCAAGCCCTGTTTGCACAACAAGAATAATCTCTGGAGCAGGAATACCTCAATTAACTGCAATTATGGACGTTTATGAAGTAGCAAAGGAATATGATATTCCAATATCTGCTGATGGCGGATGCCAACACCCCGGAGATGTTACAAAGGCGCTTGCAGCTGGGGGAGAAACAGTAATTTCAGGATCTTTCTTTGCGGGAGCAGATGAATCTCCTGGAAGAATAATAATGAGAGAAGGAAAACGTTACAAAAAATATATTGGAAGTGCATCTTATGACAGCAACCACGAAAGGAAAGAAAAAACTGAGGGAAAAATACTGAAAGAAAAAATAGATGTCTTTGTAGAAGGAGTCTCAATATTAGTAGATTACACTGGCCCTGTTCAGGAAGTCATCCGTTCAATAACTAAAGGCATTCAGAGTGGAATGAGTTATTGTGGAGCTAACAATTTAAAAGAAATGCATGCAAATTCAGAATTCATAAAAATAACATCTAATGGCTGGAAGGAAGGCCTATCTCGTGGAGAAAAAATTTCAGAATAAAAACTTATAAACCCTAATTCCATCTAAAAACATGAAAATTGCTCTGATAATAGCATTAGTTGTTGTATTAGGGGTGGTTTTGTTTGTAGCAAACGGTTCAATAACTGGAAATGTTATAAACTCACAAGAAAAGATGACAAAAGTAAAATTTCAAACTAGCGAAGGTGATATAATTTTAGAGCTTAACCCTGAAATGCCTATAACTTCAGGGAACTTTGAAAAGCTTGTCTCTGAAGGATTCTACGATGGAGTAATATTCCACAGGGTGATTGAAGGATTCATGATTCAAGGTGGAGATCCAACAGGCACAGGAATGGGCGGACCAGGATATAACATAAAAGACGAATTCCTTCCAAATAATAAAAACGATAGAGGAACAATCTCAATGGCGAATGCAGGTCCTAACACTGGAGGAAGCCAATTCTTCATAAATCTTGTAGATAATAACTTCTTAGACACAAGACATCCTGCATTCGGAAAGGTAATAGAGGGCATGGATATTGTAGATAAAATAGGAAAAACGGCAACAGATTCTTCAGACAAGCCATTAAATGAAATAAAAATCATAAAAGCTGAAATGATTAACTAATCAGGGTTAAAAAAAACTACTACCTACCACCCGTAATCTCGTCTAACCTCATCATCAATTTCAATAATCGAATCTCTTTTGAACTCTTTATTTAATATTTTTGAATCATAATCTTTCTTTCTACTTTGATGGTGTGCAAATCCTAGGACACCAAATCCAGCACAGACTATTGTCCAAGTCCCAAAAACATTGGTTATCCTTTTATGATGTCCAAGGCGATTTTGATAATCATTTACTTCTTCATTTTCTGAATTTTCATATACAAATTTTCTCATTTGCTCCCTAGAACTAGAAAGCTCCCCAACATTATCTCCCAAACTCTCTAAGTGAGATAAATTATCTCTAGCTACATAATAGATTTCAACAAAAGATGATTTTTCTGGAGGAGTCATCAAAACAGCCGAAGCAGATAGACCTAAAGCAAGAGTCGTAGGAGCAACAACCCTATAAATCAATGAACGAAGTTTTGCCCTCTTCAAATCAGCTATTTCATGATTAATATTAGAAACTTGTTCTTCTGGATAATCTGCATCAAAAGGCATATAACGGGACAACTTAAAATTTCTATCAATACTAGTCATAAAATCCCTACATTTAATCCTTATTTAACCATTTCGCTTGTCACAAAACAATTTTTTACAAAATACTTTTAAACCCTTATTACAAGATAGCAGAATGAAAGAGGGAGGATACAAAAGAGTTCTGGAAACTCTCGAACTTTTAAATAAAGAAAATCCAAGAAAAGAGATTATTAGGCCTTACGAATACGTCGAAAAAGAAAGAGCAGTTGGAGATATCTTCGATAAATCTTACTGGAGTTTGCATTCAGAAGGAAGAGAACTCCTTCCATTAAAGTTCTCAAATGGAAAAACACAAGAAGACGTTGTAAAAGAAGTTGTAGAATCAATAAAATCTGGAACTAAAGTCATAATAATAAGGGGTGTATGTGGAACAGGAAAATCTGCTATCGCATTGAACATAGGGAGATGTTTAGGTAGAGCTTCCATAGTCGTTCCTGTAAAAGCTCTTCAAACACAATATGAAAAAGATTATGCTGAAAAAAAGTATCTCATTAAACAAAATGGTGAAAGACTAAAGATAACTGTTATTACAGGAAGAGATAACCACGAATCCAGACTTATTCCTGGAGTATCCTGCTCAGACCCATCTCTCCCTGAGAACATAAAAATAATAGAAAAAAATTACAATCAAATCTCAGATTATTACAAAAAAAACCCATTAATATCTAATACTGCAGCTCCTGAGTTAAAGAATGTTAAAAGAATCTCTATAGCCCCATCAAACCCTTACTGGAGCCCTATAATGCTTGCAACTAAGGAGATTTACCTTCCAGATGCAAAAAAGAAAAAATACTCCGGCCTCTCAGGAAAAGACTTTATATTTTATCACCGAAGGCAGGGTTGTTCTTATTACGACCAATATCAGTCATATATAGATTCAGACATAATAATATTCAATTCTGCAAAATATAAGATTGAGACAGACATAGAAAGAAAGCCCAGCACAGATGTTGAGATAATAGATGAGGCAGACGAATTTCTTGATAGTTTCTCAACACAACAAACAATTAACCTCACAAGATTAGCAAACTCTCTAAATACTGTGATTCCAGATGATCGCTCCACAGACGATGCAATAAAAGAAATAATAAAAATAATAAAAATGGAAGAACTCAACAAGAGAGCAATTGGAATAGAACAAGACAAGATATACAAATTAGCCGAAACTCCAATAAATAAAATAATAGAGGAAGTTCTTGAAAACCCAGACATAGAAAACGAAATAATATATGATGAATCTAATTATGCTCTCAGACTTTTAGAATTAGTAAAAAATTTCTCAGAATTCATCCCAGAGACATTCATTACTTACAAAAGATATGAAGATGAATTATACGTCAGCTTAGTCACAACAAACCTTTCTAAGAAATTCAAAGAGATAGTTGATAAAAATAAGGCTGTTGTCCTGATGTCTGGAACATTTCATTCTGACGCAATCCTCAAAAATGTATTCGGAATAACAGATTTTAAGGTAGTAGAAGCAGAAACTAAATTCCCAGGAACAATAGAGATAGCACTCACTGGAAAAGAGTTCGATTGCAAGTATTCAAATTTCTACTCCAAAGCCCATACAAGAGAAGAATACCTCCAATCTCTCTCCACCTGTCTGGAAAAAGCAAAAAAACCAACATTAATCCATGTAAACGCCTTCGAAGATCTGCCAAATGAAAAAGAACTCTCTAATCTGCAATTAATAAATCTCCCGTCAAAAGAAAGACTTATAGAAACGCAACGTAACGATAGAAATGGAAACTCTATTGAAATATTCAAGTCAGGTCTTTCAAATACCTTATTCACAACTAAATGCGCCCGTGGAGTTGATTTCCCCGGAGAGACTTGCAATTCAGTAATATTTACAAAATTCCCTAATCCAAATCCAAACGATATCTTCTGGAAAGTTCTTAAGCAAACACATCCAGAATACTTTTGGGAATTCTATAAGGACAAAGCAAGCAGAGAATTCCTTCAGAAAATATATAGAGCGCTAAGATTCGATGACGATAATGTGATAGTCTTATCTCCAGACTCAAGAGTAATAAGCGCGGTAAGAGACATCCAAAAGACTACATAAAAACGAGCCATTTATCCTAGTAAAAATAGAAAACATTTAAATACAAATCCTCCCTTAATCCTATATAAAAAAGATGGTAAGAAAAAAAATAAAAGTTAATTCAAAAAACATGAGAAGAGCTGTATCTTCTGTCATGCCAAGAATAAAATTGAGCAAATATGCTTTTGCAAATTCACTTGGGCTTGTCAGCGGATTGATAATCTTAATATATGCAATTATGTCTTGGCTTAGCGACTTTGACACCTTAGCAATAGCTTCTCTGTTTCCCCTGCCATTTTCATTTAACAGCATTACATTAATAATTGGAGTTATTCAGGCATACGTTCTTGCTTACATCTTTGGATGGATATTTGTTAAAATCTATAACAAAACAATTTAAAATGGGATCAGATTCAGTTTCCTCAGGAGTGAACAAGTTACTTAGCTTGATATTATGGATAACTGGAGTTTTGGTATCATTGGCAGTCGGTTTTGGCATGATAAGCGGAACCCTTCCGGTATGGTTCATACCAAATATAGTTACCTCAATCGCGGGCTGGGCAGTAGTAATACTTACCTTACTAAGCGTTCTTTTAGGAATCATAGAAAAGTTCAACTAGAAAATTTTACAAAGTCCTAAATTTAAAGAGTAACATTTTTTGAAAGGAGGTTAATATGAAAAATATAAAACTAATAAATAGAATTCTTCTTGGTTTAGTTATGCTTGTCCCTGGTTTGTTTAAGCTTGCAGGAATGACAGGAATTGTCAATTTTGATGTTCCAGGATTTTTAGCAAGTCTAGGATTTCCAGCAGCAAGTGCTCTTGCATGGTTGCTCCTTATAGTTGAGATAGGCTCTGGAATAGCAATTCTATCTAATTGGAGATTGAAGCAAGTAATTTGGGCTCCAGTAGTGATACTATTGGTTGCAGCATTTGCAGCTTATAGAACAGATGTAGCACAGATAGTCATTCATCTTACACTGATATCAAACTACCTTTTGCTCAGTTCTCAAGAAAAACCAAGCAGAAAAAAGTAAAGAAAATTTAATTTTTATTTTATTTTTTACTTTCTATTAATTTTATAAATACAATAATCCTAAAAATTCTATGAAAAGACTAGTGATAATTGGAGGAGGCTTCACAGGATCGCTAGTTGCAAAAGCACTTGAAAATAGGTTCCAGACCACTTTAATAGATACTAAAGATTTCTTTGAATTTACTCCAGGAATTCTAAGGCTGGCGATTGAACCAGAACATATCAAGAAGCTTCAAAACCCCCATAGAGACTATCTTGAAAAAACAAAAATTATAATTGATGAGGTAAAATATATCTCTAAAAACTCAATTTTATTAAAAAATAAAAAAATACCATTTGATTATCTTGTCATTGCCACAGGTTCCAAATACATTTCTCCAATTAAAGACAAAGAAATCATAAAGACCTACACTTCAAAAGACATATTAGACAATTTAAATAAAATAAAAAAGGCAAAATCAATAGCAATAATAGGGGGGGGACTTGTAGGTGTGGAACTTGCGGCAGAGCTTTCCACAAAGCACAAAAATAAAAAGATAACCATAATCCACTCCAGAGAAACTTTAATAGAAAGAAACTATCACAAATCAATAAAAAAAGCAGACTCTTTTCTGAAAAGACATGATGTTAAAATCATTTTCAATGAAAGAGCAAAATCAAAAAGAGGAAATATAATAATAACAGAAAGAGGAACAAAAATTCCGGCAGACCTTTTCTTTTTCTGTACAGGCATCACTCCAAACTCTGAATTCATGAAACCATCATTCTCACAAGCAATTTCAGAAAAAGGAGGAATAAAAGTTAATCAGTTCCTTCAAGTTGAAAATCAAAAAAACATATTTGCTGGAGGAGATGTTACATCTATTATTGAAGAAAAAACTGCACAATCATCTGAAAGACACGCAAAAACAATAGTTCAGAATATCATAAACTTAGAAAATAAATTTCCCCTAATAGAATACAAATCAGTAAAGAGACCTATGCTAATCTCATTAGGTAAATATGACGGAATTTTAGAATACAAGTCTCTTGTAATTACTGGCTTTCCGGCAGCAATAGCAAAATCACTCGTTGAAATGAAAGAACTCTGGAAGAGAAAATAAACTAAGACTCGGACAACTTAGAGTCAATAACCTTCCTCTCTCTTGTACCTGCATCAATCCTATGGAGGTTTTCAAGAACAGCAAGATCAACATCTAATATATTTTTCTTAGAAAAATCTATCAATGCATGTTTAACCAAACTTCTTAAGTAAACTCTTTGAGATATAGAATAATCGACACCTAGAATTGGAAGACCTTCTCCATGCCCTTCAGAATAATCTAAAACACTCTCATAAATGTCAAAAAATTTTGGCCTTAGAATAGCTTCTTCTGTAAGCCTAATAACTCTAGCAATATCTTTTACAGCCTTAGCTCCCGTATGATCCTTATCCGTAGAAGCCGAATACATTCCAGCAATTCTAATAACTGGTTTAACTCTTGCAATTTGATTGTGACTGGGTAATCCATTAAAAGGCATTTTACTATCAACAACCCGAACAAAATCTCTTAAAGCAGTATTCATCTCCCCAGCCGAATCAGAGAAACACACTCTAGAAACTCTGTCAATATAATCTAATAATTTAACATTATATGTCATAAAAATAACAGCTATAATTCATTTAAAAAATTAACTATTCTTAAATTCACCTTCAAAAACAAATTCTCCAATTGGCTTTCTTTCATTTGGATGTTCAGATTTTCTCATCCTTTCAGGTATTTTATCCAAATCTCCAGATTTCCCTATAGCAATCATGTGAACAATTTCATAATCTTCGGGAATATTCAATTCTTTTCTAGCCTTCTCAACATCATACCC
>Ga0066639_10005650_pt1 | contig 10481 bp, 10 predicted proteins | sample CryGeyCG2114_010_2_FD_59504 | JGI IMG/M metagenome (GOLD analysis project Ga0066639, IMG submission 59504) | Groundwater microbial communities from aquifer - Crystal Geyser CG10_big_fil_rev_8/21/14_0.10 | ecosystem: Environmental > Aquatic > Deep subsurface > Groundwater | place: USA: Utah... | reverse complement strand
TCAACCCACTCCTGGAGTGGGTGTTAGAGATTTGATTTGTTCCAGTAATTTTTCTCTTTCGTTAGGGAGTTCGTCATTGTCCACTTTTTCGAAGATAGTCTCAAGAACTTCTCCTACTTTTTTTGATGGTTTAATGTTAAGAATTTTAATTACATCATTTCCATCTACTTTAAGGTCGTGGATTGAAAATGGCGTTGCCTGGATTTCATCTAGACGCTTGCGGAATAGCTCAAAGCGCCATGAGCTTTCCTTTGCGCCACTGCCTTTACGGTCACCCACGCGCAGATCTAGCATGGCTTGAATATTATCTATGCCAATATTTCGGATAAATCTACGAATTGCTTTGTCACTTATTTGATCATCCATACTGAACTGATGCCAGCGTACTAGACGGATTAGTAAGCCAGTGTTTTTCTTAGATAAGCGAAGACGCTTTGCTATGAGGCGGATCATGCTGGCTCCAGCTACCTCATGGTTATAGAAGGTGGTAATACCAGACTTATCTTTGGCCACTGTTTTAACTTTTCCTATATCGTGTAATAGCGCAGCTAGACGGATATAGGGATCTGGATTAGGACAGTAGCGGAGGGTTTCTACGCAGTGCGTTCCTACATCATATATATGATGACGCTGTGGGCTTTTTTGCTCCACATCAAAAGCTTTTAGCAATTCTGGTAGTATGTACTCTAGAAGACCGGTGTGCTTTAGGAGTAGTATTCCGTCTGCTGGATTGTCAGCTTTAAGCAGATATAGTAGCTCGTCACGGATACGTTCAGTGGCAATCTTTTTAAGAAGTTCTTTGTCATTTTCAATTGCAGCTCTAGTTTTTTCTTCTACTAGGAACTCAAGTTGGGTTGCTAGCCTGACTGCTCGCATCATGCGTAGTGCATCCTCTTTAAAACGCTCATCGGGGTTTCCAACTGCACGTATAAGCTTGTTTCTTAGGTCGTGTTGACCATTGTATGGGTCAAACAGTTCTATACTGTCTGTTGCTATGGCGTTAATTGTAAAATCTCTGCGTTTTAGATCTTCATTAAGTGATTTGCCCCATTCTACTTTCTCTGGTCTACGGTTGTCTTTGTATTCAGATTCGGTACGATAGGTTGTGATTTCCACGACTTTTTCTTTCTCACTTTTGTCTAGTTTAAATTTGAGTGGTTTAGACAAGTCTTCTACTGGAATACCTACTGTGCCAAAATTGTTGTCGTAGAATCCATCTGGGAAGATTTTAAGTATCTGCTCTGGTGTGGCATTAGTAGTAAAGTCCCAGTCGGTAGGTGATTTACCTAGAAGAAGATCACGAACTCCTCCACCAACAGCGTAGCATTCATATCCAGACTGCTGCATATATTGGATTACTTTTAAGGGTAATGTTGGTAACTTTAGCTGCATAGTAAGTGCTTACCTCTATGATATAGTATACCCTATGCGATGGAACGTGAAGGAGCGTAAATCTAAGGACATTCTTACCCACATACTTGAGATCAGAGGAATTAAAGAGTTGCGTGAGGACTTTTTAAACCCAAAAGATCCCAATGATCTTGCAGCTTTTCAGGTTGGAATAGATGAAGTTCAATTAAATAAGGCTGTAAAGAGAATAAAAAAGGCAATAAAAGACAAAGAAACAGTCGTTGTATACGGAGATTATGATGTAGATGGTGTCTCGGCGACAGCAATTATGTGGGAGAGCTTACATAAGATGGGAGTTAAGGTTTGGCCATATATTCCAGATCGGAAGAGTGAAGGATACGGTTTTTCAAAAGAAGGGATAATAAACGTCAAGCGCGAGCGCAATCCTAGTCTAATCATAACAGTAGATCATGGAATAACAGCAGCAGAGTATGTAAAACCCCTAAGGGATGATGGGATTGACGTGATAATAACAGATCATCACCAAGCTCCTAAAAAATCTGAGCTTAAAAAATTGCAAGAAGCTGCCCATGCAGTTGTGCATACGACTTCCTTAGCCGGTGCAGGCGTTTCATGGTTTGTAGCAAAACAACTTAATGGTTCAGAGAATAATCCAGATCACTTAGCGCTTGCAGCTTTTGGAACAATCGGAGATCTTTTACCACTTACAGCGGCAAATCGGCAGATAGTTAGTCATGGGCTACCTTTGTTAGCAAATTCTAATAGGGTAGGGATTCGTTCATTACTTCAGGAATCTGGGCTATTAGGAACAGAGCTTGATCCGTATCATATTGGTTATGTTCTAGGTCCTCGGATAAATGCAGCAGGGAGGCTAGATAACGCACTTGAGGCATTACGATTACTTTGTACAAACGATGAGAGCGCAGCAATAGCGCTGGCTCAGAAACTAGGAGGTTTAAATAGGAAAAGACAGTTGATGACCAAGGAGCAGATAGATATAAGCCTAGAACAGCTAAAAGGTGTAAAAGGAATGCCGTCTCTGCTTATATTGGCAGACTCTTCATATGATGAAGGGATAATTGGGCTTCTTGCCGGAAACTTAAGTCAACGCTATTACCGTCCAGCTATAGTTATTTCTCAAAAAGAAAAAGGTGTTTCTAAAGCTTCTGCTAGATCTATACCGGGAGTAGATATCATTGGACTTATTCGCCAAGTCGAAGACAAGTTAATAAGTGTTGGTGGACACACAATGGCTGCAGGATTTTCGCTCGCTACAGAGGATATTTCACAAGTAGCAGAAGATCTAATTCAGAAAGCTTCAGATCAAATTGAACCAGAACTTTTAGAAAGAGTATTGGATATTGATGCCCAGCTGCAGTTAGAAGAGATAACACGAGTCCTTCTAGACGAGATAGAAAAGCTTAAGCCCTTTGGATCACAGAACCAACGCCCAGTGTTTAGCTTAAACCAGATGTACTTGGATGATGTGCGCGTTGTGGGAAAATCTGGTGATCATCTTAAAGTTAAAGTTAATGGCATTGATGCAATTGGTTTTAGCAAGGCCCATCTCTTGGAAAAGATAGATATAAAAGAACCAGTAGATGTAGCTTTTACACTGGACCTTAATAAATGGAATGGTAATGAAATTCTTCAGTTAATGATAAAAGACATCAGACAAGATTAATACCTTAATCTTGAAATAACAACCTATTTTGTCAACTTAGGCAATACAGAGTATAATTGGTCCTATGGAACGTACATTAGTGCTAGATACAAAAGATAAAGTGGGGAAAAAAGTTAAGCTTCAAGGTTGGGTTCATTCAAGGCGTGACCATGGAAAAGTTGTTTTTTTGGATATTCGTGATCGATCGGGTATGGTGCAGACGGTTACAACGGATATTAGTTTAGTTGAAGGAGTAGGGCATGAGTACTGTATAGAGATGGTAGGGACTGTGAAAGAGAGACCGGAGAGTATGGTAAATCCAGAGCTTGAGACTGGGAAGGTCGAGCTTATGGTTAATGAGTTTAAAGTTCTAACAAAGTCAGCTGAATTACCGCTGCCTATAGACACTGATGGGACCGAGATAGATGAGTCTGTTCGAATGAAATATCGCTATCTAGATCTTAGACGTTCCAGAATGAATAAATCCATGAGATATAGGTCTAAAGTGGCAAGATTTATGCGTGAATACTTACTGGAGAGAGATTTTGTGGAGTTTGAAACCCCAATTCTAACTAAGACCACACCAGAAGGAGCAAGAGATTTTCTAGTCCCATCAAGACTTAAGCCTGGAAACTTTTATGCTTTACCGCAGTCTCCGCAGCAGTATAAGCAGCTATTGATGGTAGCTGGATTTGAAAGGTATTTTCAGTTAGCAAGATGTTTTCGAGATGAAGATCCACGAGCGGATCGTGCATATGGTGAATTTACGCAGCTAGATATTGAGATGTCATTTGTGACACAGGAAGATATCTTGCAGATAGCAGAAGATCTATTTACCAAATTAGTGTTGGAGATATTTCCGGAAAAGAAAATAACCCAAACTCCTTGGCCCAGAGTGTCTCACGCGGAAGCAGTGAAAAAATATGGCTCAGATAAGCCAGATTTAAGAAAAAACAAAGAAGATAAAAATGAATTAGCTTTTGCGTGGGTATTGGACTTTCCATTATTTGCTCAACAAACTAAAGAAGATTATTACCATGGAGGTGGTGAAAAGATCGCTCCTTCTCACCATATGTTTACAGCTCCGCACCCCGATGATGTACATTTATTAGATAAGGACCCATTGAAAGTTAGAGGATTACAACACGATATGATTTTGAACGGTTTTGAAGTAGGTGGAGGGAGTATAAGGATTCATGATGCAGAAATTCAGAGTAAAGTATTTGAGCTAATTGGTTTTTCTAAGGAACAACAGGATCAGTTCGAGCATATGCTAACTGCTTTTGCCTATGGTGTGCCTCCACATGGAGGGATAGCCCCTGGTTTTGATCGTTTTCTAATGGCTGTATTAGGAGAATCCTCTATAAGAGAGGTAATGGCATTTCCCGCCACGGCGGGTGGTAGGACAGCAGTAGTGAAGGCTCCTTCTAAAGCCTCAAGTGAGCAGCTGCAAGAGTTAGGGGTAAAAATCTAGTCATCCTTTTGGAATGACAAGCTTCTTGAAATTATTTGACGTGTTATTATTGTCATATGTCCAAAAAAGTTAAGAAACATAGCTCTGGGCATATACGCTTTGATCAATATTTTGTGATCTTTGCGATCTCTTTATTTATATTTCTGTACCCTGGTGAGAACTTATATGCAGCACCGGTTCACACGAATGAACTAGCGGCAGTTGACCCTCTGCCTGGTTTTGAACCAGACCCATTACCCCAGAGGAAAGGTTGGTTGGTGGAGCCAGAGGTTACGGCGAGGGCAGCCTATATCTATGAGCCAGATGCGGGAGTAGTTCTATATGATAAGAATGCCAATAAAAAGCTTTCCCCTGCTTCTACGACCAAATTAATAACAGCGCTGGTTGCTCTAGATTACTATGGGTTAAATGATGTTGTAAGAGTTAGGGGATTAGCAACAGATGGAAAAACCATGGGGCTGTTTTATGGGGAAGAAATGTCTGTTGAAAATCTACTCTATGGGGCGCTAGTTCATTCTGCTAACGATGCAGCGTTTGTCTTGGCGGATAATTATCCAGGTGGAGTTGATGCTTTTGTGGTTGCGATGAATGAAAAAGGTAGAGAGCTTGGTTTAGCAAATTCAAGTTTTGCTAATTCAATAGGCTATGATAATCCAGATCAGTATGTTACTGCTCGGGATTTAGCTATATTGGGACTTTATGTCCTTCAAGATCCAATCTTGGCGCATATGGTAGGAACAAAGGCTATAACTGTAGCAGACGCAAGCTATACATATTTTCATAATCTAGAGAACGTAAATGAGCTTTTGGGTGAAATACCAGGTGTGGCGGGTGTGAAGACTGGTTTTACAGCTCAAGCTGGTGAAAACCTAGTTACAACAGTATCGCGCAATGGTCATAGGATAATGCTAGTAGTTATGGGAAGTGAAGATCGTTTTGCAGACACTCGGATCTTGATTGACTGGGTGTTTAATGAATTTAACTGGGTTACTATTGCACCCACGCAGGGTCAATAGCCTGTATATATGCTTCAAATCCACGATCTCCAGTTAAAACATAGATGGGTTGTAAATATTCGTGTGGATCTCCTGGATCGTAGTATGCAAAGTATGCATCTCGGACAAATACCCGTGTTTCATTTCCAGTGCCGATGTTTACAACATAGCCACCACCGTTAACCAATTCCTCCCAGGCAACGTTACCAGCTTTAATAGGGTATGTCTGAATAGAATCTATATCTATAGGTGATAATTGGTAATGAAAGCGGATAAGGCGTTGTCTTTGATCAATTTTTCCAGTAAATGTTATAAAAACAGAGGATTTATTAGGGTCAGCTGTTTTTATTTCCATTGAATCAACTGGTTCTTGGAAGAAATCTACGCGGACTAGGTTGGCTTCTAATCTGTTTTGAGATAACACTTCTTCTCCATTGATGTATTTGTAATAATTTACCTTTTGTATGCCATTTTTTAGAGTTGGGACAAGTTTTCCCGTGTTTTGCATAAGTGCAGTTGCTTCTGCTAGAGCAAGCCGTGTGTCTGTTGAAACTTTATTCCCCTCTATGGGCGATTTATCCAAATTAAGATCATATACAAGATCAAAGTTACCACTGGCTAGTGTATATGTAAGGGTGCGTGCTGGGTAACTGGGATCGGAAAATATATGTTCAGTTGCAGTTTTAGTGGTGGGGGTAGGGTTAAATCCTTGAGAAATGGCAAATTGCTGAGCTTTTTTCGCTGTTAATAGGCCAGTAGAACCAGATTCAGTCTTGTAGACACGTGCAACTGGTGATGCCTCGGGTACACCACCTTGGATAGTCTGTAGAGTTAGAAATGAAGGTCTATTTTGCTGTTCGGGAAAATTTAGTTTAGGCAGCTGCCCGAATCCATTGGTGGTAATAATACCCGGTTCGGGTCTTTGTGATTCAATATAATCACGAACCAATCCCCAAGCAATAACTATAAGAATGAGAAATATAACAATTAATATGCCATAGACCACTATTTTTTTAGAGTACGACGCAGCTTCTGTTAGAGTAACCATAGCTTAAGTATACCCGCAACCATGGTACAATTCAATCATGAAAAGGACCGTTCGTACGCGTATTGCGCCCTCTCCTACGGGTGAAGACCTACACGTTGGTAATGCCTACACGGCTTTACTTAACTATGCGTATGCAAGACAGCACGGTGGTCAGTTTATTGTACGCATCGAAGACACAGACCAGAAGCGTAAAGTTGAAGGCTCAGAAGAGAAGATATTTAAATCACTTGCTTGGCTTGGCCTACAGCCCGATGAGAGTATCTACCATAAAAAAGGCAACGTTGGTCCTTATAGGCAGTCTGAGAGGCTGGAGCTTTATTTGAAGTATATAGACCAGTTACTACAGCAAGGCGATGCCTACTACTGCGATTGTACGTCTGAGAGGCTAGATGAAATGCGTAAAGAGCAACAAAAAGCGGGAAAGCCTCCTATTTACGATGGTAAGTGTCGTGGGCTTGGAAAAAAGTCAGGAAAAGTAGTTAGACTAAAGATGCCCAATAGCGGTGAAACTAAATTCCACGATGAAATTAGAGGAGAAGTTAGTTTTCAAAATGAGTTAATTGATGATCAGATAATATTAAAATCTGATGGATACCCAACTTATCATTTAGCAGTCGTAGTAGATGATAATCTCATGGGTATTACTCATGTAATTAGGGGAGAAGAGTGGTTGTCTTCTGTTCCTAAGCATATCCAGATATATAAGGCACTGGGTTGGGAGCTGCCTGTATTTGTTCATACTCCTTTGCTTAGAAATGCGGATAAAAGCAAGTTGTCTAAAAGAAGAAATCCAGTTTGGGTGGGTTGGTATAAACAAGAGGGATATTTTCCAGAGGCTTTGATTAACTATTTTGGAACATTAGGTTTTTCAATGCCAGATGGTAGGGATATATTTATGGTAGATGAATATATTAAGGAGTTTAATTTTGAGCGAATGAGTAAATCTGCTCCTATATTTGATACAACTAAGCTAGATTGGATGAATGGAGAATATATTCGACTGCAAAAAGTTGATGAACTTATGGAAAGAATTATCAACTACATTGGAGATGGCTATGATGAGAAGATTGTTAAAGAGTCAGTACCAATTATACAAACTCGCATGAAAAAACTATCTGAATATATACCGATGTGTGAGTTTTTGTTTAATCGACCAGCAGAGTATGAGAAAGAAATAGATAAGAAGATGATTGCACAGATTATTGAGGTCTTAGAACAAGTTGAAGATTGGAAGCACGACAAGATGTATAAATTGTTAGGAGACCTTTCTTATAAACTTAAACTATCTAAAAGTAAACTATTTATGCAGGTGCGTATCGGTGTAGCTGGTCGAAGGATTGGCCCTCCCTTATTTGAATCTTTGGAGATATTAGGAAAAGAAGAATCACTAGCTAGGCTTAGGCTGGTTTCTTAAAAACTCTCCATCCAGTGGCGGTTAACTACTACTTTTAGCTCAATAAATACCTTGCGGTCTCTGGCTGTTTCGAGTTCTTTTCGAGCTGTTAGACCAATTTGCTTTATTTTTTTACCGCCGCTTCCAATAATCATTTTCTTATATCTTTCTTCATTGGTAATGATGTCTGCCTGTATATAGAGAGTTCCATCTTTTCTTTCTACTATCTCATTTGCTTTTACGGTCAGGGTATATGGTAATTCTTGTCCAAGTGAATGGAAGGCTTTTTCACGGATAAGCTCTTCGATGTATAGTTTGCTGTCAACGTTTAATAAAGGAGTAACGAGTTGATCCGTGTCTACTAATTTATTGTCTGTTTCAGATAGATAGCTGAATATTTGTTCGAGTAATAGGTTTAGATTATGACCCTTAAGTGCAGAGATAAAGATAGTAGAATCAAACTCTTCTTCCATAAAACGAAGCTCTTCATAGAAACTGGGTTTTTTTATATCCCACTTGTTAAACGCTAATATTTTAGGGACAGATAGTTTTCTAACCAAACCCAATGTTCTATTTTCTTCTGTATCACGATAACGCGTGTGGTCTACAACATATACAGCTACGTCCACACCCTCCTTAAGAGTTTCGCTGGGTTTTTTTCCAACTTTTTTTGCTAGAAGATCTGGAGATCTCTCAAATATACCTGGCGTATCTGTAAAGATGATCTGTCCACGATCATCCTCGTATACAGCATTAATTGAAAATCTGGTAGTTTGGGGTTTTCTAGAGGTAATTGCTACTTTTTGACCGACCAAACGGTTAAGTAAGGTGGACTTACCTGCATTTGTTCTACCTAACATTACTACTACTCCTGCTTTCATTGCTTCTATTATATTATAATGTGAGCATGATAGATAAAAAGAGAAAACGCATGTCCACACCCTTTGGTAAATATTTTCGTGCTTTTGATGAAATAGACAAGGGAGTAAGGTATTCTAAAGAGTTTGGCTCTTTCTTAATTCTTACATTAGTTGAAGAAGTGGGCGAGATGTCCAGAGCATATTTAGCTAAGCATGGGCGTAAGCCAACAAACATTGCAGCACAAGAAGATGAAACATACGAACAAGAGCTTGGTGATATTTTGGTTGCTATCCTTCGTTTTGCCAGGATTAAACATATAGATCTAGATAAGGCGATTACATATTCACTGAAGAAAATAGAAAAGCGCAGAACAACACCTAAACGATAGGTCTAAACTAACTTATAGTGAAGCAATAACGTTCCTTGATGATTCAGCTTATCATAGCTAACTAGTCGTAGATTTTGTTGTAAGTTAAAGGGTTCTAGTAGTTCTTTACCTTTGCCAAATAGTTTTGGCTCAAGTGTTAAATATATTTCGTTGACTAAGCCAGCTTGTAAGAATAGTTTATTAATTTGTGCTCCACCCACGATGAGCATCTTTTTGTATCCTAACCCTTTTAACTTACTAACTAATTTTTTAACTTTCTCATTACTAAATTCAAGTTGTCCAGTTACTTCTTTTTCGTTGTATTTATCTGGACTATGGGTTAGAACTATTCTTAATTTATCTGGTAGGAGTTTAATCTTATCGCCAGCTGATTCAAAAGTTTTTCTTCCCATCACAATTAGATTGTTGTCATTAATTAGAGAGAAGAAATGCTCGCTATCTTCTTTAGAGGTCCAGGAGTATATATTGGGGTTGTTCTGGTTGGTTATTTTGCCATTAACTGAAGACACCATTACCATAATTATCTTCATGTCTTATCTTGTTTTAACCAGTCGACTCCTAGGTAGACAAATGGTGTTTCAATAATCGACATGAAGCTTTTTAACAACCAATAAGGAATAATGATGCTGGATAAGAATGAGATATTATCTCCAAGAGGCTTTCCTAAGCCATAAAAAGCAATCGTCATAAAGATAGTTGTATCTACAAGCTGAGAAATAATGTTAGAAACATTATTTCTAAGCCATAATGAATTTTTTCCTAGTTTTTTTCGAATATGTACAAAAATTAGAAGATCAGTAAACTCGGCTAAGGCAAATGCTACCAAACTTGCAAAAGCTATTCTAGCAGACTTACCAAAGATACTATCATACGCTGCCTCACTTTCTGAAAATCTAGCTGATGGTGGTAGGCTAATTGCTAGAAGGGAAAACACCATGATCAGAAATACAACAATTAAAGCCGAACGAATTAAACTCTTTGTTCGCTCCTTACCGTACACCTCAGTAATAATATCGTTAATGGTAAAGATTAATGGAAAGACAAAGATAGCTACACTGGCATTTAATTGGTAGGTCCCAAGTTTGATAAGTGGAAAAGTTTTTGCTCCCATCAATTCTGAAACCATGACACAGAAGATATATATGGATACGAGGAGGTCGAATTTTTTAATTTTTAACATAATAGCGGGATTATACGAGTTGATGATTGTTTACGCAAATAGTCGGTGTGTAACCATTCACGATTTAACAAACTGAGCGAAACAAGGCGAGACCCTTCATGAAATGGA
>Ga0066639_10005649_pt1 | contig 10483 bp, 19 predicted proteins | sample CryGeyCG2114_010_2_FD_59504 | JGI IMG/M metagenome (GOLD analysis project Ga0066639, IMG submission 59504) | Groundwater microbial communities from aquifer - Crystal Geyser CG10_big_fil_rev_8/21/14_0.10 | ecosystem: Environmental > Aquatic > Deep subsurface > Groundwater | place: USA: Utah... | reverse complement strand
GCACGGCCAGAAGCACTCTGAGCGCGAGGCAGGGTCGATCGGTGGTGGTGGCCGGGCTGGCGGGCGTGTCATCAAGGGGATGCGCATGCCCGGCCGTATGGGAGGCGACCGCGTGACGGTAAAGGGACTGCGCGTGCTTCACGTCGACCTAAGCAAGGGAGAGATCATCATTTCCGGTGCAATCCCGGGTGCCCGCGGCTCCCTGGTCGAGATCGTGTCCACCAACGAAGGGAACACTGACGCATAGATTTACGTATGACAACGAACGATACTAAGAAGACTCCAGCCAAGAAGGCGCCCGCAAAGCGTCCGGCAAAGGCCGCAGCGAAGACACCGAGCGAGGTGAGTGCGAAGGCTGAGCCGAAAAAGACCGCACCTGCAAAGAAGACCGCGGCGCCGACCAAACCGACCGGGCTTGAGGCAGCGGTATTTAGCATGGACGGTAAGCAGACGGGTACGGTAGCGCTTCCCAAGGAGTTGTTTGACGCGAAGTGGAATGCCGATCTCGTACACCAAGTAGTTGTCGGCATGCAGGCAAACGCTCGCCCAACGGTCGCCCACACGAAGTTCCGTGGTGAGGTTTCGGGCGGTGGCAAGAAGCCTTGGAAACAGAAAGGCACCGGACGTGCTCGTCATGGTTCGCGACGCTCACCCATCTGGGTCGGTGGTGGCGTTACGCACGGCCCACGCACCAACCGCAACTACACCGTGAAGATCAACCGCAAGATGCGCTCGGGCGCGCTTGCGGCGGTACTGACGCGCAAGTGGCAGGACGGAGAGGTACTCTTCGTTGACCGGCTCGCGTTTGATGCTCCGAAAACTGGTGACGCAAAGCGAGCGCTCGTATCAATCGCCCAGGCGACTGGTGCCGAGTCGCTTGCAACCAAGCGCAAGAACGCGGCTATTATCGCTCTTCCCAAGAAAGATGAGGCTGCCGAGAAGTCGTTCCGCAACATTGGCTCTCTTATCATCGAGGAAGTGCGCAACCTCAACCCGGTCGACCTCATGAATAAGAAGTACCTCGTCATCACCGAGCCGGCGGAGTCTCTGAAGGCACTTTCAGCGCGCGTAACAGCCAAGAAGGCATAACGAATCACGTATGGCACTTTTCTCTTCCAACACCAAGAACGAACAGCCGAAGAAGGCCGCCAAGGCCAAGCCGGCAAAAAAGGTAACCACCGCGAAGGACGACGGCCGCCTTGCTCGCGTGCTCACGGCCCCTTGGTTCTCTGAAAAGGCACTCATTGGCACTGAGCATGGTATCTACGTCTTCCGCGTGCCGACAGACGTCACCAAGACAAATGTAGCAGCTGCAGTTGAGAAGTATTTCAAGGTCACGCCCGTGAAAGTGCGCATGGTGAACCTGCCCGCAAAGAAAGTGTCGCTGCGCACTCGTCGAGGCATCGGTACTCGCGCACGTCGCCGCAAAGCCTATGTTTACCTCAAGAAAGGTGATAGCATCGAGCTCACTTAGTGTAGGTATCTATGAAAACGTACAAACCCACTAGTCCCAGCCGCCGCGAGATGAGCACGCTTCCGTACAAGAAGCTCCTCTCGGGCGATAAACCGCTCAAGTCGCTCCTCTCGAGCAAGAAGCGGCAGGCCGGCCGCAACCATGCGGGGCGTATTACTGTGCGCCATCAGGGTGGAGGGCATAAGCGCCGACTGCGTGAGATCGACTTTAAGTACGACAAGAAAGATATTCCGGCAAAGATCGAAACGATTGAGTACGATCCGTACCGCACAGCTTTCATCGCTCGCGCCCTCTACGCGGACGGCGAGCGCCGCTACGTGCTTGCAGCAAAGAGCATTAAGGTAGGAGACACGTTCGTCGTGGGGGAGAGCACGCCGGTAAAGCCAGGGAACCGTGTTCCCTTGGGGCGAATCCCGAGCGGTACGTCTGTCTACAACATCGAGCTCAAACCGGGTGCAGGTGCGCGCCTCGTGCGCTCAGCAGGGAACCAGGCAGAAGTCGTAGCGCATGACGCGGGCTACACCCAGATCAAGCTTCCCTCGACCGAGATCCGTAAAGTTTCCGATCTCTGCTTCGCTTCCATCGGCACAGTTGGCAACGAGAACAGTCGGCTTGTGAATATAGGCAAGGCGGGCCGTAACCGCTGGAAGGGCAAACGTCCGACCGTGCGTGGTTCTGCCATGAACCCTGTGGACCACCCGTACGGTGGCGGTGAGGGCCGTCAGGGCCGCGGCCTTCGTCGTGCCAAGAGCAAGTGGGGCAAACCCACCGGCAAGGGTCAGAAGACCCGTACACCGAAGAAATACTCAAACGTATTTATTGTTTCGCGCCGCAAAGTCGGCAAGAAGCGCTAATCCACGTGAACCATTGAGGTTCACGCAAAGGCAAAGAACCCTCGGAAAGCCGAGGTTTTCTTTTATGGATTAAGTATCTATACTGAATACAGACGTATATCCTGGGAGGAATTAATGACTGACACTCTAAAACTTAAAAGTGACGGGAAGGTCTTTGTTTCTTATCCGGCCACTCTACGCAAGGGAGTCAGAGAAGCGATGGCTTCATGGCAAGCGTTCTGCGCTCTACCCGAACACGTTAAACTCAGGTTCCCTTATGAACCTGACACGAAGCAAAGCGGTAATGGGTATGAACTTAAGAAAGAGTGCGGTGCATTGCTCGACCGAAAGGAAGACTTTCATCTACGGCTTGCAGCGAATGATGAGCTAATACATCATGCACTTGCGGTCGGGAGCGGGACAGTCGAACGGTTTGTGCAGGAGGCTCTCATGCTTCCCAATCTGATCGAGCCGTTACTCGTCGAGTTTGCCCAATCTCTGGAAAAGCAGTATGGGATACCAGGATTCGCTCAAGCAATTGCCGACAGCAAGTCTCAGTGGCTTCTGCGGTTCCTGCATTACTTCGGCGAATGCAGCCCGGGTGAGGAAATAGCCGTGCCACATATCGATAAAGGTGGCTTTACACTCCATCTATACGAAAGTGATACTGGAGTCGAATACTTAGCCCAAGACAAGCGTACATGGATTCCGATGCCACTCGCTCATGACGAGACCGTTATCTTTCCAGCGCTTGGCCTGCAGCAGTATTTGAAGAATGAAGTGAAAGCGTTATGTCATCGCGTGGTCGCGACCGATACCTGTGCCAGGAAAGGCCGGTATTCAGCAGTTTGCTTTATTGATTTCGCTGGAGCTCCCCACTATGACAAGGCCAGGCACGGCCGCCTCCAGGCTTTCCCACAGGGCTTCAACTACGACATGCCCTGGGAGGAGTTCCGGAACCTCTTCGTTCCTTCTTAGTTCCCTTTGAAAGGCCCGGACTCGTTCCGGGCCTTTACCTATGGCCGGTATTCCGAAGCGAGAATATCAGCAAGATCAGCAAGTGGAAGGGGAACATCAATACGTCCATACACATACGGTGCTACCTGGTACGGCGGGAAGACGACGATAAGTGTCTCACCATCTATCGCAAAGTTATTGAACGCATCGGTAATGGGAAGCGTGCCAGAGGCGATGTAGTCGCGATCTACGCTTTCAGTAGAAATGTCAGCCTTGCTCGCCATGATCGCTGGCAGGTCAGCGCGTGTTCGTTCTGAGAGACGCTCAAGGTATGGTGCGCCGGCAAGAAAGAGGTCCTCCATGTGGAGGTTCTCACCGGTCGTTCGGTCAAACGTGAACGTGCGGTAGTAAGTGTTCGGGTGCGCACCCAGCGTATCTTGGTACATAAGGTAGACGTAGGTGATGGTGTGCGTGCTTTCGTGGAGCGTATACTCGATGGTCATCGCGTACTTGCGTCCATCCTCAAGCCCGAAAAGCGTGCGTTCGGTAGGGGAAAGTGAGTCGACATCGGCGCTCTCTTTGAAGCTTGTAATGGAGTTTTCACCAAACGTTCGCATGAGCGCAACGGCCTCTGTGTCCGCGGCTTCACCAGCCGTCGAGCGAAGCGGAGTCGCGCTCGGATAAGCCACCTCTATCTCGTGGTACTGACCCGAATCCCTCAGATAAAGCGTTTCTACCATAACCGACGGGGTGGTGGTTGCGGTTGGTGCTTTAGCCACTGGTGCTGGGTTAGTAGCCATGTACCAAAGCCCCAATGCTAAGAAGACAACGATAAGGGCACCAGTCGTGAGTAGCGCTTTCTGCTTATGATTCATGCGAACAGTATACCCTTTGGAACAAGAACGGCCCCGCCAAGTGCGGGGCCGTGCGGATCAACAATTAGCCGCAATTAGCGATGCTGAAATGACATTCGGTTGCGTCCTCGACGTGCCTTCGCAGATCCTCAAGTACCGTACCGGACTTTGCGTTCCGGAACCGAATCGGACTATCTGGGTTCAAGTCCTCGATTTCAAGCCCGATCGACTCGGGGTCGCCGGCGAGAAGCGTTCGAGTTACGTTAAGCGCCTGCTGCTTCGCGCTCTGGATCGCTCGCCTGCTCTGCAGCAGGTTGAAGGACCAATGGTCAACCCGATCGTTGTTGGCAACCAGCGCCTTTTCGTTGGCTTTAAATATGTTGCGTAGCCCACGCTTGGTGCGAATATTGAGTTCGCTTATTTGACCGGTCGTATCTCGAAACCGGAACGTGCGAGAAATACGCACCTTTGGCCCATGGCTCTTTCGCTCAGGAAAAACGATGATGGTCATCTGCACAAGGTCGGTCATAGCACTCTCCTTTTCTGCCTCGACCCTAGCACATGCCGCATTGTTTGACACGCCTTATCGTTTCCGTTACATTAGCCCTATCTCGCGCAGAGCTAATCCGAGCGTCCGCGAGGACGCTCGGTCGCTTTACGTCGCGAGCCATCTCTATGCCTCGATCACTCAAAAAAGGACCCTACGTTGACCTGAAGCTCGCAAAAAAGATTCAGGACAGAAAGCCGTCTGATGCCGGTGTTATTCGCACATGGGCCCGGAACAGCCAGATCTCGCCGGAGATGGTCGGTTTTACGTTCGGCGTACATAACGGCAAGGACCACATCGAGGTGCTCGTGAACGAGGACATGGTCGGGCACCGGCTTGGCGAGTTCTCGCCAAGCAAGAAGTTCGTCCGTCACGGAGGAAAGATGCAGAAGGAGCTTGAGCAGAAGCGCAAGGATGCTGAGATTACAGCTGCGAAAGCTGCGAAAGCTGCGCCTGCAGCCGGCAAGAAATAGCCTATGAAAGCTGAGCTCAAAAGTTACAACCAATCTCCGCGCAAGGTCCGCCTCGTGACGGATCTGGTGAAGGGCAAGAAGATTAGTGACGCGATCAGGCAGCTTTCGTTCTTGCCGAAACGTGCCGCTGGCCCAATTGCAAAACTCATTGAGTCGGCCGTAGCAAATGCGAAAGAGCAAGGTGGGAACCCAGACACGCTTCGCGTAAAGAACATCACGGTCGATAGCGCTGGCATGATCACGAAGTACAAGCCCCGTGCCATGGGTCGAGCCGCACCAGTGCGCCACCGCAAGAGTCGCGTATCCGTTACGCTTTCCTAGCATTTTCGTATGACCCACACCGTACATCCCTACGCACATCGCCTCGGTATCATCCGTGATTGGCGGAGCCGCTGGTTTGCTGGCGATAAGAAGTCGTACCGCGAGAACATTGCGGTCGATTACGCCATCCGTGCGTTCCTTACGAAGCAATTGCGGAGCATGCACATCGCTGAGATCGAAATCGAGCGTACTGAAAGCGAGGTGCGCGTTGCGCTCCACACTGCGCGCCCAGGTCTTGTCATTGGTCGCGCTGGCGAGAACGCAACAAAGCTCCGTAAGGAAATGAACCGCATCGTGAAGAAGACGGCGCCAAACCACAACCGCACCGTGAAGCTCGACATCATGGAGGTGCGTCAACCTGAGACGTCGGCCGCGGTCGTCGGTATGATGATCGTTGAGGGACTTGAGAAACGCATGCCCTTTCGTCGCGTCATCAAGCAGACGGTTGAGAAGGTGATGGCGAGCCGCGACGTGGTCGGTGCGCGCGTGTCCATTGCCGGGCGTCTGAATGGTGCGGACATGTCGCGCAAAGAGGAGGTGAAGCGCGGGCAGGTCCCGCTCCAGACCTTCCGCGCGAACATTGACTACGCCCACCAGGAAGCGCACTTGCCGTACGGCGTCATCGGCATAAAAGTCTGGATCTATCTTGGTGAGCAGTTTGGCACCGAGACGTCGGCGCTGGCGCGCGATCTGCCGCCCGCTGGCACAACCCACGGCCGCCGCGCATAATCACTGACGTATGTTGTTTCCCAAGAAAGTAAAGCACCGCAAGTGGCAGACGCATCGGAAGTCGCCTGCGAAGCTCATGCGGCCCGATACCCGTGGCACGACCGTTGCGTTCGGTTCGTACGGCCTCAAAGCGATAACGCCGAGCCGCATCACCTCAAACCAGATCGAGGCTGCCCGCAAGGTGCTCACGCGTGTCACTGGTAAGGGAGGCAAGATGTGGATTCGCATCTTCCCCGACCGCCCCGTTACGAAGAAGCCAGCAGAGGTTGGCATGGGTAAGGGTAAGGGCGATCCACAATACTTCGTCTTTGAAGTGCGCCCGGGCCGTGTCATGTTCGAACTCGACGGTGTCGAGGACGCAAAAGCACGCGATGCGCTTCGCCGCGCAGGCGCAAAGCTTCCCGTGAAGACGAGCATCGTTACGCGCGTATAAGTATATGGCTAAAAAACTTAATCTCACTGAAAAAAACGAAACCGAACTCACGGACCTGCTCCGCGAGAAGCGGGAGAAGTTGCGCGAAGTGCGCTTCGCAGCCGTTGGTGCCCGCCTTGCTGACAGCAATGAGCCCAAAGAGCTTCGTGCAGACATTGCGCGCATCTTGACTGAGCTTACGAACCATTCGAACCAAACCACCGCATAGCATATGGAACCGATCACCACCAAACCCCAGACCCTTCAAGGAACCGTTGTTAAGACGGCCATGAAAGACACGGCCACGGTCGCGATTTCCCGCTATGTGAAGCATGCGAAGTACAAGAAGTACCAGGTACGCACGAAGAAGTATCAGGTGCATGATCCAGAGAGCCAGGCGCAGGTGGGAGATAAAGTTACCATCGTCGCGTGCCGTCCGATCTCGAAGCTCAAGCGCTTTAAACTTGCGTCCATCGATGCGTCACCAGAACGCATCGAAGAGGAAGCTGAATAAACTCTATGTTGCAACCACAATCCATCGTCAAAGTCGCGGATAACTCGGGTGCCAAGGTGGCGCGGGTCTTCAAGGTGCTCGGCGGCTCAAAGCGGCGATACGCCGAGCTCGGCGACGTTGTCATCGTTTCAGTACAGACCGCAGAACCCCGCAAGCCGGTCAAGAAGAAAGATATTTGTAAAGCGGTTGTGGTGCGGCAACGGAAGCCCTTTCGTCGCCCGAACGGCTCGTACATTCGCTTCGATGACAACGCCGTCGTGCTCATAGAAAAGCAGGGCAAAGAGATGGGGCCGAAAGGCAACCGTGTCTTTGGGCCCGTGCCCCGTGACTTGGTCGACCGCGGATGGCAGAACATTGCTTCAATCGCCCCTGAAGTTGTATAGCTATGAAAATGAAAATCAAAAAGGGAGATAAGGTTGTCGTCGTGTCCGGCAAGGACAAGGGCAAGAGCGGTACGGTCGTTGAGGCTCGCCCCATCGAGGGCAAGGTGGTGGTTGAGGGAATCGCGCTCGTTAAGCGCCACCTGAAGCGTGCCATGAAGGGCCAGAGCGCTGGTATTATCGAGCGCCCACGTGCGATCGACGCATCAAACGTGATGCTCGTTGACCCGAAGACTAACAAGCCTACTCGCGTGGGTCGGAAGACCGAGGATGGAAAGGTCGTCCGCTATGCCAAGAAGAGCGGCACGACGCTCTCCTAACCTATGTACGTATGATGATAACCGAAGAAAAACAGAAGCAAGCGTTTGATACGTTCAAGGAGCGGTTCGGCTACCCGAACGTCATGGCTGCACCACGCCTGACAAAGATCGTCGTTTCAAGCGGCACCGGCAAGGCCAAGGACAAGAATCGCAACCAACTTGTTGCGGACCGCCTTGCCCGCATCACGGGCCAGAAGCCTTCACCTCGCCCCGCCCGCAAGTCGATCGCCTCGTTCAAGCTTCGTGAAGGCGAAATCGTTGGCTACCAAGTGACGCTCCGTGGTGCACGCATGTTTGAGTTTCTCGACAAGCTCGTTCACATTGCGCTCCCGCGTACGCGCGACTTTCGTGGACTCAACAAGAGCGCCGTTGACGACATGGGTAACCTCACCATCGGCATCCGCGAGAACACGATCTTCCCAGAAACGAGTGAAGAGGACCTCAAGGACGTCTTTGGGCTTTCCGTGACACTTGTCTCTACCGCTACGAATAAGGAAGAGGCCGATGCCTTCTTCCGTCATTTGGACATTCCGCTTAAAGCGTAGCTAAACAAAACACCTGCGCTACTATAGAGCCATGGAAAGAGCGCCCGACCGTACTGAGTCGAAAGAGAGGGAAGCCATAGTTGCTAGTGCGCTTGATGATCCGTCTGAAAGCGATATCCAAACCATTATCGCGCTCGACAAGGAGATCTTTCCAGATATGCCGGTCGAGTAAGAAGAGATCAGGCAGACTCTCACGAGCGAAGGTGTACAAGTAGTACTCACAACGTCGGAAGGAGAAACCGTTGGCTACGCCATTTCTCTACCCCACGATGAAGCCTTTGAGTTCCTGTCGAATTTTGACGAAGCCCTTACCAAAGAAGAAGCGGCACTCTATATCGAATCGATCGGCATTCTTCCTGAGCATCACTCATTAAAGAATTTGAATCAGCTCTTAGATACGTTCCGCACAAGCGCCCAAGAGAAGGGATTTAAAAAGGTAACCGCTCACGTGCGTGTAGTGAAGGGGTTGAGCGATGTTTCACAAAAGCGCATGGGAGCAACAAAACTGCGCACCATCGAGAACTGGGCCGATTTTAAAGAACCATTCGACTATCTGGAGGTCGAATTCTCTCAAAATAGTCGACCCCCAAAAGGTTTGACTTAGCGTTTTCTAGCTGATACATTGGCGGAACGGCTCCCTGGAGCTTCTTTTTTCGTATGGCAAAAATTTCCCAAATCGCCCGGAACCAAAAACGGGTAAAACTCGTCGAGAAGTACGCAGAGAAGCGTGCGGCTCTTAAAGCTGCTGGTGATTGGGAGGGACTCCAAAAACTTCCCCGAAACTCGTCTCCCACACGCATTAATAGTCGCTGCAACGTAACTGGTCGCAGTCGCGGCTACCTGCGTACGTTTGGTCTTTCACGCATCAAATTCCGAGAGCTCGCCCGCGAGGGGAAGATCCCAGGCGTCAAGAAAGCATCATGGTAAGCGACCGCGTTGGAGATTTCATCATTCGCTTGAAGAATGCCGGAGCTATCGGTTCCCCGCGCGTGTCGGTGCCCCACAGCAATCACCTGGAGGCGATTGCGCGGAAGTTGAAAGAACTCGGCTTCGTTGCCGATGTCGAGATCTCGAAGAAGCAATTCACCACCATCGAAGTCACACTTGCCTACGACGAAGAGGGCACCCACAAGATTAACGGTGTGAAGCGTGTATCAAAGCCCGGCCGTCGCCTGTACGTGCCCGCCCACGAGGCACATAGTGTGAAGAACGGTCACGGTGTACGCCTCATTTCGACTCCGAAGGGCGTGCTCTCGGACGCCGAGGCGCGCAAGGTACGCGCTGGGGGTGAGAACCTGTTCGAGATCTGGTAGTCCTTACGTATGTCCCGTCTTGCAAAGAAACCCATCCCCGTGCCACAGAAGGTAACCGTCGAAGAGAACGACGGTGTACTTACCGTCAAGGGCCCGAACGAGACGCTCTCGAAGAATGTGCACCCGAGCATTTCCATTGATGTGACCGGCGAAGGCGTCCTTGTGACAGCAAAGCGCGACACGAAGCTCGCACGCGCACTCACTGGCACGTACGCATCGCACGTGCGCTCGATGGTCTCTGGGGTTGAGACGCCGTGGAAGAAGGTACTCGTACTGAAGGGCGTCGGCTACCGTGTTGAGCTTCAAGGAAACAACCTCGTCTTCAACGTTGGGTTCTCGCATCAGGTAACGCGTACGACTCCTGAGGGACTCTCGGCAACCGCCGAGAAGAACGTCATTACGATCACTGGCGCGGACAAGGAGAAGGTCGGACAGTTCGCGGCAGAGGTGCGGGCAGTGAAGCCACCAGAACCGTACCTCGGCAAAGGCATCGCGTACGATAATGAGGTTGTTCGTCGCAAACAGGGCAAGCGAGCCGCCTAACCTATGATGACCAACGGAACCAGTAAGACAGACCTGCGCAAGCGCCGCCACGCGCGCGTGCGTGGAAAGATCGTTGGCACGGCCGAGCGCCCGCGGCTCGCCATTCATCGCTCGAACCGCTTCGTCTCGGCGCAGGTTATCAATGACGAGACCGGCACAACGCTTGCGAGCGCTCATGGCCGCGAATTCTCAGGAGCACAGTCGGCCCAAGCGGTTGCCGTTGGAAAGGCGGTTGCCGAACGAGCGAAGAAAGCTGGCGTTAGCGCCG
>Ga0066639_10005647_pt1 | contig 10486 bp, 7 predicted proteins | sample CryGeyCG2114_010_2_FD_59504 | JGI IMG/M metagenome (GOLD analysis project Ga0066639, IMG submission 59504) | Groundwater microbial communities from aquifer - Crystal Geyser CG10_big_fil_rev_8/21/14_0.10 | ecosystem: Environmental > Aquatic > Deep subsurface > Groundwater | place: USA: Utah... | reverse complement strand
CAATAAAAGATCATTTTTGAAGGTGGGGAGACAGAGATGGGGCGTCCCGAGTGGTCTCGGGGCGCCCCATATAACACAGCCTAATCACGGCATGTCTTGCACTAACTGTGGCTAGATGTAGTCTGTTTGGATGCAGACCTTACAGTCGTCTCCATCGCAAACACTTACGATGCGCAAATCAAATGACGTCATTCCGTACGCAGGTTGCAACCAGTCTTGCGGGGAGGGGAAGATGGCCTCACTCACATCCTGGCAAGCGCGCCGCGTTTGCAAATAAGCAATCACTTGGCAGACATCTGCTTGGCTCGCCGCCACCCGTCAATCGAAAATGAAAGTGTGGCGATCCGGCGGCCGCTCTCCGGTGAATGATTGCCTTCACCTCGGTACTTGTGATTGAAGCAATCCTGCTCTCTAGATATCGAAGCCGATCACAGAGAGTTGCTTCATCACCGTCAAGATTCAAGACCAGCACTTCGAGCTATTTTGTAGGGTTTTGCATCGGTACTCCTCTCGTCTTCGCGCGTCGTCACAAGATGACATCGAAATGTTTGTACGCTTCTAGAAGAGTATGATACATTGCACCAAAAGGACCCGTCAAAGGATAAGTTTAGAGGACCATCATTCACCTGTACTGACAAGGATTACGGGTCCACACCTTTTTCAGGATTCAAGGGGGAGTCCAGGCGCTTGACTGCCTCCGCGATGAGTGAGAGCTCATCGTTTCTTGATGACGTTGTGGCGCGTAGGGCCACGATGGCATCCTGCACTACGAGCTCGCGTGCATCTGTCCAGATGCGAGGGAAGAATACGATCTCGATTGAGTCAGAAAAATCAGCAAAACGCACGAATGCCATGCGCTCATTCTTTTTTGTCATAATCTCGCGTACTTCCTCAACGATCCCCCCAAGCATTACCAGTTTACCTGCACCCACTTCACGAACATTCTTTATGGAATTGCCATTCTTAGCAAACTGCTCACGAAAAGCGTCAAGCGGATGGCCCGAGATGTATAGGCCCAAAAGCTCTTTCTCCCAGAGCAGTTTCTGAGTAAGCTCAATTTCGGGGAATTGTTTGAGTGTCCTGCGCGTAATTTTTACATCATCAGTCATGAGTCCAAAGAGTGAACTTTGGTTCTGAGACATTTTGTTTGCCTCGCGTGCGTCTAGGAGCGCAATTTCGAGGTTGCCCAACATGTTTGCTCTTGTCTCCAGCGCATCCATAGCTCCGGCCTTGATGAGGGCCTCCAGAGATTTTCGGTTTAGATTCTTGTGGCGAATACGGTCAAGTAACTCACTAAAGTTTTTGTATTTGCCCCCTTTTTCGCGCTCAATGATGAGCGCCTCCACGACGTCGCTGCCAAGATTCTTTATTGTGGCGAGCCCAAATCGAATCGTGTCTCGACGACTTTCTTCCGGAATTGAGCTGGGCAGGTCTTTTGCCTTGATGAGGGTGAAGTTTGCGTAGGACTCATTGACGTCGGGAGGCAAAACTGGAATCGCCATACGCTTGCACTCGTGAATGATGGTGGCCACTTTCTCTACATCACCAGAATCGGCAATAAGTACAGCCGTCATATATTCAGCCGGATAGTTCGCCTTCATATAAGAAGTTTGATAGGCCACCAGCCCATAGCTTGCAGCGTGCGCCTTGCCGAAGCCGTAAGCGGCGAAGGGTTCAATGAGAGCCCAGAGCTTGTCAGCTCTTTCTTTTGTCATTCCGCCTCCCGTGAGGCCCTGTATCAGTTTTTCTTTTTGCGCTTCCATCTCTTTAGGGATCTTTTTCCCCATTGCCTTGCGCAACTTATCCGCTTCGAGCCACGAATAACCCGCCAGTTCAATCGCAATGAGCATTACGTCTTCCTGATAGACAATGATGCCAAAGGAATCTTTGAGAAAGTGCTGCATGCGTGCATCCATATACTTTACCTTGGTTGGATCATGCTTGCGGCGAATATACTCGGGGATTGATTCGAGCGGCCCCGGTCGATAGAGTGCCACCATGGCATTTATATCGTGAATGGTCGAGGGCCTTAGCTCCGTAAGGTACTTTGTCATGCCGGCCCCGTTCAATTGAAAGAGGCCCATGGTCTCGCCGCGGGCAAGCATTGCGTAGGTGGCCTTGTCGTCTAGCGGAATATTATCGAGGTCAATCTTGATGCCATGTGTGCGTTCCACAATCTTGACTGCGTCTCCCAAGATGGCCAGGTTTCTGATGCCGAGAAAGTCGAACTTTACCAGACCGGCATCTTCAACCGCATGCATGTCGTACTGGGTAATTTTCTTGCCCCCCTTGGGGTCGAGTTGCAAGGGTACGTGATTAGTGAGATCGGTAGGTGAGATAACGACTCCAGCCGCGTGTACTGAGACATGGCGGACACAGCCCTCCAGCTGTTTGGCCACGTCTATAATCTCGGTGGTGAGGGCATCCTCTTTGTAGAGCTTGAGGAGGTCTGGTTCCAATTTTAGCGCCCTTTCTATGGTCATAGGGAACCCCTGTGAGCCCATGGGAATGAGGCGAGATATTTTGTCGCCAATCGCGTATGGGTGTCCAAGAGCGCGGGCGACATCGCGTACCGAGCCACGAGCAAGCATGGCGCCAAAGGTGCCAATTTGAGCCACGTTGTCTTCTCCGTATTTTTTCTTGGCGTAGTCTATGACCTCGTCTCGCCGATTGTCGGCGAAGTCCATATCAATATCCGGCGCACTGGGACGCTCCGGGTTGAGGAAGCGCTCAAAGGGAATGTGGTAGGTGATTGGATCAACACTTGTAATGTGCAATAGGTAGGTGGTAAGAGAACCGGCCACTGAACCACGAATGTTCGTAAGAATGTCATGCTCACTTGCGTAACGAATAAAGTCTGCCACAACTAGAAAATAGGCGGCGTAGCCCTTGTCGGAGATAACCTTCAGTTCATATTCCAGACGCTTTGTATAGGTTTCATCTTTTTTCAAATTGCGAACCGGAAAACCCTCATATGCGAGCCGGCGCAGTTCCGAATCGTGAGTAGTACCGAAGGGCACCACAAAGTTTGGAAAGACCCACTGGCCTAGTTTAAGTTCAATATCGACACGCTCTGCGATGGCCAGTGTGTTTTCGGCCGCCTCAGGGGTATGACGAAAGTTCTTGATGGCGATTTCCGGTGAGATAAATGAAAAGTCATCTTCGCGTAAAGATAGTCGATTGGCATCATCGACCTGGTTTCCAGTCTGGACGGCTAGCAAGGTGTCGTGCGCTTTGCTGTCTGATGTATGAAGATAGTGGCAATCCTGAGTACCAACCAAGGGGATCTTACGCTTATGGGCGAGGTCGATTAGGGCATCCGTGATCTCTTCCATACGCGGAAGCCCGGGATGACGCATAATCTCGATGTAATAGTTTTCTTTACCGAATATGTCGAGATAAGTCTCTACAACATTGTTTGCTCTATCTTGGTCGCGCGCCCATAGAGCTTTAGCAAGCTCACCCCCCAGACATCCCGAGAGACATATTAGTCCTTCTCTATGCTCGCGGAGGAGTTCATGGTCCATGCGTGGTTTGTAGTAGAATCCCTCGAGCGACGCTTTCGATGAGAGCTTCATAAGATTGCGATATCCCGTCTCGTTCTTTGCAAGGAGGGTAAGATGGGATGTCGCTTTCATAGTGTCTATACCTGCCTCGCGATCAAAGCGAGTTCTGGGGGCTATGTATGCCTCAACACCGATAATGGGCTTGATACCGTTCTTCTTGCAAGTTTTGTAGAAATCTATAGCCCCGTACATGTTACCGTGATCAGTCAGACCGACCGCGGGCATGCCATAGGACTTGGCGAGAGCTACCATGGCGTTTGGTTTGGAGAGCCCGTCTAGCAGCGAATAATGCGAATGATTATGGAGATGAACGAAAGACATGATGATAAGTATATCATCGGGGTAATGCTAAAATGGTGTGAATATGAAAAGGCCACGAGTTCAGGGTTTTGTCATAGGGGTGGACGAGGCCGGTCGAGGCCCGCTCGCCGGACCAGTCGCGGTAGCTTGTCTCGTTGACTTACAACGAGGGCCGGTATTGGAGGAAATTATGCCTCACGTGATAGACAGTAAACAGGTGGGGGAGAAAGAGCGCGAACGGATTTTTACGCTGATCAAGAGAGCAAGGGCCCAAGGCGAGCTCGACCTAGCCGTCTCATTTGTCTCAGCTGCCGTAATAGACAGAATCGGTATAACCGCCGCTTGCCGACTCGGCGTTTTACGCTCCCTCTTGAAGATCAGGCGAAGGTTCAATTACCGAGGTTCATCACAAAAAATGTCCCCCAGTAGTGTTGAATTGAGATTGGACGGACTCCTGCGTGCGCCCAAAGAGTATGAGAGCCAGCGAACGATTATCCGCGGAGACGAGACCGAACGGGTCATCGCCCTTGCATCGATTGTCGCCAAGGTTTCGCGCGATCGCTTGATGGTGCGACTCTCCGAGCGATACCCGGATTACGGCTTTGATCGCCACAAGGGTTATGGCACCAAAGGACACTATGCGGCGCTACGAGCGCTTGGACCAACGAGGGAGCATCGCCTCACTTTTATTGACGACGCAGTCAACCAAAGTCCAATGCGCATCTTTAGACTTTAGAGGCGAGGAAGTCAATTTACTGACCTTTCCATATCAACTTAACAAGAACAAACAGGATATCATCTGTCTCTCGCGCCGGCTTCCCGCGGAAAATATGTTGAGCCGTAATGTATTTACGGTGAATGATATTTTTCGAGAAAGCCAAGCGAGAGGCGGATGAGGCCTGTTTTTCGTTAAGTTGGTATGGAAAGGTCAGTAGGTAAATACCCCCGAGCTAGACTAGCTCGAAAGTCTATTCGGCTACAGACCCGTGATTACTGAGACAGCAAGAGGAAAACACCTATCCTCCCACTCAGACTCTCCGGCACGGCCCCTCCGGGGGTCGGTATAGTTATCCACACCTGAGGTCCGACCTCATGAGATCGGACCTCAGGTGTGGATTGCGAGACCTTGCATTTTTTGAGAGAAAGATGTATTATTTACGGCACATTTGAAAAATTGTTAGCTATCTAGTCACATCAAACTGCCATGTCCGTTCGAATGCGCCATACGCATAGTCACACCAAGAATCGCCGCTCGCATCATGCGCTCGGTGAGCCGACTCTTTCTACTTGCGAAAAGTGCAAGCAGCAAAAGTTGCGTCATGTAATGTGCGCCAACTGCGGCACCTACAGGGGGCGCGTGGTGATCGATGTGATGGCAAAGACCCTGAAGAAGGCCGAGCGCCACAAAAGAAAACAAAAAGAGCTTGGCGAGGATTCCAAAAAAGATAATCAGAAGCACGAACACACAAAAGGAGGAGAAGCCAAGGTGACAGAAAAAAAATCACGCGGCCTCAATCCGTTCAAGCGGACTTTGCAGAAAACCGCTGCCGCTTCATAGTCGTCTGGAATGCGAGAGAGTTTTCAGGCTCTCATGAACTCCTCCTGCATTTCAAAAAAAAGCACATTGTGCTAGGATAGATAGCATCAAGAAGCAATTGTTCTTTAGCTCTTTACTCAATCCATGACTAACCGTCATCTTGCGCGCAGCATATCACTGCAATCTCTTTTCGAGTGGGATTTCAACAATCTCGCAGCTGATCGCATGCACCGCATTGTCGAGGATAATGCAAGGGAGTTTGCCCCCGGAATGTCGGACGCCAGATTTATTCATCGGATTGTGAATGGTGTAATAGAGAAGCAAGCTACACTGGACGATATTATAAGCAAGGCAGCACCTGAGTGGCCACTTGCAAGGATCGCGACGGTTGATCGCAATGTTTTGCGAATCGGCCTGTATGAGCTCATCTTTGTAGATCGCAAGGAGGTGCCGGCCAAGGTGGCTATCAATGAAGCGATAGAGCTTGCCAAAACCTTTGGCGGAGAGTCCTCCGGCAAGTTCGTAAACGGTGTTCTGGGTACGGTATACAAGGAGTTGGGCGAACCCGGAAAAGAGGAAAAGAGTAAGAAAAAGAAAGGTGGTCCCGGTAAGAATAGCGTCAGTGACTATGCGGAAGAAGAGCTGGCTCAGATGGAGATCGAAGAGCTTGCTGGTGGTGTCGTATTTACAGTTGAACATGGTGAAGTGTATTTGGCTCTGGTTCATGACATCTTCGGATATTGGACACTTGCAAAGGGAAAGTTGAAAAAGGAGACGAATGAGACCAGAGAAGGTGCCTCGATGAGGAAAGTGGCCGAGGAGCTGGGAATTGAGGCAGTTCCTTTGACAGAGCTAGAGAGCAACGAATACATTGCAAACGATCCCGAGAGGGGCCAGGTTCGAAAGCGAGTTACCTATTTTCTTCTAAAAGCAGAGAAGCGTCTGAAACTCACAGCGAACTCGTCGGGACTGGACGACTCCAGATGGTTTCCTCTAGAAGAGGTTGCCGAGCTCTCAATGTACGACGATTTGGTTCCGATTCTTACAAAAGCCGTCAAGTTGCTTTCGGAACAGAGATAGTTTTTGCAGGAGCTTTTCGCCTTGGATAAAGCACGTCAATATTTACAATATAGCTAGATAAAAATACTGGTCATGCCTGACTTCGACTCATTCTCACAATCAATAGGTTTTACATTCAATGATAGAGAGCTCTTGTGCAGGGCCTTTACCCATCGCTCATATCTGAACGAGCATCCGGAATGGACAGGGCCACATAATGAGCGTCTAGAGTTTCTGGGGGACGCAGTTTTGGAATTGGTAGTGACGAACCATCTTTTCCACGCCTATCCAAAGCGCCCTGAAGGGGAGCTAACATCAATTCGGGCCGCCCTCGTAAATACAATTTCAATTAGTGAAGCAGCTCAAGCGCTTTCGATGGGGGATTACCTACTGTTATCTCGGGGCGAAGCCAAAGACATGGGTCGCGCCCGTCAGTACATCCTCGCCAACACTTTCGAAGCCGTCATTGGTTCTATTTATCTGGATCAGGGTTACGATGCGGCCAAACTCTTTATCGAAAAGTTCTTGTTGCCAACGTTGCCGGAGATCGTATCTAAATCACTTTGGCGGGATGCCAAGAGCTTCTTTCAAGAGAAAGCGCAAGAACGATCTGGAATAACGCCATCTTACCAGGTGCTAGGAGAGGATGGCCCCGATCACGACAAAACTTTTACCGTAGCCCTCTACATTGGCCGCGAAAAGGTGGCCGAGGGCAAGGGTCATAGCAAGCAAGATGCAGAGACGAGCGCTGCGAGGGCTGGTTTGGAAGTAAAGGGGTGGAGCTAGGCAGAAAAAATACTTCCAGCATGTGCGCCCGCAAATACTCTCGAAATATGTCTACGAGATGCCGTTGTAAGATTTCTGATAATTCTGCGTCATAGTAACAATGTACATTTATAAACATAGCAAACACAATAGTATATGTCAGCAGCAATGAAGAACGCTCTCGGTGTGGCAATTATTGTCGCGATTTTATCACTTGGCTATGCGGGTGCTTCGGCCGCCAAAAGCTTCAAGGCCTCAATAGAGCCCAGTTCCTATCGATCTTTTAGCGTAAGCGCAGAGGGTGAGGTCACGACCGTTCCCGATATTGCCGAGTTTAGTTTCACGGTTTTGACGGAAGGAGGCACAGATCTTGGTGATCTTCAGACCAAGAACACCGAGGCCATGAACAAGGCCATTCAATTCTTGAAGGATGAGGGTGTAGAAGCGGCCGACATAAAGACAACCGGTTACAATGTCAACCCACGTCGTACATCTACATCATGCGCAAATATATACAGTCTTGACGGGCTCTCAAGAGAGTGCCCGCCGTCTAAGATTGTGGGCTATTCAGTCAACCAGAATGTCTCTGTAAAAGTTCGCGACTTTGATAAGATCGGTACAATCATGGAGGGAATTGTCTCGCGTGGGGCAACGGGGGTGTCTGGCTTATCATTCACAACCGATGACCCGACAGAACTAAAGAATCGCGCTCGCGAGAATGCCATAGAAAAAGCACAGAAACAAGCTGAGGCCGTTGCCAAAGCTGCGGGCGTATCTCTAGGGCGCCTTCTATCTATCGAGGAGGGTGGCTACTATGAACCATACTATTATCGTGCCGAGAGCATGGGTGTCTCGATGGATTCAGATATAAAATCTATCGCCCCGTCAATCGAGCCGGGAAGCCAAGACACCAAGATCACAGTAACGCTTCGATACGAGATCAGGTAGTTTGAAAGTATCTGAATCCCGATTCTAACCGGTAAGAGAGTGTCCGACTCATAAGAGACGGACACTCTCTGCTTATGAAGACATCTTGTTAGTTTTGCTAACTCTGATAGACTCAAGAATAGTAGGCCGAGTTTGCTCTCGATAGCAGAGTTTCTAGAATAAATGAAGATTCTATATCTCATCACTAAGTCAAATTGGTATGGTGCTCAAAAGTACACGCACCAGCTTGCCACTTCATTCCTGCAGCAAGGACAAGAGGTGCTGGTTTGCTATGGCGGCGGTGGGGTGCGCGGTGATGAGGAACCCGGTCTGTTGCGAGACAGACTGACTGAGGATCGCGTTCGTCATGTATATCTAGCGCGTCTTTCTCGTGATGTATCGCTTCTCAATGATATATACATTTGCTATGCGCTCTACTGTCTCTACAGGCGCGAAAGTCCTGATGTTGTGCACCTGTCCAGTTCGAAGGCGGGCGGCATTGGCGCTCTTGCGGCCCGGATTGCCGGTGTGCCGCGCATAATTTTCACTTCGCATGGGCTTGCCTACGACGAGGCGCGCGCGAGCACTTTCTTTGGAGGATTTTCTATTCGAGTTGCGACGTGGGTTACTTTCTTGCTCTGCCATGCCGTCATCATGATCTCGAAGGATACTCATGAACGCGCTCGCAGTCTTCCGTGGTGTAAGAATCGTGTTCACCTTGTATACAACAGTGCCCCCGTCGACACGGTGTTCGTAGAGCGCATTAAGGCAAGAGAACAATTGGCTCCAGGTCTTGATGCCAGCATCCCGTGGATGGGTACGATAGCTGAGCTTACTGAAAACAAGAGGATAGATACGCTGATTCAAGCCGCCGCACTCCTCAAGCGCCGAGGAGTGCGCTTCGCCATGTGCCTGATTGGCGAGGGGGAGGAGAAGGAAAGTCTGGTAAAGCTTGGTCAGGATGAGGGCGTTGATGGTATAACTTCATTTGCGGGGTATGTGCCCGATGCAGCAAGGTATCTAAAGGCACTTGATTTATTTGTACTTCCTTCCATGAAGGAAGGTTTGCCTTATGTGCTCTTGGAGGCCGGAAGAGCCGGTTGTGCGGTGGTGGCGAGCGACATTCCTGGAAATACAGACATTGTTACAGATCAAGAGACTGGCCTCCTTTTTCCCGTCGGTGATGTATCGACCCTCGCCTCGGCGCTCTCGCTTCTTCTTGGGGACGGGAATTTCAGACAAAAGCTAAAGAATGGTTTGCAAGGTCATGTGGAGAGAGACTTCAATACGGTCAGAATGCTCGATCAAACTTTGGCGCTATATCAAGATTAAAAAAATTGTCCACGGGTCTCTTGATACCGTGGGCCGATACTCTGCTATCATAGTCTTATGCTGTTGAAAAGCATGGAGCTGCATGGTTTCAAGTCGTTCGCTCGGCCGACGACCTTCTTGTTCGATGTACCGGTCACAGCCATCGTTGGACCAAACGGTTCCGGTAAAAGTAACTGCGCAGATGCTTTTCGTTGGGTCTTAGGGGAGCAGTCGTTCAAAGGTATCCGAGGCAGGAGAGGGGAAGACTTTATCTTTGCCGGAACACCAGGGTCGCCTCGCATGAACTACGCAAAGGTGACCATAACTTTCGACAACACTTCTCGCGTTTTCAAGGGCTACGATTTTGACGAAGTGGTGGTGTCTCGTCAGGTATTCAGAGATGGTTCTAATATTTATGCGGTGAACGGTTCGCGTATTCGTCTGCGCGATGTCGTCGAGCTGCTGACCGACATATCGCTTGGGGCCTCACAACATCATGTTGTATCGCAAGGGGAGGCGGACCGCATTCTTTCGGCCAATATCTACGAGAGACGGGAGATGGTAGAGGACGCTCTCGGCATCAAGATCTATCAGTACAAGAAAAAAGAGGCCGAGCGAAAGCTCTCCAAAACCAGAGAGAACATGAAGGAAGTAGAGGCGCTGCGGCGTGAGATTGCGCCGCATCTGAAGTTTCTAAAAAAGCAGGTAGACTTGATTGAAAAGGCGCGCGAAATGCGCGAACAGTTGAAGGGCGAATACTTAGAGTATTTGGCTGATGAAGATGCCTATATCAGGTACGAAAAACAAGATCTTGCTCGCCGCCGCAGCGATCTTGATCGAGAGCAAGAGCAAGTCAAATTAGCATTGAGTGAAAAGGTGGAGGCCACAAGATATAGAAGGCGCGATGCAGCGATGATAAAGCTGGAGGAATTAGTGCGGGGGTTAGGCAACCTAAGAACTCAAATAATAGATAAAGAGCGTTCGCTTGGTAAACAAGAGGGAGCACTGGAGATGAAGAATG
>Ga0066639_10005644_pt1 | contig 10488 bp, 7 predicted proteins | sample CryGeyCG2114_010_2_FD_59504 | JGI IMG/M metagenome (GOLD analysis project Ga0066639, IMG submission 59504) | Groundwater microbial communities from aquifer - Crystal Geyser CG10_big_fil_rev_8/21/14_0.10 | ecosystem: Environmental > Aquatic > Deep subsurface > Groundwater | place: USA: Utah... | reverse complement strand
TCCGCTCTACCTGGAGGCTGAACGTCATGATGAGCGTATAAAAGTACGGTCGGCTTTCCAGGGGCTTTTAACCATTCACCATAAACATAAGGAGGAGCATTTTTTATTTTTAATAGCTCCACATTTTCCAAGCCTCGTTCTTTAAAAAGAGCAGCCACAGCCTCAGCGCTTGCTTGAGTATGCTTGGGATCAAATCCTTCAAAACTCACACTCGGAATTCTCACAAGTTTTTTTAAATCTTCTAAATGGGCCTCAAATCGAGTATCAAAATGTTCTTTTAGCATTTGTGTTTATTCTCATTTTTAGATAAATCGTGCAACCCTTGACAAACCCCCCCATCACTAGCGATAAAGAATGACTGTGAGTTCTGTTAAAAAGCCCCATACTCGTATCCGACTAAATCCATCTTACTGGAAACATTTATACAGCGTTCCATTTTCAGAAGACGTCATCCCTTCAAGTCTATTTCTGAGAAACAAACATTACTTAGTCTTTGATATTGAAACACAAACTACAGCTCAAGCTGTGGGGGGTTGGGACCACTTGGATCAGTTAAAAATTTCAGCCGCTTGCGCTTTTGATAGCAAAACAGGCGAATACTTATCCTTTTTAGAAAAAGACATCCCAAAACTCATAGAGCTTTGCTCTGAGCGTTTAGTGATTGGATACAATATCCGAGGGTTTGATTTGCCCGTATTAGTTGGGTATGGCCTAGACCTTAAGGATTTAGATGTATTTGATTTGATGTACGACTTGGAAACTCTCACCCGACAGCGATATCTTAAATTAGATACTGTTGCACAAGGGACTTTGGGCACAGGAAAGTCGGCCGACGGCCTTCAAGCGATCGAATGGTGGAAACAAGGCGAAATTCAAAAAATTGTTGAATACTGTATGCAAGACGTAAAAGTGACTCATCAAATTTTTGAGTATGGCAGACAAAATGGACACGTAAAACTAGCTCGCGCTGAGGGACAAAATCTAGAAGTCCCCGTACAGTGGAATTGAGTATTATAGACTCATTTCAGATCTGAGCTGATTCCTTAATATTATTCGACTTTTTTAAATGGATTCTCTTTATAAATAGTCCTTTCCATCTCCTCCCTTGCATCTTAAACTAATAGATAAGATGAGTTTATCTACACAAGAAGTGTTGTCCGTCTTAGATCAAAGCATCAAAAAAGAATTCGATGCTAACAAGCGAGTCCTCTCGTTTGAAGAATACTGCAATTTAATTGCTCAAAGACCAAAACTGTATCTTAGAAGTTCGGCGGGCTACCTTGTTGACCTCATGGATCACTTTGGAAAAAGCCCAATTAAAGAAGCGGGTGTTGAAAACCAATCCGTTTTTAGATTTCATCTCTTTGATTTTCCGCTCGATGGAACCATTTCAAAACTTGTGGGCCATGAAAAAGTACAAACACAAATTTACAACACGTTTAAGTCTTTTCAAAAACAAGGACGAAGCGATCGTCTTGTCCTTCTTCACGGACCAAATGGAAGTGCAAAAAGTACGATCGCCCATGCCATCATGAACGCAATGGAAAGATATTCCAAAAACGATGAAGGAGCGAATTACTCTTATAGTTGGATTTTTCCAATTGAGCGTTACACCAAGGGAGGCATTGGTCTTAATGCTTATGGAGCCAATCAAGAAGGACCCATTTTAAATTACGCCCACCTTCCAGAAACAGAAATTGCAGCGCGCCTTCCCTCTGATACAAAAGATCATCCTTTGCTTTTAATTCCGGTCGAACACCGTAGATCATTTTTAGAAAAATTACTTGGAACCGAAAAAGCCTCTGAGCTTTGGGAAACAATGCCAATCTATTTAACATCTGGAGATCTCTCTGATCGATGCAAATCTATTTTTGAAACTCTACTTGCAACTTACAATGGGAACTTAAAAAAACTCTTAGCACATATTCAGGTTGAGCGATTCTATTACTCAAAAAGATATCGAACAGGCATTTCCACAATTGAACCGCAAATGCACGTCGATGCTCAGTATCACTTACTTTCATACAACAAAAGCGTTGGCTCATTGCCTGCCTCATTACAAAGTTTAAATTTTTTCACTCTTACGGGTGATTTGATTGATGGTAATCGAGGACTGATCGAATACAGTGATCTACTTAAACGCCCGGTAGATTCTTTTAAATATTTATTGAGTGCATGTGAGAGTGGATCCGTTAATGTAGGAATGAGCACATTGCAGTTAGATTCTGTTATGATTGGATCGACCAATGAAGTGCAGTTAGATGCCTTTAAGGAATTTCCCGATTTTTCAAGCTTTAAAGCTAGATTTGAACTCATCAAAGTTCCTTACTTGCTTTCTTTCAGCAAAGAAAAAGAAATTTATTCGTTTATCATGCCAAAAATTGCAGGTCAAAAATTTGTGGCTCCTCATGCGGCTTGGACTGCAGCACTTTGGAGTGTGTTGACTCGTCTTAAAAAACCCAACAGTCTTAACTTCCCTTCAACGATAAGCTCCATTATCTCAAGCCTGACACCGATTCAAAAAGCAAAGCTTTATGATACAGGAGAAATTCCAGAAGGATTGAAACCAGAGGAGAAGAAAGTCCTTAAGGCTTGCATTGAAAAACTAGAAAATGAGTTTTCTGGAATCCCTTACTACGAGGGTAGAATGGGTGCTTCTCCAAGAGAAGTAAAAACCATTTTATTTGAAGCGGCTTCAAATCCAGAGTTTCCAACCCTTTCTCCGCTCGCAATTTTAAAAGAACTAGAAGAGTTTATTAAAAAAATAAGTGAATATGACTTTTTAAAACAAGATCCAAAAGACGGCTACCATGACGTTTCTCTTTTCATTCAAGAGGTGCGCAATCAATATCTAGATATTATTGACAATGAGGTACGTGCTTCCGTTGGACTTTATGATCAAAAGCAATGGGAAGAATTTATTAAAAAATACGTCCATCACCTTTCTCACTTCTTAAAAAAAGAAAAATTAAAAAACATGATTACCGGTCGAATGGAAGATCCTGACCATTCACTCATCGATGAGTTTGAAAAAATCGTAGGTGCAGGCACAGGCGAGAAAGAATTAGAATCCTTTCGCAAAGGAGTGATTTCTCAAATTGGTGCATGGTCACTGGATCATACAAACGAGAAAGTTATTTACTCAAAAGTGTTTCCTGATTTTTGGAAGAAACTAGAAAAACATTATTATGAAGCACAAAAAACAACGCTTACTCAAATGCATGATGCTCTTCTAGTCCATGGAAGCGGGAATGAGGACTCCACCGACGAAGGCTATAAACTTGCAAAACAAACCGTTCAAAATATGATTTCAGGTTTAGGATATAATGAAGAGTGCGCTAAAGAAGTGATCATGTTTTTGATGCGTAAAAGATACAATCAATAACATAATCCAATAATTTCAAATAATTATACTACCCTTCCTCTTTTTGATTTTTGACTGCACATCCCTATTCAGAGATTTACCACATTTTATGGTAAGGTCCACTTCAAGCTATGTCCAACGCCTCACATACCGTTAGCGGTAATCAACTCAGAGTCACCCATCAGGTCAGCAATGAAGAAGCTGGCCTTAGACTTGACCAATTCATGAAAAATGTGAGCAGACGCAGATCACGTCAACAAATTCAGGAGGTCATTGACTCAGGTCGCGTTGAAATCGAAAGAAAACAAAGTCCTCATTTAACTTTGGGAAAAATAAAACCTAGTCTTAAATTATTTGAAGGAGACGTTGTCACACTCATTAATATTAGAAAACCCGAACCGAGAGTGGATCTAGACTATAAAGTTTTATTTGAAGATGAAACACTTCTCGTGATTGATAAACCAGCCAATCTTCCTGTGCATCCTGCTGGTAAATACTATTTTAACACCTTACTCGTTCACTTGCGCTCGCAAGGCTACACAGCCCCTATGGATGCAAATAAAGAATTTTATTTAGTTCATAGAATAGATAAAGAAACCAGTGGGATCTTAGTTTTAACAAAAACCTCAGAAACCTCAGCGCATCTTTGCGATCAGTTTTCAGGAAGAACCGTAAAAAAAACATACTTAGCCATTGTAAAAGGTGTTCCAAAAGAAAAAGAATTTACCGTGAAGTTCCCGCTGGGACGTGATCCTCAATCTAAAATAAGACTTAAAATGACCCACATTGAAGAAGCAAATGGCGGATTAAACGCAGAAACTGAATTTAAATGTTTAGACTCATTTTCTGGCTACTCATTGATTGAATGCCATCCTCATACGGGCAGACAACACCAAATAAGAATTCACTTAGCGCTCAGTGGTTACCCTATTGTTGGAGACAAACTTTACGGCTTAACTGAAAGCGAAGCATACACCTTATTTGAAGACCCTTACTTAAAAGACGGGGCACTTGAACGAATGATCTCCCCAGAAACACAAGCAAAGCTCATATTAGAGAGGCACGCGCTACATGCACATGCCATTGACTTCATTCATCCAGTCACAAATAAAAGTTTAAGATTACAAGCACCACTCACTAAAGACTTAGTCGATTTTATAGAAAAATTAAAAAATAAAGACTAGGGTAAACCATCATCGGGTTCGAAACGAATCTCTACACTTTCGTTATCATCTGGCGCAAATGAAGTATCATGAAACACAATTGAACCTGCTTCAAAATCATAAATCCAAAATCCGCCGTTTTCTTTTAAACCACCTTTAAGTTTTTTTCCCTGATAAAGGACTTCAAGTGTTCTGATCTTTGGTCTAACTTTTAATTTGATACTAGGATTAGTTAAACGACTGACTAAATCTTTTCCAAGATCTGCTAAATTTTTACCAAAATCTGGACTACAAATAGGATATACTTTTCCCTGAGTCGCTTTAATCACTTCTTCATATTCACTGCCAGCATAGTTCCAAAAACCTTCATCCGAGCGACAACCTAAATCATTTGCAGCAAATACACCATAAACGACTACACTAGTTAAACTCGTTTTTTGAATTTTCAGAAAGTCTAAAAATAATTGCGCATCATTAGTTCCACTTTGCTCTTCGGCATCTGTTACAAAAATAATAGCAAGAGTCGCGGCTTTTCTTCCAAAATTAGGATACTGACTCATTTGTTTAACAATAGGGTCAAAAAACATTTCGTATCCACTACCCCATGTGTCCAAATTTGAAACTGCATTTTGAAATCTCAATACAGGGTCTGGAGAAGAAGAAAGCAACTCATCCCCAGGTGCAAATCCTAAATAAGGATTTTCACCAATGTCAGATGAAAGTAAGCCCATCTTCCAATTGAGTGTCTTTTTTTGAGTAAATTCATTAATAAATAAAGAGGCATTTTGAATTACACTTTGCTGGTAATTATCCATACTACCACTATTATCAATAACCCATAAAATGTCGGCAAATTGATTACCAACCATCTCCTTTAATGTGTGATGAACGGTGACTTCAGGTGCCGGATCTGGGTTATCAAAAAAAACTAATTGATCTTTTCCGCAACCCACTAAAAACAAAGTTAACAAAATAAAGACATTTTTGAAATTTCTCATCTCAATTCGTCCCCTTTATATTTTTGATAAAATAAAACATTTAGTTCGCCTTAACCATTAAGCATTTTGCTTGTGCTGCAGATTTTAGCTTAAAAATTTCATCCGGCCACAATACGCCATCATATTTAAACGCCAATTCACCTATTTCATTGTTTACTTCAGGTTTTGCAGGAGCCGCCTGTTGAGTTTGAATAACGTCCAAAACCTTTCCTTCACTTTGATACTTAGAGAGCATACGCACTTGGCTTAAAAGCTCGACTTTAACAAATTGCATTTTTCGAATCGCTTCTTTAAGGGCATAATAATGATTACTCCATTGGCGCTTAAGTTCTTTGACTAAAGTTTTTTGTGCAAAATCTTTGGTTAAATACATTTCATTTTTAAATTGTAACCAATGGGATTGTGGACCCACAGAAGGCAAAACAGCTGTAATACTCTTTTGAGCTAATAAATCAATTTGCTCGATTTCATCCTCTAATTGATCTTTTGCAAGTATCGCTTGTTTAGTAAAAAAGTCTTGGGCCTCAGGTAATTCTGGAGTTGCTAAATCCATATTTTGAGAGATTTTTTTTGCCCAAACTTTATTTTGAGTCAAAAACTGACTGAAATCTTTTTCGACTTCATTATAGTAGCATAGCTTTAAATTTGAAATCGCTCTGACTAAGGACACTTCTGGAGCAAATCTTCCTGAGTACAAAGAGTACTCTAAAGATTTTACTTCTCCTCTTAATTTTGCAATATCGTTTTTGCGTAATAAAACCCAGATTAACTCTTCTCTTGCGCTTAAAAAGTAAATCGATTTATTAGGGATTTTTTCATAAAATTGCTCAGCTCCATCCAGTGAACCTGCTTGATACAACAAACGTGCAATATTTATATAATGTGAAGCTAACTCTTCTGGACTTCCCTTTTCGAAAAGTGCTGGTTCTAAATATGTTTTAAGAATTTTTGCAGCCTCACGTATTTGATTGTTTTTTGCATAAGCAAGAGCAACGGTTTGAGAAAGTGGGATTGCAAGCGGGCTTTTCGGTGGCAAAAGAGATAAGTAAGCCTCCCCTGCTTTTCCTTTTCGTAAGCTTGACCAAGCTTTAAGAAATAATATTTCTATCCCCTTGGATTGATCTAATGATTCAATAAAAAGCCCTTGTTGAGGGGTCATTAAAACAGCTTCCTCTAAAAGCCACTGATCAAATCCTGGAGATATTGTTTGCCCTAAAGCGACTACCAATTTTGAATCATAATTTTTATACTTTGATAAAACATTCATCCATTCATTAAAAAAAGTTTGGTGTAAATTTAATTTCCATAAAAGATAGACTTTAGTGAGCTCAATTTGAGATAAAAATGAAACTGGAGCACCTTTCTCAATTGCCGTCAGCAAATGAGCTGCATTCTCATAATCTCCAGATAATACTTTTTGCGTCCATGCATTTAATTCAAACGATAGCTGACCTGCCGTTTGCCAGTCAGAAAATAACCGCATCACAAAAGGATCTTCTAATTTTAGCTTTGCAGCAGACTTTAAGTGAGACTGTCCATTAACAATTTCACTTGATTGACTTTTATCTACATTACTATTTTGCGTCGGTTGCTGTACCGAGTTTAATAAAAAATCGGCACCAGAATCAGCAAGTGTGCTTTGAACACTCATACTGAAGATCAAACTCAGTAATGTTAACATTTAATTTTCTCCTCCGAGTAAAAATCCAATATCAAGATGAGCTAACACATGATTTGCTGTCGCTCTGTCTTGTATTCTTGTCTCTGAATATAAGTAATCTTTTACACCTATTCTTATCGTTCCTGATTTCCCAATCCAGAACACAAATCCAACATCAGCTACTGCTGCAAGTTCATTACCGTAATTTAAAAACATATTTCCAGCGCCTAAAGACACATACTGATCAAAGTAAAGCACTTGATCCATACTCAATCTAAATTTTCCGTAAAAAACATTATAATTAGCCATTAAATCAGTTCTATATTTTACATATGGAGTATCGGGTAGGACCTTGAAGTTACTGAGTAACACTTGCCCAGAGGCACTCAGTGAATTAAAGACATAACTCCCGTTTGCGCTAATACTCCAGTCATTACTTAAATGAAATCGATATCCAAGATTGAATTGATTAGAGTTAACGAGTCCATTTCCTGTAAAATTTCGTGCTAGACCTACAGATAATTCACTTTTCTTTTTCAGCGGGACATAGCGAGTTTGAATGGCATATAAACTCTCTTGACTTACACTTACTGGTGATTGATTTGAAGGCAATGTAAGAGCCTCTAATTGATCCTCCAAAGACGTTTCACTTGCATTTACCGCCGCAACCTGACTTCCAAAAACAAGTAGGACTAATCCAATATAAATTTTTTTCATTTTAATGACTCCTTAGACCATTTTTCTAACAAATCCGTATCATTCGCTTCAAAAATTAAATCGGCATACTCAAGCCCTGATACAATTAAGTTGCCGCCCTTGCTTTTTCTTTTACATTTTACAGCCACTGTATAAGCCACAGGTTTTGTTAAAACCTCACCAGCAAGTTTTAACATCGGTTTACACGCTGATGCTTGATCCACAAAAAATGTAAGAGGAGCTGCAGATTCAGCAGTCAATCGCCCACTGACACTTACTTTTCCATTGGGTTTTGATAATCCCCCTTGTGGAAATGGCTCCACACTCATACTTGCTAAACTTGGCTTTGGCTCTGGAAGAGCATCGTATCGAGAATAAATTTCTACACCTAAGTCTTTTAATTCTTCGACCAAGCCCCCAGAAAGTTTTTCAAATAAAGGCGTATTCACAAAAACGTTATTCAATGTTTTTGTTAAATTTAAAACCTCATCATAATTTGCTAATTGATCTAAACCACTCGTTCCAATAATTAACGTATTTCTGTAGGCTAACATTTTAGCGTCTACGGTTTGTAAATTTAAGTTAACTAGCTGAGCGGATGGGAATGCTTTAATCGCTCCTTTTGTCTCAGGATGGCTAAATCCATCTCCAAGTAAAATTTGGTCGCTCCAGTTTGCAGGTAAAGATTCAAAAACAAAACTCTCCACCGCTGTTCCTGTTGCAGTCGTTGCTTTAATCGTGAATTGATAAGTCCCCTGATTTTTAGTTAAAACAATCAAGCTGTTATTTGACCATGAGATTTGATCTCGCAATGCTTCAGGAAAAATTTCAACATTTGATATCGGTTGAGTTCGAGATGCGCTTTGAATCGGTATGGATATGACTTCTCTTGATCCGACTTTAAAAAATCGAACATCGCCAATCAGCCATTTTGATCGATTGATAAGAGGCAGAACCTCAGCATCTCTCTCTAATTTAACGTTCACAGAATATAAAACGCAGAGATTTTGTCTATAGGAACTACTCATGGTGCAGACATTAAAATCTATTTTTTCAGTTGTTCCTATTTTTTCAGCCGGAATCTGATCCCACCTTACAGCGTAAGAACTTGCATAATTACCGCTAGACAATTTTGTAAGTGTTAAGTTTCCGTATGCTGGATTTTGTCTCACTCTGATCAGAGGCGCAACTTCAGAGTTAGGGTCCTCAGCATTGATTGTGAAATTTACATCTAAATCTTGAGTGATCGAAATTGGTCCAGAGACTATTGCAGTTTGTCTACTATCCGTAATAGTCCATTCGATTGACTTTGTAACATTAAGACCCCTAGGACCAATTGCAACAATATCAATCGGTATAGCTTGCCGAGGAGATCTAATCTGAACCATTGAATACTCAGGTTTAAAACGTAACTCAAATTCGTTTGAAGTATTTCTAACAGGACTTAGTGTTGCTCCTATTGGAAGATTTGCGGCACTGACTTTAAAAGGTCCAGTCGGAAAATCATCGCTTTCTATTTTAAATCTTTGAGCAAACTGTACTCCTTCAGTCAATACGCTTTTACTATTTACACTAACATTCATTACTCTGGGTTGATCATGTACTACTAAAACTATTTTTTTCTTAACAAATGTAAGGTTATCAATTGTGGAGGTAGCAAAAATTTCAACCGGATAACTTTTAGTCACAACTGTTGAATCAGAAGGATCATTTGCAGCATCAAAGTCTGGAGACCATTTTATCTCACCTTCTTCTTGCGAATACTGCGCTCCTTGTGGAAGTCCAGAAACAGATACAACAGGCAAACCTGGCTCAGGCACATTCACTTCAATATTATGTTTCGATTCAGCTCCCTCTTCGAAGGTCATGACCTCTTCTGCCCGAATCACAAACAAAGGGGTAACTTCTTTTCCTTTTTTAGGAGGATCGACGCTGACATTTCCTTGTTCTGGAAAAGGGGTTTGTTTACAACCCACAATCAATATACTTGTTAAAATAACTAATAATGTTTTTTTATACATAAACACTCCTATTTGTTTAAGCACCTGCAGGTCTCAATAAAAACGGATAGGCAACTTTCACGTTTACGCCACCCAGTGGTTTAGGAAAGTTCCATTTCATCATCCTTGTGGTAATGCAACTTTCGACTTCCGAATTTCCTAAAGTAGATTTTGCAACTTTCGAATAATTAAGAAGACCACTTCCACCAATTTCAAAATTTACTGTAACCTGACCACCTAACCCTGGATTTTTTCCAAGGCCAATTTCGTAACAAGCTCGCACTTGGCTTAAATACTTAGCAATCGTAGCTTGAATCACAGAGCGATCAAGCCCTCCGTCTAAAACAATATCGTTTGAGAGAGGCATTGAGGACAACGAGCGCCCCTCACCCGAACCTACAACCGCGTTTCCGTATCCACCGGCACCGCCACCAGCGCCTTTTGTTCCGATTCCGCCTAGTCCTTTCACTCCGCTATTGCCTACTGTTGTGCGCTTCACTCCTTGGCCCAATCCAACAAGTAACTCTCCCCCGCTACCTTCGGTTCCTCCAGCGCCCGCCCCCGCGCTGACGTCTTTTAATTTAGAAGGAGCCCCGCCTAATGCTTT
>Ga0066639_10005640_pt1 | contig 10492 bp, 11 predicted proteins | sample CryGeyCG2114_010_2_FD_59504 | JGI IMG/M metagenome (GOLD analysis project Ga0066639, IMG submission 59504) | Groundwater microbial communities from aquifer - Crystal Geyser CG10_big_fil_rev_8/21/14_0.10 | ecosystem: Environmental > Aquatic > Deep subsurface > Groundwater | place: USA: Utah... | reverse complement strand
AGAAGACTATCGTGCTTGCCCGTTTTGTGCCGATCGTGCGAACCTTTGCGCCTATTTTAGCCGGGGTGGGGAAGATGCATTATGGTCACTTTATTTCTTATAACATTTCGGGCGGATTTTTATGGACAACGCTGATGATCTTTGGCGCTTACTTTTTAGGCAATTCTATACCTAACATCGACAACTACGTTTTGCCTATTGTCGCCTTAATAATCCTTCTTTCCTTCATGCCGCTCTTGATCGAGTTGTTAAAAAAGAAATAATTCCTATATTTGCGTTTTTGGGTAAAAGCGTATAAAATGCTTGTGTTTATGCGTAAGAATATAATTTTAGCAATAATAATTTTGATTTTAGGCGCGGGGGTAGCCTTTTTCGTATATAAGACCGAGCCGGGTTTGAATAAGAATTTCGATAACCAAAGCGCATTTTTTAAAAAATTTCCTTTTCGACTCGGACTTGATCTCTCTGGTGGTAGCCACTTAATATATAAGGCAGATTTGAGCGCAGTGGCTTCTGGTGAAGTAAAAGATTCGATGGATGCTCTTCGAGACGTTATCGAACGTAGAGTCAATTTCTTTGGTGTTTCCGAACCGGTAGTACAGGTACAGCACAGCAGTGCGATTTCTGGTGCGGGTGAACAGCTGATTGTAGACCTTCCCGGAGTGACTGATGTAAAGCAAGCAATCGAGATGATCGGCCAGACACCTGTTTTAGAGTTTAAGACGGAGAATCCAGATGCTGTTGATCAGATAGCAAAGGCAAGTGTGGATGCAAGTGGGGTAGTTAGTAGTGCAGATGTCAAAGATCTTCCTTCACCGTTTATTTCCTCAGAACTTACCGGACGATATTTAAAAAGAGCAGTATTAGAATTTGACCAGAATACAAGAGAGCCGAAAGTTGGTTTACAGTTTGACGAAACGGGCACTAAACTATTCGCTCAGATCACCAAAGATAATATCGGCAAGCAAGTGGCTATCTATTTGGACGGTGCTCCTATATCTGCGCCAGTGGTTCGCGAAGAGATTCCGAATGGTCAAGCCCAAATCTCAGGTAATTTTACCCCAGCCGAAGCAAAGTTATTGGTAGGCAGATTGAACTCTGGAGCTTTACCAGTGCCGATCTCTCTTTTGTCTACCCAAACTATTGGTGCTACCTTGGGAGCTAGTGCAGTGCACGCCGGGGTAAAAGCAGCAATTATAGGATTTATCTTGGTGGTACTTTTCCTTATTCTGTGGTACAGGTTGCCGGGATTGGTTGCATCAGTAGCACTTTTAATATTTATTGCTATCATTTTAGCGCTCTTCAAGCTTATGCCGGTGACTTTGACTGCTGCAGGTATCGCAGGATTTATAATTTCGATCGGTATCGCGGTGGATGCCAATGTGCTTATATTTGCGCGTATCAAAGAAGAACTTGCGTCGGGTAAAAATGTATCTGATGCTATTCATCAGGGTTTCTCGAGAGCATGGTTATCTATCCGAGACTCAAATATTTCAAGTTTCATTACTGCTATTATTTTGTTTTGGTTTGGAACTTCGCTTATCAAAGGATTTGCTTTAACTCTCGGTATGGGAGTTATCGTCTCACTCTTCAGCGCCATCACAGTGACTCGCATATTTTTGTATGCTCTCGGGTTTACAGGAGAGGGGAAAGTAATTAAGTTTTTATTTGGTAGCGGTATAAGCAAATAGTCATATGTTTATAATCAAACACAAAAAAATATTTATCGGTATCTCGGCAACACTCGTGTTGATCTCGCTTATTTCTTTGTTTACCTTCGGATTGCATGTAGGAATTGATTTTAAGGGGGGCGCTTTGGTCGAAGTAGTTTACAACGACACTCGCCCAGCACAGACGGACTTGAAACAACCGATCGAAGATCTTGGTTTCGGTTCAGTTTTAGTTCAACCTACTGGTGATTTGGGATACATAATAAAAACCAAAGACTTAACCGATGCAGAACACAAGAGTTTATTAGAAATATTAGCACAAGGCAACCCAGATGCTTTAACTGAACTTAGTTTTAATTCCATCGGCCCATCGGTTGGTCATGAGCTTGCTCGAAAAGCAATTCTCGCCATTATTCTAGTAGTATTGGTGATAATTTGCTTTATTGCTTTTGCCTTTAGAAAAGTTTCAAGGCCAGTATCTTCTTGGAAGTACGGATTAATTGCGATTACCGCCCTTATGCATGACGTAATTATTCCCGTGGGCATATTCGTGGCACTTTCTCGTTTTTATGGTGCAGAACTCGACACTCTATTCGTAGTGGCAATTTTGACTATTCTAGGTTTGTCAGTCTCTGATACTATCGTTATCTTTGATAGGATCAGGGAGAATTTGAGAAGCCAATCGTCTGCTGGTAAATTTAATTTTAGCGAGATAGTGGGTAAAAGTTTAGAACAATCTTTTGTGCGATCTATTTCTACTGCGCTCACGGTTATACTTGTGCTTTTGGCATTGTTTTTCTTTGGACCTTCTACCACAAGGTATTTTGCCTTAATGATGACCACTGGGATGTTTTTCGGTACGTATTCATCGATATTCTTGGCTTCGCCTCTCCTTGTTTTAGCGGAAGAATGGCAAAACAAGGAATAAACTTGATTTTCTTTTTATGTTATAATATTTAGTATTATGACGTACATACTAATAGCGTTAGGCATTATTATTGTTTGGGCGATTTTCGTTTTCAACGGTTTTGTCACTTTAAAAAATCGCGCGCAAGAGGCTTGGGCGGATATTGAGGTTCAGCTCAAGCGTCGATACGACCTTATTCCGAACCTTGTAAATACCATTAAAGGCTCGACTAATTTCGAGCAGAGTACTTTAGAGAAAGTTGTTAACGCGCGAGCCAAAGCTACTTCTATTCAAGTAGATCCAAGCAAGGTTACTGCAGAGACTATGCAGAAAATTTCTGCTTCGCAGTCAGAGCTTTCAAGCGCTTTAGGAAGGCTTTTGGTTGTGGCCGAACAATATCCGGATCTAAAATCAAGCCAAAACTTCTTGTCGTTACAGAACGAACTTGCAGATACGGAAAACAAGATCCAGTCTGCTCGCAGATTTTACAACGGTAATGTGCGGGACTTGAATACAAAAATAGAATCCTTCCCATCGAATTTGATTGCCCGATTATTTAATTTTGCTAAAAAAGAATTCTTCGATTTGCCAGATAACGATGCCGCTCAAGAACCGGTAAAAGTGCAATTTTAAAATCATGATTAACGAACAACTATTAAATTACGTAAAGAAACAGATAGCTACTGGGATTGACAAAGATACTGTAACTACCAACCTAAAAGGTGCTGGGTGGAATGAAGGGGATATAAATGAAGTCTTTGCTGCGATAAATCCCCAACAGGCTCCTGTGCCAATACCCGTTCCTCAAGCAAGTTTCGTATCGAATGCCACTGCCCCAGCCATTCAAGAGGATTTTTCTGATAAACATAAAAGCAAGAAGATGATTCCTGCGATAGTGTTGATTGTGTTACTTTTGGTTGCAGGCGGGGTTGCTCTGTATGCTTATTATTCTGGAGCCTTCGTTTCTTTGTCTGGCATCCTGCCTCAAGCTATCGATGCAGATCGTGAGGTTAAGAGTGAGAGCTTTGATTTTCGAGCTACTGCAGATTTTTCTGAAATGGTGTCTGTGTCTGATGGTTTAAATTCTTTTCTAGCTTTAGGTGGGAATTCTCCCCGGTTTAATCTTAATATTAAGGGAGTTGCTGATGAAACAGATCCGAAAAATATAAAGGCTCTTTTTGATACATCTGTCGATATGGGACCAATTTCTATTGCCCTGGAAATACGTATGGCAGATGAGGTGGTTTATTTTATGGTTAAAAAGCTTCCTTCGTTGGGGTTGATGTTTATGGATGCTTCGGAATATGAAAACAAGTGGTTTTCAATTTCTACTAACCCAGAGGAGTTGGATAAATTAAAGGCATTGGGTGTATCTACGGATATAGGGGCTCAAGAATTAACCCCTGAACAAACAGACAAGATATACAAAATTTTTCGCGAAGCTAGTATTATCAAGCAGACTTCTAAATTGCCGTCAGAAACGATTGATGGGGAGTTGTCCTATCACTTTGCTTTTGATTTAGACCATGATGGCATAATCGCACTTATAAAATCATTAAAAGAATTTGCTTCTTCAATAGATCCTAATAGTTCTGAATTGGAAAATTTTGATCCAGCGTCAATTTCTGAAGTATTAGATAAGCTTTGGGATTTCAAGGGGGAAATCTGGATAGGGAAGAGTGACAAACTTTTGCGAAAATTTAAGATAAATTTTGCAGTGCAGCCTGATTCGGGCAAAGATGAGAAAGTAAAAGTAGATATGTCGATGCTCTTGACCGATTACAACAAGCCGGTGTCTGTGACTGCCCCAGAAGGAGCCATAGATTTAGAATCTTTGATTTTGGGTTCTTTGACCGAAGCGCGACAGAAGGGCAAGGAAGCTTCCATAAAAGCCAATATGTCTTCTATCAGGCCATATGCAGAAATTTTTTACGATAATAATCATTATTCTTATTCAGGATTTTGCTTATCACAAGAACTAAAAGATTTGCGCAAGGCTGTAGAAGATTCTGGCGGTACGGGATTTGTTTGCAAAGATTCCTCAAGTAAATACGCTGCAGGGGTAAAGCTTTTTGAAAGTGGGGATAATTGGTGTACTGATTTTACTGGTTTTAATGGAATGATAACAACTTTACCTACTGGCACATCTTGTCCTAAATAATAATAATTTATTTAACGTGTTATAATAAGGGTTATGCAGGAAAATGTTCATAGGGAATCTATGCACCGAGCACTGATGGCGTTTCTTATTGCCATCATAATAGGTGAGATTTGTTTTACTATGTGGCTGTATCGTGAACCGTTGGGAGATTTTTGGAATTCTGAAATAGGTAAAATTGCGTGGGTATCTTCTTATTTTAATAAAGACGAGTTAGCTGCCGACACTTTGGCTGTGTCTGAAAATGACAGGTTTGCGCCTGCTATCAAGGCGTCGATAGACTGCGGGGTAACTGTGGCGCCGAATATCAAAAAAACATCGACATATGAAGGAGATGCAGTTCTGGCTTGCTTGGGAGCTAATGCCATATCTTGTGAGAAAGCCACGGGTGTCTTAAATGATGCGATATTTCCAACTGTTTTTGAAATCTTGAAAGATCCCAAGTCAGATACATGTCGTTTTAATTTATCGTATGACAAAAATAGCCAACTTTCAGATGCTAACGGCAGAAAGTTAGCTCGCCAAAATATTTCTTGCCCGCTTAGTATCGTTAAGGCAATAGACGAAACCAAAAATCCGGCAGTATTTAGCGTTCCTGATACGAGTAACGCTGCAAAATATGCTAGCCAAATTTATTTTTATGGAACCCTGGGTGTGTTTATAGAAAAGGGTATTGACTCGGAAAAAGTTCAGTCTGCGGGATGCATAGGTGATTATATTTCAACCATGGTTGCCGCTATGGCAAAATAAAATCTATAAGGTAATATAAAAATATGGCTACTCTTTATACTGAACAATCAAAAAATGTTTGGAGAACCTGGGGACTGATGACCACGTTTTTGGTGGTGGTAATTCTATTTGGGTGGTTTATTAGTATCTATTACGACAATACGAGCATTTTGTATTTCTTCATTATTTTCAGTATTTTGATAAACTTTTTTTCTTATTGGTATTCAGATAAGATAGTCTTGAAATTAGCGGGAGCAAAAGTAGCTACTAGAGAAGAACACTTTGCTTTATACACTGCAGTTCAAAATCTTTCTATCACCGCCGGCTTGCCGATGCCGAAGGTATATGTGGTAGAAGATTCTGCCCCGAATGCTTTCGCTACTGGCCGAGATAAAGACCATGCTGTGGTTTGCGCTACCACTGGGCTTTTAAAAATTTTAGATAAAACAGAATTAGAAGGAGTAATTGCTCATGAATTATCGCACATAGGCAATCGAGATATGCTGCTTTCGACCGTGGTAGTGGTGCTTGTCGGTTTTGTAACTATTTTAGCAGATGTGTTTCGAAGGAATTTGTTTTTTGGAAGCATGGGCCGTAGTCGAGACAATAATAGAGCTGGAGGTATCTTAGTGTTAGTGGGAATTATACTTTCTATTTTGGCGCCTATTTTTACCATGCTTATTCAGCTGGCGATTTCCAGAAAACGGGAATTTCTAGCTGACGCTTCCGGTGCACTCCTTACCCGTTACCCCGAAGGCTTGGCTTCGGCACTAAAAAAAATATCACAATATAGCCAGCCGATGGCTCGACAATCAAGCGCCATTGCGCACCTGTATATAGCTAACCCTAAGGGTGGGGGAATGGGTTTGTCTGCGCAGGCAGGGAAAAAAATTACGAGACTTTTTGCAACTCATCCGCCAGTGGAAGAGAGAATAAAAGCACTTGTTGGACAATGATGCTGAAATTATCATCTCAGCGATAGCGTAGATGGTAAAATATAGATATAATAAGTTGTATGCGTAGACGACGACTTCGTTATAAGGGCGTATCGGTTGGCTTATTAGGGTTACCTGTTTTAAATGCTTCCAAGTCTAAAATAAAATCAAAACCCAATCCGAAACGCCACTATCTAAAATCTTTTTCTATGGGTATCAAAGGAAAGGTTACAAGAAATTTACTGATAATATATGATATTCCGGAAGTGAGAAAAAAGGAGAGAGATTGGTTTCGTAGGCAACTTGTGAATTTTGAATTTATTTTGATTCAAAAAAGTGTTTGGGTAGGCCCATCGCCACTACCAAAAGATTTTTTAGATTATGCCGGGGAAATAGGTTTGCGTGATAATTTCAAAACCTTTAAATTAGCAAAATCATATGCTGAGTAATCTCAGCTATCGTTGAGATTGGGGATATGGAAAATTTAGAAAAAATAGAATATAAAATTGATGATGCCAGGCCTGAAGATGTGGAAAAAATGAGAATGATTGCAAGGAACTGGTGGGTCAGTCTATATCCCAATGAAAAATTTGGGATTACTCGCGAGGACATAGAAGCTGTAGATTGGTTTAATGCCGATCAAATTGAGAAACGGCGCAGAAGAATATCAGAAGATGGTAATTTCCATGCATGGGTATTAAAAGATAAAGAGGGTAATATAATCGGCTTTTGCCAGGTAACAAAAAAGGGGAGACAAGAAGACCAGAAAGAGATAGAAGCTATGTATATCGTCTCTGAATTTAAAAGTAAAGGATTAGGGCGAAAACTCATGGATTGCGCCCTTGATTGGCTGGGGTCTGATGGGGATATTGCTCTTGAAGTGGTTTCTTATAATAAAAATGCTATCGATTTTTATAAAAAATTCGGATTTGTTGAGACTAATTGGCCAGTGGGCGATAAACGTACTAAGTTGCCTAGCGGGAAGAAAATACCCCGCATTGTGATGGTTAGACCTAAATATCAATCTCAGCTATAGCGTAGATGAAGAAAGGTCGATTTGATACTGTATTTGTTTTAGCATATTTTCTTGTTATACTTCCAGCATGGAAATAAAGGACGTCGAAAATCTGGCCGAGCTTGCCAGGATCAAGCTTTCCGAGGAGGAAAAGAAGGAATTACTGTCTGACATGGACAGCATTTTGGGCTATATAAAACAGATCGAAGAAGTCAAAGTCGAAGATGTAGATACTGAATACAAAACTTATAATGTGTGGCGGGCAGATGGGGGAGACGGGCGTGAATTTGATAAAGATCTGATTACGTCTCAATTTCCGGATTCGAAAGACGGGTTCCTCAAAGTAAAAAAGATTTTGTAATATGATAGACCTTGAAAAGCTTACAATAAAAGAAGCTAGGAAAAAGCTTGATGCCAAAGAATTTTCTGCCGTGGAGCTGGCGCAAGCGTATCTCGATGAGATAGAAAAAAAGAACAAAGAGCTTAATGCGTATCTTGAAGTTTTTGACGACGTTCTGGACCAAGCAAAGGAGGCGGATGAGCTTATAAAAAAAGGGGAGTCTTATCCCTTGCTGGGCATTCCGCTTGTGATCAAAGACGTGATATTGATCAAGGGCCGCAGGGTATCGGCTGCATCAAAGATGTTGGAAAACTATGTGGCTTCATATGATGCCACAGTGATTAAAAAGCTTAAAGGGCAGGGTGCGATATTTTTAGGCAGAGCAAACACTGATGAATTTGCTATGGGCGGTTCTACAGAGAATTCAGCTTATGGTCCCAGCAAAAATCCACACGATATCGCTCGTGTGCCTGGAGGCTCGTCCGGTGGTCCTGTGGTAGCGGTATCAGCTAATATGGCCTTAGGTGCACTCGGATCTGATACTGGTGGATCTATACGCTTACCCTCAGCTTTCTGCGGTACGGTTGGTTTAAAACCTACATACGGCAGAGTGTCTCGATATGGGCTTATTGCCATGGGGTCATCGCTAGATTGTATAGGACCAATTGCAAAAAATACCGAAGATGCGGAAATTATTTACCAAGCTATACACGGATATGATGCGTTGGACAGTACCAGCATAAAAGACGATACATACAAAGTCACTGAAGAAAAAAAGGTGATTGGCGTGCCGTGGAGTCTTGTAAATTCTCCCGGCGTAGATGAAAAAATAAAAGAAAATTTTAAAGATACTGTAAAAAAATTAGAGGGGTTGGGATACAAGATAGAGGATATTTCATTAAAGAATCTAGATACAGCTCTCGCCACTTATTATATTATCATGCCTGCTGAAGCTTCCACCAACTTGGCTCGTTTTGACGGTGTTAGGTACGGCTTGCACAAGGACGGAGAAAATTTATTAGAGGATTATATGCTTTCCAAAGGTTCTGGTTTTGGTAAAGAAGTACGCAGACGTATATTGTTAGGCACTTATGTGCTTTCGCATGGATATTACGATGCTTATTATGGCAAGGCGCAAATGGTTCGTAGCCTGTTAAAAAAAGAATTTACTAAGGCATTTTCTCAAGTTGATTTGATACTTACCCCTACGTCACCCATACCTCCATGGAAGATAGGCGAAAAGACTGACCCGGTGGCCGTATGGCTTGCAGATATTTTTACCGTTACCGCGAATATGGTTGGTTTACCCGCTATCTCTTTGCCGTCTGGATATATGGAAGTTGGAGGGAATAAATTACCCATTGGCATTCAATTTATGGCTACCCATGGCGCAGAAGATTTACTTTTAGAAGTTGGAAAATCATTTGAGCAAGCTTAAACAACCATGATATAATTTTCTTAGTATGGCTCAAGATACTATTTTCAGTAATTCAAACACTATCTTAAATTCAAAATGGCTTGACCCGAATTATTTATTTGGGCACGGTTGGGATTTTATAAAACAGGTTTTTCACTACCTTGTAAATCCCGATACGCATGTGGTTGCTATTTATCACAACATATTGTTTTTTCTTTCTTTATTCTTTTTAACTCTTATGGCATATTGCGCTATTCGAATGATTGAGATAAGGATGAAAGAGCATAAACATTTGAAACACGAGATAGAAGAATATGCGCATCACCAGGCCGAGCGGGCCAAGAAAAAAATCGAAGATGAGTCTGTGTCTAAAAACGAACATTGGATTAAAACCATTCATTATCTTTTTTCGGAACACCCGAATGATTGGAAGCTCGCAGTAATCGAGGCTGATACAATGCTAGACGTGTTGCTGGGGGAGTTGGGTTTTAAGGGCGAATCTTTAGGAGAGAAATTAAAGAGTGCTACCCAAGATAAATTTAAAGACCTTACCGTTGCTTGGGAAGTGCACAACATACGAAATAAAATTGCTCACGAAGGGGCTGATTTTGAATTGTCTCATCATGAGGCAAAAAGAGTTATCGCCATATACGAACAAATATTCCGAAACTTCGGGTTCATTTAAAAATGTTGCCCTTGCTTGTTGCGGGGGCTGGTAACGCTCCAGCTTCCCAAGGTTATGAGCCTTGTGAGATACTTTTTCTCCACCCCGCGATATTTTTATTATCAAACCCATATCACGATACAAAACATATATAGCTCATAACCTATGGTTATTCGCGCTATAGTCCTGTTGGAGATACCTTTTCTCCACCCCGCGATATAAAATAAGTCCTTTTATTATATATTAAATTTACTATTTTTGCAATAGCTCTGTTTGAAAAAGGTATAAAATATGCTATTCTAGCTTGTGGTTGTCGATGTAGCTCAGGTAGTTAGAGCATCTCACTCATAAAGAGAAGGTCGCAGGTGCAAATCCTGCCATCGACACAAGCAGACTAGAATATGTGTCTAGTTTGTGATAAGTTTAGAGGCGAGTTCTTCATAATTTAAATGCGGTCGTAGCTCAACTGGTTAGAGCGCTTCCCTGTCACGGAAGAGGTTGCCGGTTCAAGTCCGGTCGATCGCGCCAAGGAAGATTTCTAGATAATATCTTTTAGCAGTAAGGACTTTTCAGTTCTAACCTGATTTCTTAGTATGTTATAATTTCCTGATGCCCCAGATAAATTACAAAAATAAGCCAAGGCTTTCAGAGCATGAG
>Ga0066639_10005639_pt1 | contig 10492 bp, 10 predicted proteins | sample CryGeyCG2114_010_2_FD_59504 | JGI IMG/M metagenome (GOLD analysis project Ga0066639, IMG submission 59504) | Groundwater microbial communities from aquifer - Crystal Geyser CG10_big_fil_rev_8/21/14_0.10 | ecosystem: Environmental > Aquatic > Deep subsurface > Groundwater | place: USA: Utah... | reverse complement strand
CGCTTCATTACCATTTCATTTCTTTTTGCGTCGTCTTTTTCTTCAAGAATTATCGAACTTCCTATATTTGAAGTCATGATGATAATTGTATTTGAAAAATCCACTGTTCTGCCGTGACTATCAGTAACGCGCCCATCATCTAAAATCTGAAGAAATAAATTAAATACATCGGGATGGGCCTTTTCAATTTCATCGAGCAGTATTACGCAATACGGCCTCCTTCGAACCGCCTCGGTAAGAACTCCTCCCTCTTCGTAACCAACATACCCGGGAGGCGCGCCGATGAGCCTTGCTACAGAATGCTTTTCCATGAACTCACTCATGTCTATACGAACCATAGACGATTCATTATCAAATAAAAACTCTGCGAGTGCCTTTGCCGTTTCTGTCTTCCCAACTCCGGTCGGCCCTAGAAACATAAAGGAACCAATAGGTCGACTCATCTCCTGCAGGCCGGCCCTTGATCTCCTAATTGCATTCGAAACAACTTTCAGTGCCTGATTCTGGCCGACAACCCTTTTTTCAAGCAACGCCTCCATTTCAAGTAGCTTTTTTTGTTCGCTTTGAAGCATCTTCGAGACCGGAATTCCCGTCCATTTTGAAACAACCTCCGCTATGTCTTCCTCAGTTACTTCCTGCTTCAGAAGTCTCTTTTCATCCGGTACGTCACCTTCGGATTTCAATGCCATCTCTAAATCTTTTTCCAATTGAACTAGTGTTCCATATTTTAGTTGAGCAGCTCTTTCTAAATCGCCATTACGCTCTGCAAGTTCAGATTCCAACCGTATTTTTTCAATTTCTTCTTTTAGAGATTTTATTTTATTAACTTCTATTTTTTCTTTTTCCCACTGAGTTCTTAACCCAGCACTTTTGTCTTTCAACTCACGAAGGTCGTCTACTAACTTTTCCAATCGATCGATTGAAATTTTATCACTTTCCTTTTTCAACGCCTCCCGCTCAACTTCAAGCTGAAGAATTTTTCTCTCAATTTTATCAATTTCTTCTGGACGGGAATCAATTTCAGTCCGAAGTTTCGCAGCCGCTTCATCTAAAAGATCGATTGCCTTGTCCGGCAAAAACCGATCTGTTAAATAGCGATTCGACAAGGTTGCTGCCGAAACAATCGCTGAATCCCGAATTGCAACACCATGATGTATCTCATAACGCTCCCGAAGTCCCCTCAAGATACTTATCGCATCGGCAACCGATGGTTCTTTAACATAAACCGGCTGAAACCGTCTTTCCAATGCCGCATCTTTTTCAATATATTTCTTATATTCATCCAAAGTTGTTGCGCCGATACATTTCAATTCCCCGCGAGCCAACGCCGGCTTCAACAAATTACTAGCGTCCATTGCTCCATCAGCTTTACCTGCGCCGACTAATGTATGTAGCTCGTCAATAAATAATATCACTTCACCGCTAGCGTCGGTGACTTCTTTGACTACAGCCTTAAGCCTCTCTTCGAATTCACCTCGAAATTTTGCTCCGGCAATCAACGCGCCCATATCGAGAGCCATAATTTTTTTCTTTTTTAAGGTGTCTGGTACATCTCCAAACACAATCCTCTGAGCCAATCCTTCTGCAATAGCTGTCTTTCCAACCCCGGGCTCACCAATAAGAACCGGATTATTTTTTGTACGCCTCGACAATACTTGTACAATTCTTCTAATCTCCTCATCTCTTCCAATTACCGGATCAAGCTTTTGATCTTCTGCTAATTTCGTAAGGTCTTTGCAGTACTTTCCTAAAACCTTATATTTTGCATTTGTATTGTCGGTATTCACTTTGTCGCCACCCCTTGCTTTTTTAACTTCACCCAAAAAAGACTCATAACGAATTCCAAATTCTTCAAATATTTTTCCCATTTGTGAGTTTTTCATTTTTTTGGACAACAACGCTAAAATAAAATGCTCCACAGAAACGTACTCGTCACCCAATCGACGGGCCTCATCTTCGCCAAGAACTAGCATTTGTCTAAACTCTCCCGATGGAAACAACTCCCCGCTTGAGGTGGTAACCTCGGGAATTCTTGCCACGACCTCTGTCATGCGTTTTTCTAGGAACGGCAAATTCACATTTAGAATACTGAGCGTATTCCTTATCACTTCGCCCGAACTGACATCCTTATTGAGCGTAACGTAGACCAAATGCGCCGGACTCAGTTCTTGCTGAGACCGCCTAATTGCCTCGGACTGTACTTCATGTAATATTTCTTGAGCGCTCTGGGTGTATTTTTCTTGCATACCAAACGATCCCTTCTTCCTATTAAGATGGGGATCGTTTTCATTATGTCAAACGATGCTACAAATCGATAAGTATTTAATACTAATCGATATTTATTGAATTTATGCTTTTTTAGATTTTTCGATTTCGACGTACTTTAATCGCAACTGAAAAAGAAGCTGCTGGATCAACTGGTCCTCGTCCGAGGTCCGATTTCCCTTTGTCTTTTCATCCATCAACTCGAGAAGATCGATATTTTGCTTTGCTAACTCTAAATTTATTTCACCGTCCATTTGCCCATTTTCTGAAAAACCAAGCCCGCGAAACGCTGCCGAAGCGACCGACAAAAAGAATGTGGGTAAATCTATTTTATTCATTTTAAATCCTCATTATTTTATTCAGGTGACATCATATATAAACTGGAGCACGAAAATGCCCTAGAAAAATCAAACCAGTGTTGTTCTTTTTTAATCTTCGATAAAATAAAGGGCGGAATCGAGTTCTCAATCGGGTCGCTCCCGAATTCAGCAATCGTAATCATCGCAACAATAAAAGGCGCAAAAATTAAACTAAGCATTGTTCGCAGAGGAGTGAAATTTTTTTTGCCAAATCGATAATGGGAATTAAACAGCCAAACCCAATCTCCCGGCAAAATCTGCAATATAATCAACTCCGCGGCAGACACCAGGCTCTTACCCCTAATTTCTGCCTTTCTTGAAAGTTTATTTAGCCCAATAGAAAGTACGAGGTCAATTTCGTCTTCGCCGAGGATCGACAACAATCCCTGACTCACCAAGATCGTCCCTCGCCCAAAGATTGACCGCACTACCAATAAATTCGGCGATGGATCTGAATAAGAAAATATTTTTGGAGCTTGATGTAAGTCTAGATTACTTACCCTCTCTAACATTCGAGAAAGGTTAATATAGTTTCTTTTTTGAACCGGAAAAAAAAGAACTATCAAACGCTCCGCAAACAGGCCGCAAACCGCCAAAAACACTAGAAATACAAATAGCACACCAAGGAATCCGACAGCCCCAAAAACCAGCCACAGGAGTGCGCCCGGAGCGAACGTCAAAACAATAAGAAATAGTAGAGCTCTAAAAAATGCCGCTAGGAAATTCATTGCAGCCGAATTCTACACCAGGATATAATATATTCAAATGAGCTTAAAAAAGTCGCGTTGCATTAAATTTTATCTCTTCAGTGCATTTGCAATTCTTAATAGTTGTGGTGGAAGCACCGGCACTATTCCTGCCAATAAAGAAGCCACCCCGAACGGGAGCGTCGTCGCGCAAGGAAGCTTTTCTGGAATTGGTGATAACCAAGTATCTGGCGCTGTGTTTATTTTTCAAAATGGGAATCAGCACAATTTGCGAATAGAAGGCTTGAGTGTACCGAACCAAAATGGCCTCCTTGTAGTAGTCAAAGCGGATGGTGAAAATGTCTTATTTACGGATCTCAGATCTAAATCTGGCGACCAAAATTATCCGTTAGATGTGGGTGTCAATACGAACTGGACCAGTGTAGAAATTCTTACATTTCAAGAAACCGTTATTGGAATCGCTGTACTCAATTCACGGCAATGAAAGCTCATTCGTATACTCAATCATTTCCTTAATATTTCGAACCTCGCTAATGTACCAAATTCCGCCAAGTTTGGTCATTTGAGAAACTTTTCGACTCGTTACTTTTGCTCCAGCATTGGATTTCTGATCTATATATGTAAGCTCATAGGTTATAGAAACCACTTTTTCTGAAACTTCCTTTACATCTCGAATCAAAAGATTCTTAAAAATTCTTTTGGAATCAACAAAAGCAGATTTAAACTGATCGTCACTCCATGAGGTAAGCCGGGTTTTAGTCGGACCAGTCAGATAGTCCTCAAGACCACGTCTGTCTTCGACCTTATTGATCGAAAAACTTTTTGAAATATATCCCTCTAATCTTTTTTGTGGCCCGGCCTTAATGTCTGTTCGAGTTCCAAAGTCACAAGAAAACAGGAAAATTAACCCAATAAATTGAATATAGCGAAATCTATACATAACCAGCTCCCTTTAAGTCCTCTATTAGGTCCCCTAATTCTTTTCTCTGATCCAAGCCATCGAAGACGTATTGGCAACCGAGTCCCCGAATTTCCCCTATCCAACTCACCGCCTGTACTGCGCACTTAGACCGCAATGAGCCCCGCTTCATTTCCAAGATCAATTTTTTTGAGGTGCTCGAGGTCACCGCACTTAACTCGCTACCCTCTTTTACCATGACAAACGCACCCTCTTCATCAATTCGATTCACCCAACACGGGCAACCCTTGTCTCCATCAGTAAAATGTATCGTCCCCAACAGGTTCGGTATCGATCGGGGTTGTCCCTCATACCACTTCCGAATTGGCCTAATATAACTTAGATTTCTAGCAGCCGCTATTTGAGTCAACATTAAACTCATCGAAAAAAATGCCAAACAAAATCCCATTACTGATAACGTATCTTGATTCATCCCAACATAATATCCCAGCGCAACGACTTCGGCAGAATACAAAAGGATCATCAAGATAAACCCCAACAACTGACCGCCGATGATTAGCCAAGACGAAATACTCAAAACACAAACTGCCGCAACAACGAAATACATCAGCTCATTGTTGGCAATTGATTCAAATGTAAAATTCATTTGATAAAGCAAAAAAATAAATAATGCGATTCCGAGCCACCAGGCAATTATGCCCATTTTTTTTATTCGTGTTGGATATAAAAGTAATTCCACTTTATGAAAACCTCAGGATATCATAGTATCAAATTGAACAACGGGATTCGAGGTTTCTTTTTTTATGACTAGGCTGGCTAATAAACCGAAAATCACCATTCTTGGATCGATGTCTGGGACTTCATGTGATGCCCTAGACTCAGTAACCATCGAAATAACCCCTTTTTCTATAAAAAAACTGAGTGCCTTTTCCTCACCCATTCCGAATCACATGAGGCGAGCTGTGTATCGATTCGACGAACAGAATCGGAAGGTCTCGATAAAATCCCTTTTGGAGCTAAACAGGGACTATTCAACATGGGCCGCAAAGGCGCTGACTAAGGGAATTCAAAATTCCAACCAAAGAAAGCCAGATTTAATATCAATTCATGGACAGACAATTGGCCATTTTCCATCACAACGAGGCGTCGGAACAACTCTTCAGCTGTGCGATCCCACAATAATCTCTTACGAATCGGGACTGACCGTTGCTTCGAATTTTCGATCGGGAGACCTCGCCTCAGGGGGCCAGGGCGCACCACTTGCCCCACTTTTTCATCAACTTTTAGCTCACAGCTCAAAAACCAAACATCAAATATTTCTAAACCTGGGTGGAATTTCAAACGTAAGTGTAATCACTGGTAATCGATTAATAACTTCTTTCGACACAGGTCCCGCGAATATTCTGATCGATCAGGCCACTCAAATATTCACTAAGGGAAAAAAGAAATACGATGCCGATGGAAAAATTGCAAAAATAGGCAAGGCTGACTTTAAAGCGGTGAAAAAACTAATGCGAGATCCCTATTTTAGAAAGTCGCCGCCAAAATCTACTGGACGAGATGCATTTACAATGGTCCGCTTAAGAAGACATACTCGATCAAGAGCTGCGGATCTTATTGCAACGGCCACCGAATTTACAGCTTACAGTGTGGCCGCCCAAATTAAAAAACACGGATTTTCAACAAAGACCACCCCACGCTTCGATCTTATAGTATCGGGTGGTGGCGCCAAAAACCGGTATCTTCTGCAACGAATAGGGCATTTTCTTCCGGAAGCAAAAATTTTCACTTCCCAACAACGTGGAGTCGATCCACAGGACGTGGAAGCAATGGCTTTCGGCTATTTCGGTTTTTTAAGTCTTCTTGGGCATAGCCTAGGCGGCTCTTGGACTGGTGGCACCACCAACGCCCCAGGCGGGGAAATATTGCCCGGCAAAAACTGGCTTCATTTGTTGGAAAAAATCAGGCCCTTTCTCAAAATGGGCCAAAGCCAAATGAATCATATTGAATTTGATTATTAGCTCGTTCAATGTCGTTGAAGTTACCGTATCCAACAATTTTGTCTTGATGAGACAAATTTTCGAGTTGTGTAAACCCCGTACCAAGATACCCACTCCCACTCCATAACTTTTGTATACGCTCAAAATCTAGGCCGCTAGAAACCCACTGATGATTTGATAGTTTTATATTTTTTTTCTCAATAATTTCCCGGAATACATCCGCACTATACCCGGTTGACTCGATAAACTTCATCACCGAAAAGTGGGTTTTCCACCACTCCTGTGGATTCCCGGTATCCGCCCAAAACAAATCAGATTCAACGGAAAACACCGATTTTTTCGCAATTTGGGGCTCGATTACATCCCGAACCAAATCGTAAGATTTTCCGTCCTCGAATTCATCAAACAACTTCAGTTCATAAATAGCCACTCCTGAAAAATAAGGGGCTCCAATCCTCCCTGCACCCAGCTTCAACACCTGTCCATTCGTTTGGATTACTTCTCCATACCCAAGGGTATTTAATTTCCCGGGACACAAAAGAAACAATATCTTACAATTCCCTTGTTCATTAAAGTGATCGAATGCCTGGCGTAGACTTGAAATATTTGGATTACAGACAACATCTGAATTGATTGTTAATACGTGTCCATCGCCTAAGAATTTTTTAGCGTGTCGAATTCCGCCGGCACCCCCTAGTAGAGCGTCCCTTTCTTCCGACACATTTATTCGAATCTTAGAACCACGATCCTTTAAAAATGACTCGACAAATTCTGATATTTTCCTGGCTAAATGATGAGTATTGACCGCCACTTCCGATTGTCCCTGTGAAATCAAATTAGAAAGCTGATACTCAATCGTCGGAATGCCCAGCACTGGCACCAATGGCTTGGGTATTAGTTCCGTAACCGGTGCCAATCTTTTTCCTCGTCCTGCAGCCAAAAGCATGACTGACAATCGATCCTTAGAAATAGTATTGATTAGAAAGAGCCTTTCTTAAATCTGAAAATTCATCATACCGAATTAGTACACGTCTTAAATTTTCAAACGTATTCCCAATATACTTCAGATACCTCTCGTCGGACCTTCGGTTATAAATGGACGCGAAAGTTCCGATTGCTTTAAAGTTTCTCTGAACGGCCATTAAATCATATCCGCGCACGAAAGCGTCTTGTGAACCTCCTCCCAATATGTCGGCCCCTGCCCTCTCATAGTAATAGTGGATCATATCTAACTTACCCTGGTCAGATAATTGAAAATAGCTATCCGAGATGAGTGAAGCTAAATCATATTGAGGCGGCCCCATTCGAGCATCTTGAAAATCGATAAAAATGAGTTCGTCGCCTTTAACCATCAAATTTCGTGTATGAAAATCTCGATGGGCCAGCACTGGGCTAATCGCCGTCAGCTCACTACAAATTCGTGTGAACTCTTTTGTTAATAAAGCTCTCGATTTCGTACCAATTTTTCTATTTAAATGCACTATGAAAAACTGTTCGATGGTGTTTTCAATTTCCCACATTAACTTTTCGTTATCAAAATGAAGATTAAATCCAGGCAAATCTAAATTTGGTGTCGCGTGAGATCGATGCTGAAACAAGATTAACGCCTCAATCGCTTTATGAAACCAGTGAGCCTCCTCTTTTTCAGATGAGACTCCGGCTAAAACCTTTAACAGTGTGTCGTCACCCAGGTCTTCAAGAATAAAAAGTCCAGACTTAAGACAGCTGTGTTCAATTTTTGGAACTCTTACCTCAATAGTATCTAAATAATTACAGGTATTGAAAAAATTTTCCCCGGTTTGATCTTCGTCTTGCGGAGGGGTCACCATCAATACGTAAGAATTTCCCTTTGTGTGAAGTCGGTAATACTTTCGATTACTCGCATCCCCTGTAAGTGCAACACAGCTTTCAACCTCTTCTCTTCCAGAAAACAGCTTCGTAAGGTCTATATTCTTGAGTTTTAATTCTTTGTCTTGAGAAAGCAAATAGTCCCAAAATTTAGGTATCATAAGTTTGAAATCGCTCCCTTCAGTCGCTTAAATTTTTCGGTTTGAACAATCGGATTGGAGAGCGGCGCATACGAAGAAATTGCCCGAAAGGTCAAGGTGTCGAATTCTTTTATTTGCGATTGGTCATAAGAAAATTTTTTCAAATTTTCGCTAATATGGTCCCAAACATGAGTAAGCCCTCTTGGATCATAGTTTGATCGGTATAGAATTCCGACAGCTACCGGAATGGCCTCGGATACCTGACTAAAATCAAATCCGCTAAAGATATAGTCGGCAATAAAATCTTCTTTTAATTTTGATTGAGACTCATCAAATTCAATATTTTGAAACAGATGCCTCAATTCAATGTGGGCTAACTCGAGGGCGATAAGCGCTGCTACCTCATTTTCATATTCAACAATATTTAAAAGCTCCGTATTCATATAAAGATAAAGCCCCGGTAGGCTGAAGTTTCGCGCCTGCGCTTTCTTTCCCTTGTGGAGTTTTAGAACAAAACTACTCCTTTTAAGGTGGTCAGTATTTCTTTTGAGCTCGTCTGCAATTCCCGAAAGGTAATTTTGAATAATGTCTGATTTTCTTATTTTAAGCGTTTTTTCGACCCAAGCCACATAGTCAGGACCCAGAGTTTGATCTTGAAGAATCAATGCGCGATGTCTCTCCTCAGTACTCACTTCTGGCGTCGAGCAACTAGACGCCAAGGCCAGGAGGCCTACCAAGAGAGGGATGGCCGTTGCTTTGAGAATTTTCGTCTTCTTGAAGTAGCTATATCTTGACAAGGAGTCCCTCACTTATGTTTAAGTAGAAAATCAAAGTTTAACCCGGAAAGGAACTTAGAGTGAAAAAATTCAACGTATTAATGCTGGGTGTTATGGGCTTATTATCGCTTTCATTAAATCCCTCATATTCAAGTGCATTCGAGATTTCAACCCTCGACATACTTCAAAGCTATCGAGCCCAAAATGTTATTGACTGGAAAGTCGGTGACAAGATGGTCTATAGCGTTAAAGCCGGTCCATTTGGAAACGTCGGAAATATGGAAAAGGAAGTTAAAAGCGACGACGGAAAAATCCTCGTTATTAGACAGTTCATGGGTCTTCCAGGAAATGATCAAGAAATCGAAATTTGGTTGGACAAAACTAATGGCGAAGTTGTGAAGGTTATTCGAAACGGGAAGGAAGAACAAATTCCTGACGATAATTTAGAAGTCATTGATCAGAACTATGAAACAATCACAGTTGCTGCTGGAACATTTGATTGTATTCACATTGTTGCAAAAACTGATCAAATACCAAAAATTGAAGTTTGGGCGAATCCCCAGGCGATTGTAATGGATGGTGTTGCTAAACAATTCATGCAAACAAATTTAGTTCCATTAACAATGGAACTGACTTCATTTGAAAACGGGACCAATAACTAACGTCATTGATCCCGCTCTAAAAATTGAGTTTATGTATTTAGGTGCTTCTGCTTATTCGAAAGCAGGAGCGCCTTCTTCTGCAGCAGATCCTGCATCCCAATTGTCACCTCCGCCTTCGGGAGCTGGTGCCGCAGCCGGCGCTACAGCACTTGGTTCCCTTGCTTCAGCGCCAGCAAAATCATCGTTAGCCGCAGCCGGCGCTTCTGGTGCCGCCGCAGGTGCGAAATTTTGGGGTTGCGAGTCTTGAACCATTTCCTGTGGCGTATATGGCCCATTCTCTCCCGGTACATAATAAAGATAAAACCCCGCATAAATTCGGTTTGGATTTTTTATTAGCTGAGCATTGTTATTATGCAGCTCTTTCCATCGCGAGGGGGTTCCATAAATTTTTCCAGATATTTTACCCAGGGTATCTCCACGCTCAATTCGATAACGCTCACCTGCACCCGCTTGTCCGGATGTTTGAACATAATTATCGATGCGAAGGTTTGTACCCTCAGACACGATATTTGGATCTTGTAATTTACCTCTATTCGATTCGTAAATTTCTCGCCATCGGTAAACGTCGCCGTAATACTGATAAGCCAACTTCATTAGAGTGTCTCCGCGACGAACAGTATGATCGGTAGATCCACCCGATGCTGCTGGCATCATTGGCGCTTCTGACATCATTGGAGCCGAATCCATTGGAGCTTCGGGTAACATTCCAGCACCATCATCTGGCACAATTCCTGGAACTTCTTCGTCAACTCCGGCAAATTCATCGCCCATGCCTTCATCGTCTGATTCTTCGCCATCGTCGAGACCTAAATCGTC
>Ga0066639_10005635_pt1 | contig 10495 bp, 10 predicted proteins | sample CryGeyCG2114_010_2_FD_59504 | JGI IMG/M metagenome (GOLD analysis project Ga0066639, IMG submission 59504) | Groundwater microbial communities from aquifer - Crystal Geyser CG10_big_fil_rev_8/21/14_0.10 | ecosystem: Environmental > Aquatic > Deep subsurface > Groundwater | place: USA: Utah... | reverse complement strand
CTTTATACAATAGATTTTGATTGATCATGGGTAGATTCTATCAAACCTGATAAAATACGACTATGAGCGGATTCAAAAACTTATCAAAATCATTTAGTAAAAAGAAAAAACGACGGAATTGGCTGTTTAATCTGTCAAACTCTCAGAGCTCCAAGATTTCTCCACAGCCTGAGTCGGAGACTACTATTATCGACAAAAAAGCAACAGATCAAAAAGTATCGGCGATTGTAAATAAAGCAAAAGTTGATGCTCAAAATTTGTTGTTGAATGCAAAGTCTGATGCTATAGAGATCAAAAGTAGGTCTGAAGATAGAGTCAGGAATTGGCAAGATAAGCTTGTGAGAAGTCAAAATGATATAGAAAAGACTAAATCGGCTTTAGCTCAAAATCTGGCTCGGATTCAAGCTCGAAGATCGTATTTGTCGCAACAAGAAAGTGATATTGAGGAGTTGTCTTCTAAAGTTACTAAGGCAAAAGAAAACTTCATGTCTAAAGTTTATGATCTAGCAAACACAACTGAAGATGAAGTCAAAGATGAATTACTTTCTTCACTTTCTCGTCGTTTAGAAAAAGACAGAGCGTCAATAATTCAAGAATCAGAAGACAAAGTCAATGATACTATTCAAGAATTTACTCAAAACCTCTTGCTTACGGTAATGCCTCACGGAGGTATTGATTATCTTAATGAGTACAAATCTCCACTAGTAAAAATTAGAAGCAAACGTTTGTTGGACGAAATAAGAGGCACTAAAGACTGTAATAAAGATTTCTTTGAAAAATTGGTAAAAGTTGAGTTGGTATTTGAAGAAGATGGCGCCATTAAAATAAACTCTCAAGATTCTGTTAATCGAGAAATGGGGCGTAGAGTTTTAGAAAAATTGGTAAAAGTGGGCAGAGTAAATCCCGCACGAATCCGACGAATGTATCAAAATATCTCAAGAGATATGGATGCAAAAATGCTCAAAGCTGGAACTCAACTTTGTCACCAAGTTGGCGTCTATAAACTTCCCAAAGATATCATGTACAAACTTGGAAGATTTAAATACCGCTTTTCCTACGGCCAGAACATGATAGAACACACGCTTGAAGAAACCCTTATTGGAATCGCACTTGCCTATGAATTTGGGGCTGACTCAAATATTGTTCGGCTGGGCTGTCTCTTTCATGATATAGGTAAAGTTATTAACGATGATGAAGGCACCCACGTTGAAACTGGAGTCGCCTATCTCAAGCAAATGGGGATTCCCCAAGCCGTTATTGATTGTGTAGCTCAATCCCATGAGGATGAACCCTTTAGCTCTATCGAGTCAATTATTGTTCATATCTCGGATGGTATATCAGGTGCTCGGCCAGCTGCCAGACATCATGATCATGAATTTGTAAATAGAGTTAAGTATTTGGAAGAAACTCCACTTGAATACAACGGAGTAAAAGAGGCTTATGCAATCCAAGCAGGTAGAGAAGTCCGGGTGGTGGTTGATCCCAATAAAGTCACCGATGAAGAAATTAAGGATTTAGCTAGAGACTTACGAGACAGAATTAAAGCTGAGCTTACCTATCCTGGCTCTGTTACTGTCAATGTTATTCGTGAAGTTTCTTCTACTGTAAATCTGACACCAGAAAGTAAAGTTATTGCAAAGTCATGATTATATCTTCGCCTGAGCAACTCAAAACATATACAGAAGCTGGGAAAATTGCAACTGAGATACTACAACAAGTTTCCCAAAAAGCTCGAGAAGGTGTGTATAGTCTTGAGTTAGAGGAAGTCGCCCAGGGACTTTGCAAAAAATACAAAGTAGAACCTTCCTTCGCACGCGTTCAAAATGACTATGGCCCTTATGGGTTTGCCATGTGTATTTCGGTCAACGATACCGTGCTTCACGGAATGCCTAACAAACAAAAAGCCTTTGCTCTTGGGGATGTTGTCAAACTAGATTTTGGTATTGTCTACGAGAAGTTACATACAGATCAATGTATCACCGTGGGAATTGGAAAACTCTCTAAGAAAAATAAAAAACTAGTTGAAGTCGCCCGAGAGGCAGTTATAAACGCTGTCGATTTAGCTATCGCTGGTAATAGGACTGGTGATTTGGGAGCAATCATGCACTTAACTAGCAAACAAAAAGGCTTTGACGTCCTGAAACAATACATCGGCCATGGTATTGGTTTGAGCTTGCACGAGAGACCGTCAATACCTGCGTATGGCCGACCTGGTAGCGGAGAAAAGTTGGTAAAAGGCATGGTGATTTGTGTTGAAGCTCAAGTTATTGCGGGTTCAGGCGAGGTGTATATTACTGATGATACTTGGACCGTTAAAATGAAGGATGGTAAAAATACGGCCATGTTTGAGTACTTAGTTGTCGTTGGTGAGACAGAACCTACAATACTCACTCCAACTCAAAAATGGCCACTTATAGCTGGATAGTCTATGAAAGCTCTGATTTTAGCTGGAGGTTTTGGTACCCGTCTAAAAGAAATTGGACAAGTTACTCCTAAAGGTCTACTCGAACAAAAGGGTAAACCGCTTTTAGAACATACTTTTTTGGAGATAGCTTCTTTAAAAGATTGTGATCAAATCGCGCTTATAAGCAATGGCAAATACTATAATCAGTATAAAAATTGGTTAGCTCAAAAAAATCATCCGATTACGTTACTAGATAATGGTGTTTTAAATCCTAACGAACGTCTAGGTGCCTTGGGTGATTTGGACTTTGCGGTAGATTCTTTACATTGGCAAGATGAAACTATTTTAGTTTTGCCAAGTGATACCTACTTTGAATTCTCTTTGCAAGAGATTGTTGCTATCTATAAAAAAACAAACAACTTTGTAACAGTTGTTCGAGACGTTGGAGATAAAAGTATTATAGCTAATCGATTAGGATGTGCAATTTTAAGCGAGGGAGAAATGGTTGAATTTATCGAAAAACCGAGCAATCCTCCCAGTACCTATGCTGCAATTCCTTTTTATCTCTATACCCCTGAAGTTCTCAAACTTCTCAAAACCTATAAAAATGAAGGTAATGAAATGGATACGCCAGGGTCGATTATTCCCTGGTTACTGGAGAAAAAAATTCCAGTGAAGACTTTGGTCGTTACAAGTATGACATTAGACGTGGGAACACCAAAAGACTTAACTGAACTACAAAATCTCTAGCGGCTTTTCCTTTTTTTTGAGAAAAAATTACCTACTAGTCCACCAAAAAAGTTGGTTACAAAAAGCATTGGTGTTATCGCCTTTATTTTTTTTTGGACCGTGCGTATCTTCCAAAAAATAAAAATTGTCAAAGAGGTCAAAAGAAACAGTAAGACTATTTGCAACGAAATAGCAAAAATACTAAAAGCATAAAATGTATTCTCTAACCAGTTCATGATTAAGCCTTCTTTTTATCTCTTACATTCTTAAAAACAGAGTAATCTGCTAAGAGATATGTTTTTAGCTTTGTAAGCTGACTCGTATTAAGTTCACCCTTTTTCTTGAGTGTCTCAACCGTTTTTTCAACAGCTTTTGTGTATTTTTTCTTATCAACTTCTGCCAATGTTTTGTGTGCCGCGGTGATATTTTCAGCTAAAGTAAGTTTAATAGCTAGAAGTTGCTTGTCAGCAGTTTTAGCGGTACTTTTGAAAAGATCTAAGGCTCTTTTTTTATCTTCTTCAGAAAGTAACTTGCTAGCCAACTCGTCGGCTTTACTTACAATTTGGTCTTTGTGAGTTTTTTTAGTCTTCTCAGACATGAAAAGACTGGCAATATAGCCTGCAGCGGCTCCAGCCACTAAAGCTAAGCCCATTTTTGTCTGATTTTGTTTACCCATAGATCCTCTTTAGATTTCTTGTTATTTATTATATAGACAATTATATGGGTTCAACCAATAAAACTAAAGCCTTATCTGTAAGAGTCTTGTTAGAAAATGCTAGTTGTTGTGGCAATGGGTGTCTCAATTGCCCTTATCTTGATAAACAAGGACGCCGTCATATAAAGGGCTCATCTCAAGTAAATGATGCCTTTGTGATAAGTAAGACTAAAAAATCTGCAGATTGACCTAGTAGTTCTCCTTTGTATATATTGAACCGATGAATCTAGTCTTAAGTTTTGTAACGGCTGCAACAATTGGTCTTTTAAGCCTGTTCTCCATACACAAAAGTGAGACGAAAGAATTTGAAATACGAGCGACAGCTCAAGAGCCTATTTCTTCCCCAGTTCTGCTGCCGGAAACTTTCTTTGAGAAAGAAAAAAATGAATCTAAAGATAGCGAGCCCGTAGCTATTATAGAAAGCGTACCAGAAACAAAAGAAACTCCTATTGAACCGACTCCAGTGACTACAACTCCTCCTCCAGCTGAGGCATTGCCTGTAAAAGAAGAGATAGTCATAACTCCAGAGCCTGACCCCACTAGCGTGCCTGTGAATAAGAAGATGATTGGTTATCAAGAAAAATTGTTGGGGCAAATTAATACCTATCGAAGTGAAAACGGCTTGGGATCAGTCTCCATGATAGACGAGGTTTGTAACTTTGCTTCCTTGAGAGCTCAAGAAATTAATGAAAGTTTTAGTCATGATAAGTTTATAGAGAGAATAAATAATAACAGTTTCCCCTACCCATCTTATTCGGAAGTAACTGAAAATATCGCTATGGCAGATAATGAGGATATCATCGTTGGTCTTTGGAGAGAATCTCCCACTCACGCAGAAAACATGAGAAAAAACACTCCTTACGTTTGTGTTAGTAGGGTTGGCAATTATTATGCTTACGAAGGTTGGACGCCATAGAAGAAGCCTCGTTGATATGGTAAGAAGTTAAGAAAAGCTCGTTACAATCAAAGTAGCTGGATACTTGCCTGATAATAATTCAATAGATTGGCTAATCTTTGAAAGTTCGCTGAGTCATCTAGTAAAACAAACACTTCTCTTAATAAGATTACTACTATTTAACGTAATGTCTAAGAAAATCTAGGTACCGAGCTGAGTAAGAGTAGAACCAGTAGCCGTTTAGGAGCATAAGGCCAGGATAGACAAACGACTTTTCCAGTATTTTCCCAGTAGTGATACGTAAAAACCTAAAGGGTGGAATGCCAAAATCAAAAGGAAATGGGAAAAAAAGCGGAATACCTTCTTTCGTCATAGAGTCTGTAACAAGATGACTGAGTAATCCAATCATAAAAGCAAACCAAACAATTTTCATATCAACAAGCAAAATAGTACTCAGTAGATTCAAGAAGTTTATTGACAAAAAACCTGTAAGTATAAAGCCAATAAGTGAATGAGAGATCAATCTATGACCTCCTAGAATCGGTGCAATTAATGGACCAATAAGGCTACCACCTCTGAACTTTTTCCAAAGAGTTGACGTTGATTTATCTAAATCTGGAGCTAAACCACCGATAAAGTTTGCACCTACAGCAACTGCCAAGGTTGCCAGTGACATCTGACTGAGTGGGGCCAGAAGAAAGAGACCATTTAAAGCTGTAAAAGCTGCTAAGTCGTGAGTTCGTCCTGTCATATGTAGTTAGAATAGCGAATCTAGTTAGTAGATTACAAGCGATTGAAGTGTCAAGTAGTTAATGGCCATTACAAAACTTGACGTTTGCTATATGATTGTGTACAAATAGTAGCCAATCCTGCCAAACTATCTCAAATATGATTACAGTAAAGAATCTAACCAAATCATTCGGTTTTGTTAATGCGGTAAACGGATTAACCTTTTCAATAAAAAAAGGCGAAATTGTTGGGTTTTTGGGTCCAAATGGGGCTGGCAAAACCACAACAATGCGCTTGATTACTGGCTTTCTCTCTCCTGATCAGGGAGAGATTACTTTAGGGGGCAAAAATATCCATGAAGATTTAGATTATGCCCAACAAAACATAGGATACCTTCCTGAAAATAATCCTTTGTACAAAAGCATGTTGGTTTCTCAGATGTTTGATTTATCAGCAGATCTAAAAAGAATATCAAGCAAAGATCGAAAAGAAGCCTTTGATTTTGCAGTCTCGGCCGTTTCAATTGAAGATGTCTACTACCGGCCAATTGGAGAACTATCAAAAGGCTATCGTCAAAGAGTGGGTATGGCTTTGGCGCTTATGCATCGTCCCAATATTATTATTATGGACGAGCCAACAGAAGGTTTAGATCCTAATCAAAGAAATGATATCCGAAACTTGATTAAAGACCTAGCCAAAGACAGAACCATTATTTTAAGTACTCATGTCATGCAAGAGGCCGTTGCCATCTCTAACCGAATTTTAATTATTAATAAGGGTAAGTTGGTTGCCGATGGTTCTCCAAGCGAACTTACACAAGCAAGCAAAGATACAAAAATTATAAATATAGAGCTTGAAGGAACCAAACTCCTCCCAACACTCAAAAAAATAAAAGATATTACTAATATAGAGTCTGAAAAAATTACAGGCAGTCGCTATAAATTAACCTTAACTGCCGATGCAAAGAAACCTCTTCAACCAACCTTAGCAAAGGTAATTGCTGAAAATAACTGGGTGGTTTGGGAGCTCAATGAAAAAGTTATCAACCTAGAAGACGTGTTCCAACAATTAACTCAAGCCAACTATGAGACCAAGTAATATTTTTGCTATTGTTAAAAAAGAACTACGAAGCTACTTTGACAGTCCTACTGCCTACATAGTTTTGATTATTTTCTTAGGGCTTTGGGAATTTTTATTTTTTAGAGACGCTTTTATTATTGCCGAAGCCTCTGTTAGAAATTTGATGTCATACGTTCCCTGGTTGTTTTTAGTTTTAATTCCAGCCATTACCATGGGATCATTGGCAAACGAAAAATCTGATGGGACTTTAGAATTTTTACTAACTCACCCGCTAAAAGGGATAGATCTAATTCTGGGTAAGTTTATAGCTGCCTTGCTTTTTGTTGGTTTAGCCATGGCTTTCATTTTCCCGATCGCTTTTAGTTTCAGTCAATTTGGTGATTTAGATTGGGGAGTTGTAATGAGTCAGTATATTGGAGCAATGCTACTGGCTTCTGCCCTTATTGCCGTTGGTATCTTTGTTTCGAGTTTACTAGCAAATCAAATATCTGCTTTGCTTGTTTCAGTTGCAAGTAGTTTTACTCTCATAATAATTGGCTTAGAAGTAATCACTCTCAGTTTACCTGGCCAGGTGGCGACCATCTTTGAAAACCTTTCTGCCTTGACTCATTTCTTTTCTATTTCCAGAGGTGTCATTGATCTAAGAGATCTGTGGTATTTCGTATCGGTGGTAATCATTTTTCTCAGCTTAAGTTATCTCCAACTACTCAGGTTTAGAGTTGGAAATCAAAAGCAAGTTTATCAATCGTATGTAATCGCCACTGCGTTTTTTATTGGGATAGCTGTTTTACTTAATATCCTTGGATCAAGAATCCCTGGTAGAGTGGATTTAACAGAGGAGAAAATATATGAATTAAGCCCGGCGACAAAAGAGATCTTGTCTTCATTGGATGATGTCGTCAATATAAAACTTTATGCAACCACAGAACTACCTACCCAGCTGAGACCAATTTTGCGTGATACCAAAGATATTCTCAGAGATTACCAGTTGTTTAGCGATGGTAAAGTCCATATCGATATTGTAAATCCTGCGAGTGACGATCAGCTATCAAGACAAGCCAATGCCTTGGGTATTAGGGAAGTACAGTTTAATGTGATTGGACAGGAAGAATTACAACTCCGTCGTGGGTATTTAGGATTAGCCGTTTTGTATGGCGGGGAGAGTGAAATTATTCCGATTATTAATACAGCCACTGATCTAGAGTATCAGCTCACCAGTTTTATTAAAAAATTGACTACCGATGAAAGAAAAACTATCGGTTTTCTTTCTGGACATGGTGAAAAAGACTTGAACTCAGATTACTCTATTTTAGGCCAGGAACTTGAAAAACAGTATGAAGTCACTCCTATCTTTCTTGAGGATGAAGAGTCAGAAACTCAACTTGATGAGACAGTAGATGCTTTGGTTATTGCTGGTCCAAATCAAGAGATACCTTCCCCTCAACGTCAAGAAATAGTTAATTATTTTGAAAATGGTGGTTCCATACTTTTTATGCTTGATGGTGTTCAAGTGAACGAAAATGCTCTCACAGCCACCACAAATGACAACAGCTTGGTAGATTTTATTCCTAACTTTGGAGTAAGTTTGGGCCAAGATATAGTTTTTGATACAAATTCAAGAGAAACAATTGCGTTTACCGATCCGTCTGGAGTCCAATATGTTTTACCTTATGAGTTTTGGCCTAGAGTCATTGCTGATCCTGCTACCAACACTACTCTTAATAAACAGATACGGTCATTGGTTTTACCTTGGCCAAGTAGTTTGGAAATAGATGCAGAACTCTTACAAGAAAAAGGCTATCGTGCTGAATCTATTTTTGTTACCTCTGACTTCGCAGGTGCTCAAACAGGTAATTTTGATATCCAACCCAATCAGGAATCTTTGCCAAGCGATCTAGGTAGAAAACTTATGATTGCTAGCATAATTGGTGAAAATGATCCAAACTCTGATGATGACAAAACTCCTCGAGCCCTTATTGTAGGAGATGCCGACTTTCTCAGTGACAATTTTGTGAGCAACACAACAGAAAATTTGGCTTTTGGTATCGAATCAATGGCATGGTTAAGTCAAGAACAATCCCTCGCTCAAATTCAACTTAAACAACGAAAGTCACGTAATCTCTTGTTCCAAGACGATACACAAATAAGTCTAGTACGATATGGAAACATTGCTTTTGCCGTGATATTCCCTCTTTTAATTGGCTTAGTACGTTTTATTGGCAGAAACAGTCTAAAAAAGCAAAGATATAGCTATGAATAATAATACTATCTCTATCCTAGGAGGGATTTTTTTCCTTTTGTTAGTTGTTGTGTCACAACCATATTGGTCAAAGTATATCCAAATGCCCACTCTATTAAGACAACAAGACGCGGAAGAGCTTAACATTCCAGATGACATCTACAAAATAAGTGTCAACGCAAGTGAAGTAGAGGAAGCAGTCGTATTAGAAAAAGTAGATGGAAATTGGCTAGTAACAGGTTTTGATGTTGATACAGAACAAATAAACTTACTCTTGGAAGATCTCAAGAGTCTACATATCGATAGTACTGTCTCTAATAACCCTGATAAGTTTGACACCTATGGTGCTAGCGATTCGGCCTCTAAACTAAAAATAGAAGGTGAAGCTGGTACTGCATTAGAACTTATAGTTGGAAAAACAGCTCCCCAAATTGGCTCAATTTATATAAGGCCAGTTGGAGTAAATGAAGTGTATTTGGTCCAAAGTAATTTGCATAATTTTGTAGATAAAAGAATTGAAGACTGGCGAGATAAAACTTTAATTGACACTGATCAAGATAGTTTAGTCAATATCTCAGTCAAGAAGGGATGGCAGACAGTCGTCCTTAGTAAAAATGAAAACGATCAGTGGTTAGCTACAAGAAATGGTGAAGAGCGAGTTGTGGGAGAGGTTGCTCTTGACCGGCTCTTTGATAGCCTCTCACCGCTGAGAGCAACCTTGTTTGCCAACCAAGATCAAGTAAAGTTATACAATCGCCAAATAAATCCAGTTACAATCGAGTTGATTCAAGGAGATGATCAAGATACCCAAAGCTTTACTATGGTAGAGAACAAAACTGAGTCAAATTGGTTAATAAAACCGTCATCCTCTGATGAAATTTACGTCCTTCCTCTAAGCGTAGGTAACGTTCTTATTGATTCTTCTTTGACACTTTTTGAGTAAAGTCATTGTTTGCTATCAAAATATCAACTCAATTCTTTATGTCTAAAAACTGCAAAGCGAGTTTTTTCAAAACTATCCTTAATCAGTCCTTTATCATAAATAGGTGAGTCTCTCAGGTCTTTTAAAAGCACATATTCATCAATTTCTTGAAAGATAACTTGAGGTCTCTGGACTAGTTTTTCGGATTGAGCTACCAAATTGTTTACGAGGTTTAAACCTTTTCCACTGCCTCCATCCAAAGCTGAGTACGGTTCAAAGTCTTTAACTGATTCATCTAGTTGCTCAAGTCTTTCAGTGGGGATATACGGTAAATTGGCAACAATAATATCAATTTCGGCTGAGTCTGGATAATCAAGGAGTAAGTCACTTTTTAGGATTTTAATTTTATGTTTTAAGTTATGAGGGAGTAAGATATCCAGATTTTTTTTCGTAACCTCTAAGGCTTGCTCACTCGAATCGGACAAGTACATAGTCAAATTATCAAATCTATCAGATAGCTCCAAAAACAAACTTAGGCCGATACACCCAGAACCCGTGCCTATATCAGCAATTGTTAATACTTTGTTTTTTTCATATGTCTGCAAACAAAAGTGTGAAACTATCTCTACTAATTTTTCAGTTTCTATTCGTGGTATAAGCGTATGTTCATTAACCAAAAAGTCTCTGCCCATAAACTCTGCAATACCTGTAATATACTCAACTGGTTTTGAACCATATTTTTCCAAGTGAGTAATTTCAAAACCATTATCGAGCAAATGGTT
>Ga0066639_10005631_pt1 | contig 10499 bp, 7 predicted proteins | sample CryGeyCG2114_010_2_FD_59504 | JGI IMG/M metagenome (GOLD analysis project Ga0066639, IMG submission 59504) | Groundwater microbial communities from aquifer - Crystal Geyser CG10_big_fil_rev_8/21/14_0.10 | ecosystem: Environmental > Aquatic > Deep subsurface > Groundwater | place: USA: Utah... | reverse complement strand
TTAGTGCCTTTATAATCAATACTGGCTTCAAAATTCTGCTGCCGGAGGCCCTCTTTTTCTAGTTTAAATCCAACACTTAATGCCAGCTCATCTGGGTACAGTCGACCCTCTACAATGATGGGGCGTTGATTTAAATCCTTTATAAAGGCTTTTTCGAAGACCTCTTTAATATTTTTTAAGTACTCCACAGGAAGGTTTGTGGATTTGGTCTTACGATTAGCTCTGCGTCGAGGGTCCATTTTTACCTCATCTAGGTGATAGGTTTGAATTCTCTTTAGGCCCTAATGAGCCTTGATTTGACTTTCTCTTTTTACGGACTATAACGGAGTGCACAGCGATATCGCAAATTCAAAATAATTTTGAGGAAAATCGTGCAAACCATTGAAAATTCTAATCAAAATATACCTAAAAAAAGTGCGTCGCCCCTTTATAATGGAGCTTACATTTCTACATATGGTTGCCAAATGAATGTGAATGACTCAGAGCGCATGATGAGTCTTTTAGAAATGCAAAACTATGTCACTGTGCCCAGCCCCGAATTGGCCTCTTTAATTATCATTAACTCCTGCAGTATTCGGGAAATGCCAGTCCATAAGGTGCACTCTGAAGTAGGCCGGTATCGTAAATTAAAGCAAAAGAACCCCGACCTACTCATTGGAGTGGGGGGCTGTGTTGGTCAGCAAGAAAAAAATAAGCTTTTAAAAGACCTTCCTCTTCTTGATTTTGTCTTTGGCACTGACACCATTGATCAGCTGCCAGATTTGGTGAGCCAGGTTAAAACTAAAAAAGAACGATTGGTTTCAGCCCGTTTTGAACATCAAAAGCCTTATGAGATAGAAACTCTAGTACGTAACCCCGGGGTCAGTGTTTTTGTGAATATCACAAAAGGTTGCGATAATTTCTGCACATTTTGTGTTGTCCCTTATACCCGTGGTCGAGAGCGTAGTCGCACAGCTGATGAAGTGATTTCTGATATTCACAAGCTCACAGAGCGGGGAGTGAAGGAAGTGACTTTGTTAGGGCAAAATGTGAACTCCTATCATTGTCCTCAAGGGTCTTGGGATTTTGGGCAGCTTCTACAAAGGGTAGCTAAGGAAACGGATATTGAGCGCATTCGATTTACGACAAGTCATCCTAAGGATTTCAATGAGGAATTAGTTGAGATTATTGCCGCTCACAGAAATAAGATTTGTGATTATATTCATTTGCCCTTTCAGTCTGGTAGTTCTGAAGTATTGGCCCGTATGAATCGCGGTTATACGCGAGAAGAGTACATTCGAAAAATGGAAATGATACAAAAAGCGATCCCAGGGGTATCTCTTTCTACAGATATTATCGTTGGTTTTCCAGGCGAGACGGATGAGCAATTTGAAGAGACCATGAGCCTGTTAGAAATGATTCCATATGAGAGCCTTTATGCCTTTAAATATAGCCCACGTCCTTTTACCAAGGCGGCTCGTTTTACTGAGACCGTGGATGAGGCTGTTAAATCAGAACGACTCACTCGCTTGTTGGCCAGGCATAGGGAGATAGCCTTTAAACTTGCACAGCGTTATGAGGGGCAAACCTTATCAGTCCTTGTGGATGCTAAAGATCAAAAAGATGAACGTATTGTGAGTGGGCGCACAACACAGAATAAACTCGTGCATTTTTTAGGGAGCCATGGTCTCATCGGCAGAACAGTTCCAGTAAAGATCACTAAGGCATTTCCAATTAACTTTAGAGGGGAACTCCAAACATCGTGACTATAAAGCGGCCAAAAAGGTCAAAGGTAGAAATTGAGTTATCTGTAAAGGGGATTGTTGTGGGATCAGGTCCTATGCGCCCTGTTTTGATCCTTAGAGGTTCAGAAGAAGAAGAACTGATGCCTGTCTGGCTCAACGCCCATGAGTTTGAAAATTTAGATCCTAACTCAACCCAAGTCTTAAAAAGCAGTTATTTTCATCAGGTCACTTCTAAAATTTTAAAAGAATTGGGTTATCAATTAGAGAAGTGCTGTTTTACAGAGGTCGTTGGCCATCATCAATACGTGGAATTACATTTACGTCGTCAGGGTGATGATTCTGAGAAGGTGATTCGCTCTAGTGCCGAAGAAAGTATGCCACTTTGTTTGGCTTTGAATCCGAAGTTTTATGCCACAGAAGAAGTTATGGAAAAAAGTCGCTTTGCCAACTCTGAACTACTAGCGGCCCAATTTGAGGTGCCTCAGCATCCCTATATGATGTAAGGAGGTTTTTGTGTCAGAGCCAAATCAAATGTCTCCCCTTATTTTAGAGTGTAGAAATCTCTGGCCAAAAATTGGAGAAGGAACATTTTTGGCTCCCAATAGCACGATCATTGGGGATGTTGAAATCGGTAAAAAATGTTCGATTTGGTACAATGTTGTGATTCGAGGAGATGTACATTCCATTCGCATCGGCGATGAAACTAATATCCAAGATAATACAGTGATACATGCAACTTACCAAAAGTGTGGAACCCATATCGCACGTCGTGTGAGTATTGGACATAGCGTGATTCTTCATGGGTGTACCATTGGTGAAGGGACACTGATTGGTATGGGAGCTATTATTATGGACTTGGCTCACATACCTAAACACTGCCTAGTAGGAGCTGGAAGTCTCGTCACAGAAAACCAAAAGTTTGAAGAAGGCTGGTTGATTTTAGGAAGACCGGCGAAGGCTATACGCCCGTTGAAGCCAGAGGAACTTAAAGCTTTAGAGCAGTCCGCTGATAATTATTTGCTATACAAAACATGGTATGGAGAAAGCTAAGGAGAGATCATGATGGATTTTGCGCTCACATTTGATGATGTATTGTTAGTGCCTCAACTTTCTGAGGTTTTGCCTACTCAAGTGATGACAAACTCTCATTTCGCTCGTGGAAAGTACTTACAGGTTCCCATCATATCTTCTCCTATGGACACTGTGACTGAGCATAAGACAGCTCAAGTGATGGCTCAAAATGGTGGTCTTGGAATTATTCATAAAAATTTGAGTGTTTCGGACCAGGCATTTCATGTAGAAAAAGTAAAAAAATATGAAAGTGGAATGATCACCGATCCTATCACCCTACGGCCCGATGCAAGCGTTCGTGAGGCTGAAGCTTTGATGGCAAAATACTCCATTAGTGGTGTGCCGATCACCGTGGAAGGACGTTTGGTTGGAATTTTAACAAATCGTGATTTGAGATTTGAAACAAACTTAGACCAACCAGTCTCAAACATAATGACCAAAGAAGGCCTTATCACAGCTAAAGTAGGTACTACTTTAGAAGAAGCAAAGAAAGCCTTGCAAGAGCATAGAATTGAAAAACTTCCTGTGGTTGATAGTAAAAATAATCTAAAGGGTTTGATCACGATTAAGGATATAGAAAAGTCTCAGGCATTTCCTTTAGCAACTAAGGATTCTAAGGGACGTTTGTTTGTGGGAGCTGCCATTGGCATAGGGCCTGAATCCTATGAGAGAGCCTCTGCCTTGGTGGAGCAGTTTGCTGATGTTTTAGTGGTAGATACAGCTCATGGCCATTCTAAAAATGTGATTGAATCTGTAAAGTATCTTTGCGGTGCATTCAAGGACACTATTATTGTTGCTGGCAATGTTGCTACCGCTGAAGGAGCTGAAGCTCTCTTTCAAGCTGGAGCCGATGTTGTAAAGGTGGGCGTAGGACCTGGGAGCATATGTACAACGCGTGTCATTGCCGGGGTAGGTGTGCCGCAAATCAGTGCGGTGATGAATTGTTCTCAGGTAGCGAAGAAGTACAACAAAACAATTATTTCAGACGGCGGTATCAAGTACTCTGGTGATGTGACAAAAGCACTAGCCTTAGGAGCAAATAGTGTGATGATCGGAAATCTATTAGCTGGTACCGATGAGGCCCCAGGAGAAACTATTTTATATCAAGGTCGTTCTTATAAAGTGTATCGCGGTATGGGTAGTTTAGGTGCTATGCACTTAGGATCTAAGGATCGTTATGGTCAGTCTGACGTTAATGAATTAGAAAAATTAGTGCCCGAGGGTATTGAGGGCCGTGTTCCTTATAAGGGAACAGCAAGCGCCGTCATCCACCAGTTGGTGGGAGGCCTGCGATCTGGAATGGGATATATGGGTGCAAGCTCTATTGAAGAGCTGCAGGCACGATCAAAGTGGGTTCGTATTTCTTCCCAAGGGCTTCGAGAATCTCATGTGCATGACGTGGAAATTATGAGAGAAGCCCCTAACTATAGCATGGATTAACGATGCAAGGTGGGGTGGGGATTCTAGACTTTGGTTCACAGTATACGCAGCTCATTGCTCGACGCCTGCGAGAGTTACACATCTATTGTGAAATCTATGCCTATGATATTGCGATTGAGGAACTAAAAAAGCATCAAGTGAAGGGGCTCATTTTTAGTGGAGGCCCTTCTTCTGTTTATGATGCTCACTCTCCTAAGAGATCCACTGTTGAGCTCATGAAGCAATGGCCTGTCTTGGGTATATGCTACGGAATGCAGTTGATGGCCCATGACTTAGGTGGTGAAGTAGAATCACACGATCAAAAAGAATATGGCTTTGAAGAAATTAAATGGTTAGAAAACAGTTTTCTATCTGGTTCTCAAAAAGTTTGGATGTCTCATGGGGACAGCGTTAAGAAAGCGCCTCCTGGATTTCAGGTATTAGCTAAAAGTAGCTCCGGTCATATTGCTGCCATGGGGAAAGATAAATTTTTAGGCTTACAATTTCATCCTGAAGTGGCTCATACAGAATCAGGTTTAAAAATTTTAGAGCACTTCGCTAAAAAAATCTGTGGAATCGATACTGAGTGGAGTCCTCCATTAATCTTACAGGATATTTTAACAAAAGCTCGAAAGACAGTGGGATCAGGTGAAAAAGTTCTGTGTGCTCTCAGTGGAGGGGTAGACTCTACGGTTGTTGCGGTGGCTTTGACAAAAGCTCTGGGAAAAGAATCTGTGGAGTGTGTTTTTGTAGATAATGGTCTTTTACGAAAAAATGAGTTTGAAGAGGTGGGTGAGATCTATCACTCTTTGGGCTTGAATTTACATAGTCTCAAAGCAGAGGATCGTTTTTTGTCAAAGTTAAAAGGAGTTATAGATCCTGAACAAAAAAGAAAGATCATTGGAAATACCTTTATAGAAATTTTTGAAGAATTTGAAAAACAACAAGTGAATGGTTTGAAGTGGTTAGCACAAGGCACTTTGTATCCAGACGTGATTGAAAGCGTATCCCCTAGAGGAACTTCTGTAACCATTAAGACTCACCACAATGTGGGTGGTCTGCCTAAAAATATGAAGCTAAAACTTATCGAACCTGTTCGTGAGCTTTTTAAAGATGAAGTTCGCTTGATAGGAAAAGAGTTGGGAATTCCTGATAAGATTTTAAATCGTCATCCTTTTCCTGGTCCAGGTCTTGCCGTGCGTATTTTAGGTGATGTGACAAAAGAAAATTTAAAAATCCTGAGAGCATGTGACAAAATATTTATAGATGAGCTTCAGAAGAACCAACTTTATGGACAAATTTGGCAAGCCTTTTGTGTCCTTCTTCCTGTTAGAACTGTAGGTGTTCAGGGAGATTCACGTTCCTATGGCCAAGTTGTTTCCTTAAGGGCAGTGACTTCACAAGATGGAATGACAGCAGATTGGTTTCCATTTGAAGGGGCTTTCTTAAGAAAGGTTTCTAATCGTATTACGAATGAAGTGAAAGAAGTGAATCGTGTTGTTTATGATATTACTAGTAAACCACCGGGTACTATAGAGTGGGAATAAGTTAGAGGTTTATTTTTTTGAAAGAAGCAAAAGATTTTGTACATTTGCATACGCATTCTGAATATTCTCTTTTAGAAGCTTGCGGCAGCGTGAAGGGCTTAGTGAAACGAGCTGCTGCAAATGGTATGTCGGCTTTGGCACTAACAGATAATGGAAATCTTTTTGGAGCCATTGAGTTTTATTTTGAATGTAAGAAAAATAATATTAAACCCATTATTGGTTTAGATGCATTTTTAGCTCCTCAAAGTCGATTACAAAAAGGCGAAAATAAAGAGCTAGCACAAGTGTTACCTACTAAACTTGTCCTTTTAGCTCAAAACAATGTTGGCTACACCAATCTTTGTGCACTTAGTACAATTGGTTACCAAGAAGGTTTTTATTATCGACCTCGAATTGATGTGGAGAGTTTAGAAAAGTACAATGAAGGTCTAATAGCACTCTCTGGTGGGCTGCATGGTGACATTTCCACCTATTTTCAACGTTATGGTGCTGAAAAAGCCATTGAACGTATTCAAGTTTGGCATCGTATTTTTCAAGATCGTTTTTATTTAGAAATTTGTCGAACTGGTCGACCTGAACAAGAACCCTATAACAAATTTCTTTTACAGGCTTCAAGTGATCTAGGCATCTCTTTGGTGGCTACCAATGACATTCACTATTTGAACTCAGATGACTCCATGGCTCAAGAGGTTTTGGTTTGTATTGGTACTAACCGTACTTTGCAGGATGAAAGCCGTTTTCGTTTAGGCTCAGATCAGTTTTATCTTAAAGAGAGCTCATCAATGCACCAACTCTTTAGTGATATTCCTGAGTCAGTAGAAAACGCCTTAAAAATTTCTCAACTCTGCAATGTGGAATTTCACTTTAAAGACGAGAGTGGAAAACCCATTTATCATTTACCACAGTATCCCGTTCCCGAAGGGGCCACCTTAGAGGGCGAGATGGAAAGACTTGCTAAAGAAGGGCTTCAGCGTCGTTTGAAAGAAGCAGAACAACGTGGTGAGCCCATTTTAGATGAAGCTTTATCTGAGTATCAAAAGCGGCTGGACTATGAAGTATCAGTGATTAGCAAAATGGGCTTTATTGGTTACTTCTTAATTGTTCAAGACTTTATTGGTTGGGCCAAAGAACACGATATACCTGTTGGTCCTGGTCGTGGTTCTGGAGCTGGAAGTCTTGTGGCTTATAGTTTAGGAATCACTGATCTTGATCCCATGAAGTATAACCTTATTTTTGAAAGATTCTTAAATCCTGAACGTATTTCTATGCCAGATTTTGACGTGGATTTTTGTCAGGATCGTCGTCAAGAAGTCATCGAGTATGTGAACCAAAAATATGGTCGTGTTTGTGTGAGTCAGATTATTACCTTTGGAAAATTAAAGGCAAAGGCGGCCATTCGCGATGTGGGACGAGTTCTCGCCATGACCTTTACAGAAGTTGATGTGATTGCGAAATTGATTCCAGACAAATTAGGAATCACTTTGAAAGATGCTATTGAGATGGAATCTCGTCTTAGAGATCTTATGGAAAATGATCCAAAGATCAATACTCTAATGGAATTGGCTCTGAAAATTGAGGGTTTGAGTCGTCATGCCAGTATTCATGCTGCGGGTGTGATTATCTCTAATAAGGCACTTGTTGAGTATGCTCCTCTATATAAGGGAGAAGGCCAAGAAAATATTATTCAGTATGATATGAAACATGCTGAAAAAATTGGCCTGATCAAATTTGACTTTTTAGGACTAAAAACTTTGACTCTGATTCATCATGCCTTTCGGCTGATACAGAAAAATCGAGGGAAATCACTTTCAACTAAAGACATTTCTCTCTCAGATCCATCAATTTATAAAATTATGAGTTGCGGAGATACGGCGGGTATTTTTCAGTTTGAGGGAGAGGGCATCAGTGACTTGATTCAACGAGTGCAACCCACTTGCTTTGAAGATATCACGGCTATTAACGCTCTCTACCGTCCTGGTCCAATGCAGATGTTAGATGAGTATATTGGTAGAAAACATGGAAAAACAAAGGTCACATACTTATTTGATGAGCTTGAGCCCATTCTAAAAGAGACCTATGGAATTATTGTTTACCAGGAGCAAGTACAGCTCATCGCAGCTCGCATTGCCTCATATTCACTAGGTGAAGCCGATTTACTTCGAAGAGCCATGGGAAAGAAAATTGCTTCTGAGATGGATCAACAAAGAGGTCGATTTTTAGAAGGAGCAAAAGAAAATGGTCATGATTTAAAAAAATCAGAAGAGCTCTTTGATTTGATGGCAAAGTTTGCTGAGTATGGATTCAATAAATCTCATGCAGCGGCCTACTGTGTGGTTGCAGCGCAAACAGCATGGCTAAAAGCTTATTATCCTGTAGAGTTTTTTGCTGCCATGTTCTCCACTGAGATGAGTGATACAGATAAGGTCGTGGAGTATATAAAGGATGCTCGCAGGCATTCTATTGAAGTGAAAGCACCTCATATTAATTGGTCGGAGCATAAGTTCTCTGTAAAAGAAGAAACCATATATTTTGGATTGGGAGCTATTAAGGGAGTGGGGGAATCAGCTGTACAGGCTATTCTTGAAGCTAGAGGAACAGTAGGAGAAGAGAAACCTTTCGCCAGTCTTGATGATTTTTTTACTCGAGTGGATATGCGCCGAGTGAATAAAAAGGTGATTGAGTGTCTTATTAAAGCAGGGGCCTTAGATGGCTTTGGTTATCATCGAGCACAGCTAATAAACGGTTATTCTAAATTATTAGAATCTGTTGAATCTAAACGTCGAGATATGGAAATTGGTCAGGTGAGTTTATTTGATTCTTTTGAAGAAGAGGAAACAAAAATTCATTTGGATCCTTGCCCTGAGTGGAGCAAATCTCAACGTCTCGCTGCTGAAAAAGAAGTTTTAGGATTCTATCTCTCTCAACATCCTTTAGATGGCTTAGAGAAAATTTTAAGCAAGGTGGTCTCTAGTTCTTTGGGTCAATTAGGACAAATCCCCGCTAAAACCAAGGTAAGAGTGGGTGGAGTATTGGGGGCTTTTCGTGAAGTCATCACTAAAAAAGGAACCCGAATGGCCTTTGGCCAGCTGGAAGATCAAGATAGTTCTATTGAGCTTGTCGTCTTTCCAGAGGCCTACTTGAAATTTCAAAACCTGATCAAAAGCGATGGTATTATTTTAGTTGAAGGTATTTTAGAAAAAGACGAACAAAGAGCGACTCATAAAATTCTTGTGGACCAAATGGGGCTATTTGATGAGCACCTCCAGAAGGCTAAAAAACTGATCCTTAGACTGAAGTCTAAGGCCAATTTGAATTGGCCAGTGATTTTAGAGATATTAGAAAGCCATCAGGGAGATGTGGCGGTGGATTTTGAGTTGGAGTTGACTGATATTGAACAGAGAGTTTCAATGGATGGTGGAGCTAGGAAGGTCAGGCTTAGCGCCGATTTGATAGAAAGCCTCCAACAGCACTTACAACAACAAGTGGTAGAGATTGGCCACTGACCTAAATAGGAGTTGCATCATGGATGAAGTTATTTGGAAGCGTTTGAGCATTTTGGGTTTATTTCTAGGTCTTCTTGTCTCAAGTGTTGTTTTGGCTCAAGATCTCGTTGATCTTAATGGTTCTTACACTGTGGCAGCTGGGCAAGACAAACCGCCCCGTGAAGAGATTTTTAAAAAAGTGGGTTCGGAACTAGCTCTTAATGCCATCAAAGAACTTTTGGGTGATTCAAAATTTAATCGTTCTCAAAAACTCATTCAAACGCGAATTTTACCTCAATTAGATCGTTATATCCCGATACTTCGTTTAGGCACCACCGATAAACTTGCTGATGGTAGCGAGCAAATAAATGTGAGTGCTAGAATTTCTATTAAAGATTTAAAGTCCATACTTTTAAAAGAAAGTCTTATCTCTGCATCTGAAGGAACGCCGACAGCGATTTCTTTTGTAACCTTTATTGATCGGGTGAACTCTCGCAGTTATCGTTGGTGGTTGCCTGATCCAGAGGGTAGCCAGGGACTTAAAGAGCCTTACGTTCAGTTTACAGAAATTCTTCGCGATGAAATGGGGGAAAAAGGTTTCTTTTTAGCAGACTCAGGTAAGCGTGATTTAAAAAGACTCATTCCTGCTCCTTTTTTGAGTGATAGCTTTAGAAATGATGATCTCACCTTTTTAAGTGATTTTTTAAAATATCAAATCGTTATTACAGGACGTTTATTGTTTGCTCGAGACGGAAATGGTTACCGAGTGAACTCAGAAGTTCAAGCTTTGCAAGGTTCTAATGGTCGTTTGATTGCAGAAGTTGTTAGGAGCTTTCCTTTAAAAGGGGGTGCCTTTGACTGGTCTTTGCAAATGGGATTTGAATCCATAGCTCGTGAAGTGGCTAAAGAGTTGGTTGGCCAGATTTTTGAAGCATGGGAAAAGGGAGCCATTGGATCTGATTACATACAGATTCTTTTTTCTGGAAATTTTGAGTTTCTAGAAATTGAAAAGCTAAAGGCAACCCTGAGTCGTTTAGGAGATGTAAAGCTCTTAAGAGAGAAGAGCTTTGAAAAAGGGGCAGTAAAATTTGAAGTCAATTCAGATTCTTCCTCCGATGTTTTATCAAAAAAAATTAGCTCTGTTCTGGGTCAATCCTACTCTGTAGATGTCAGTGGCGCTGTTATAGAAATTCAAAAAAGATAGAAACTGCCCCACATGATTGTGCCTCGAGAAAGCTTCTTAAAGGTTCTTTTTG
>Ga0066639_10005630_pt1 | contig 10499 bp, 12 predicted proteins | sample CryGeyCG2114_010_2_FD_59504 | JGI IMG/M metagenome (GOLD analysis project Ga0066639, IMG submission 59504) | Groundwater microbial communities from aquifer - Crystal Geyser CG10_big_fil_rev_8/21/14_0.10 | ecosystem: Environmental > Aquatic > Deep subsurface > Groundwater | place: USA: Utah... | reverse complement strand
GTCCTGAGTTTTCAAGAATAGAAGCGGATCTTTACAACCTTTATCCGGTGATTGGTGAAGTAAACGGGTTAAGGTCTAATTATTCAATGGCAGAGATTCCGGGGGAAGCCGGGGAGTTCGGGTCCTGCGAATTGAAAATTAAAGATCGAAAGATATATCCGAGACCAGAGGTTCGGGGAGATATTGCACGGGTCTACATGTATATGGATCAGACCTATCCAGGGCGTGGAATCATCTCGGGGAAGAATAGAAAGCTCTTTGAGGCTTGGAGTATGGCGGACCCACCGTCGGAGTCCGAATGCCGCAGAGCGAGACGAATCAAGTTAATTCAGGGCAATGTAAATGTTACCCTTGAAGCACCATGTGCTAGTCGAGAGATTGCCGGTGATAGCAAGGCTTCGAAATGAGCACAGGGGTGGGACATCATATCACCCTGTTTGTATAGATATGGTTACCCCCGGTCACCTGGACTAGCCCCCATGATACCCCATTTTACCTTTCAGATTTTCAACGGCAGGACCAGAGTGATTTCAGGCATGGCTTCATAAAAAGTATTGGCTATCTATTCTCAATTATTTTGATGAGTTGAGCTTACCTGCTCTTGTAGCTGGTGGAATGGATTCTCGATGGATAGGGAGGGGCCCGGATGCGCCTCGTGTGGATAGGGTTTCCCCTTTGAATCCAATTTGCTCGCGGAGCGCACCTCCTAAATAAACCCAACCACCCAAAATATAGAAAATGGGCGGTAACGCTGTAACTCGTCAAATGTAGTTGTTTATTTGATTCGATTCGACGAACCGAGTTATTCATTGGTCTTTCTACCACCCATTACATATAAAGCTTAAGTAAAATGGTCGGTATTGGTGCTTCGATAAATTATGAACTTACTGAAGAAAAGATAATCACCGATTCTGAACTAAAGTTGCTTCTAAAGACAATTAAACTGAATCGGGATCATTCAATTTCAAATGGTATCAACAGCCACCTTATCAATGACTATTACTTGATCCAAATCGCTTCCCTAACTGGGTTAAGGGCTACAGAAATCTCCGAATTGACCATCGCTCAAATCCACGAAAATTCTCTTTCGGTTGTTGGGAAGGGCAAACGTAAGCGATCGATACCACTAGGGAGACAGGGCAAAAGGGCCATTAAGGAATTACTCAACTACAAAAGTCGCAATCTAAAACAATCAGTAGATGAGGTTGACTGTCTTTTCTTGAACCGTCTTAGGAAGCCCTTCAGCCGGCATGGCGTGAACGACCGATTCAAATACTGGTGTCTTCGGGCTGGGATTCGAACTACGCTCTCTTTTCATAGTCTGCGCCACTATTTTGCAACTTATTGCCTAAACGGTGGATTCAATCTGGCGGAAGTTCAAAAGATGTTAGGCCATTCATCAATTCAAACCACATCAATCTATCTACACTTTACAAAAAAAACCCAAGAAAGAGCGAATTCCATACTGTAGTCACTCCCGGGTATCTTTTGTTAAGGAATTTCATTATTTTTTCCAGTCAGGTACGTTCAACGATAATGCGTTTAGGGTACCCTAAAAATCATCAGCATCAAGTATTAGACGTCATTGCAAAAACGATGTAAATCGATTCTCTTGTGGCTAGGGTAGCTCCCGAAGAGCCAGCCATCCTAACTGGTCTGCCACAATATATTTATAGGTGTGCGAAGGAGGCACGAAATGAAAAATACTGGTTCGCCGTCCATTGAAGATGTTTACCAGTGGCGATTTTTGAGACTCAATGAAATTTATAGGTCTGAATACAACAAGGCTTCTAATTCTGCCTTAGATGCAAGCGATTTAGAGCCAGAGCAGCACGCTGAAAGCTTCGCACGAAAATGGTCTATGTCTACTCCGGTTGACTATAATGAAGTTTCGTTGCCCGAGGGATTCTACTTTTATCCTGGAATTATTGAGAATGGATTATCTTCCGCACAAGAATTACTTGATGGTGAGTCTCCGATTGGTCCCCACAGTTTGCAATTACGTCTCAGAGACGACTACCATAGCAAAGATAAAAAGTATCTCCCACTCGTTGTAGACTTAGGTCGTTTCTCTGATAATGACATAAGCCGAATCGAGAAACTTGTTAAGGCATATCGGAAAAATAGAATCCAGCAGCTAGGGCTTGAAAAATCATTTCCGCAAAGAATTAAAACCTCTACAGCAGACTTAGATTCGATTCTAAAAGCTTATGAACTACACATCGACGGAGCTACAGTTTCTAACATCGCGCAAAAGGTCTTTTCAATTTCGTCGGCTCGAACCTTGGCAAGCTACCACACACAGGTCAAATCGCTTTTGGAAACAGGCAAAAAATATATAAAACTGGCGCCGTTTATTCCATTTGATTTGAACAATGATTGCAAATAGTACCCTGGCCTAATAACAGAATACGCTCACCCGCAGAGCAGATAAGGATGTCCTCCAGGATTCAAAGGAGGATTTGTGGCTACGGAAAGAATAGTTTTAGGGCGAGGAGAAGCCCATAAAGAAAATAGTTCGGCTGTTCAAAATATAATGAGTTCAGCTCCATCAAGCCTATCTCGTCACAACGGAAGTCTTATCAACCGTAAAAGAGGGGTCAACTTAACAAGGCGAGTAAGCCGTGATTGACAAGATTGACGGATGTCTGGATTTACAAGTGCCTGTGGATGATATCCGCCGAAGGGCCGATGAGGCGGGTTTGGTTACGGAAATAACCAAACTCAATGGTAAGTCGAAGCCGCACTTAAGATTCTACCCGACAGGAGGTATCAATTTTGAGCTTTTCAACCATAAATCAAAATACGTGAGAGTATTTAAGACAATTCCGAGTAGGTTTGGAAAATTTCGAAATTACTGGGCCTTTTTTAGACAGCTTCTCTCGGCCGAAGATCTACTCTGCGCAGGGTTCTATAGAAATGATCTTTGTATCGATATCCCGGAAAACTTTGATTCAATATTCTCCGGAATATATGTCGAGCGAAAACAGTGCAGTAAACTGTTTGGAATAAGTGATCATTGGGAGCGGTCCGCCAAGGGCAATAAAAATACAGGTCTGCAATTGGGAAAGGCCCCGGAAGAAATACTTCTTTATGACAAATATGAAAAAGAGAAAAAGAAGTTAGGTGGTGAGTCCTTTGGATGGACTAGGCTCGAGGTTCGAGTAACAAAAAGAAAAAAACCCTGTAGTGGGTTTGAGGATCTGCCGAAGCTGCCGGTACATTTTGGAAAGCTCGGTTATTTTAAAAATATCAAGCTCAAGAGGGCAACATATTACAACCGAGAAACGTTGACTTCTAATCAAAGAGAGTTGCGTGGGGAGTTTAGAGGAATTGCTAGAGAACTAGGTATTCATCGTGCATATCGATCCTGCAATAGAGCTGGCAATTTCAAAAGGGACTTCAAACCAATAGTTAAGCTCGAAGATGCTGACATAGATTTTAATAAGTTACTCGGAGTTTCTTTAAATAGGTTTTTCGACGGGTGGGATTCCTCATGTTTTCAAAAATCAACCAGAGAATTGAGAGAAAACCTTGATCTTTCTACAGTCAATTCTGCTCCTATGCCTTGGTTTGTGCCATGGAATCAATAAAACCCTTTGGTTCTTCGTCGAAGGTCACCTATAAAAAAATTGACCGAGCATACATTAAAAGCCGTGAGCGAATCGATTACGATAGTATTTCAGAGACAGTAACGATTGAAGAAGCAGAAAAGGCAAGTTTAATCGACACGGTGTTTGGAATTATGAAAACTCAAATAGCACCAAATAGAGAGAGTGAGAGCATGCACATTAATGAAATCCTGAATAGGCAGGGGGTGGCATTACCGAATCTGATCAGAGAGAAAGGACTAGATTGTGACCCAAGATAAAGCATGGGTACGCAAAATTGCGATATATTGTCGAATTAGTGTTGAGGATAAAAGCGGAGGCGAGGACGGTTCAATACGGAATCAGGCTTGCGGAGGAAGTCGCTATGTAGAAGGGGAAAATCACAAGAGCGATGGAAGTTGGGGAAAGATCGTTGATACATACATAGACGATGGTTACAGCGGAAAAAATCTTCAGCGCCCGAGCCTTAAACGCCTCCTTATAGATATTCGATCAGGGAAAATTGATACAGTACTAATATCTGAAATTTCTAGATTAAGTAGGAGCGTTAAAGATTGGATCGATTTAAGAAACTTTTTTGATCAACACAACGCTAGTTTTATCACAATTCGTCAGCATTTTGATACTTCGAGTGCGATGGGTCGTGCCATGCTGGGATTTGCAATAGAATTTTCTCAATTGGAACGTGAACAGACTGCAGAGCGAGTAACTTCGAGCTGCAGGGAAAGAAAATACCGAGGTCTTTGGACGGGTGGTCCAATTCCCTTCGGCCTAGAGAGAACTGAGCGGAAAGGACACTTGAGAGTAGATCTCGCAAACAAGTTGGTTGCTGAGGAGATATTCGACATCTTCTTGCGTCAAGGGGGGGCTCTCCGTAATACCGTAAGACTGCTAAATGAAAAAGGGATCTACCGTAATGGATAATCGACCTTGGAATCTTCAAGCCTTGCGGAATTGGCTGCGCAATAGGGCGCTGATAGGAGAAGTACAAGTAAACCTAAAGAATAAGAATAAGGATCAGGCTAAGCTTAAGTCCTCTGAGAAATATGAAATTGTTCCAGCATCTTGGGATCCATTAATTGATCGAGATAAATGGGAGCTTGCAAACAAAATGCTCGACGACAACTATCGCAGAAAGAAAGTTGAGAAATGGAAATACCATCAGTACATCTTGACGGAAGTTCTGAATTGTTCTGAGGGGAACCCGCTAAGGGGGGAGTCCGCTTGGGGAAGAGATAAAAATAAGAAGTACCTCTATTATGCTCATCAACAGAAGTTTTCGGGCTGCTCCTGTGGTCTCAAGAAGATTCCAGCCAAAGTTATTGAGCGTAAGGTGCTAAGAGTGCTGAAAGGCTTACTCAAAGAACCGGGCTTCATCGAGGCATTGACGATGAAAGCAAATGAGGAATTCAAAACCAATAGGCCTGATTACAATCAAATCATCAAGGCCAATAGACACAAGTTGGATTCGGTTGTTCGGAAGCTAGATCGTATCACCGATCAAATTATCGAAACGGACGATCCATCGGACAAACGAATGTGGATGGATAAATCAAGTCGGGTTCAGCTAGAGAAGGAAGCGGTTGAAGAGGTGTTGCGTGACCTGGAGAAGAGACGCGCGGGATACACGGACGTGCTGCTCAGTGCGGATAGCATTAAGGAAAAGTTGAAGGAGTTGGATGAGGGTTTCGATAAGCTGCCGGTGGCGTCAAGACAGGGGTTCATAAAGTCGATATTGAATCGGGTAACGGTATCTAAAGATCAGCTAACATTAGGAATCAAAAATCCAGATTTTGATTTGAAGTTTGAACGGGAGCAAGGGTTCGACTGGGAATCGCTAAACAAAATGGGGGAGCAAAATTTAGTTTACTCTAATGAATGGCTCAGGAGCAGGGATTCGAACCCCGGACCGATCGATTAACAGTCGATTGCTCTACCGCTGAGCTACTCCTGAACCCTAGTTATCGAATCATTATAATTATCCAATCGAGGTGGCGTTGTCTATACCAATGCGTCGCAAAAAATCTTCATATTGACTGCCCACCTCTGGAATGAGAATTAAACTACGATTTATGCCAATCGAAGTACGAAAACTCGAATACCATCTCTTTGTTTGCACTAATGAGCGCGAGGCGTCTCACCCGCGAGGATGTTGCACCGCGCGAGGAAGCATGCCTTTGGTTGCTGCGTTCAAGGAGGCGTTAAAGGACAGGGGTTTGAATGTTAGAATTCGAGCTCAAAAGGCCGGTTGCCTCGATGTTTGTGAGTTTGGACCGAGTGTCGTGATTTATCCAGGAGGGGTTTGGTATGGAAAAGTACGCGAAAAAGATGTCGCCGAAATTGTCGAATCACATTTAATCAAAGGCAAACCAGTAGAGCGCCTTCGAATTCCAGGAAAATAACCCCTTTCCGATTCTGCGATCCGGCTTTAGAATAAAAAAGTATGTATAAAAGATCCAAGATCCTCATCAACCGGCCATTTCAACTTAAAATGAGTTTCATCCTTTCCACCTGGGTAGTTGTACTCGCGTTAATATATCCATTGGTTATTTTTTATGCATTCGATCAGTTTACCCAATCGTTATTGGATTCTTCGCCCGAGGTTATGGCCCTAATCAATGCTCGACGTCAGGAATTGTTGATTAGCGTCTCTATACTTTACGTCGCGTTTGCATTGATCATATTTTTTATGACGCTTTTTGTTTCGCATCGAATTGCAGGTCCAATTTTCAAGTTGAAGAGGGCTCTTGAGCAAGCAATCAATGGCGATTACTCCGATAAAATACGTTTTCGAAAGTACGACTACTTTACAGAACTCGCAGACACTTACAACGAGCTAATGGAAGTATTGCAAAATGATGGGAAGCTTGCGCAAAATTCAGATCGAATGAAAAAAATATGCTCTCGTATCGAAAATATTTCTGAACGAGTTGAGCCCTCACTCAAACAAGAACTAGATGGAATAGTCGCTTCGTTGACTTCTAGATGACACGGTTTTTTCGTATCTTCATCAGGGTATTTTTTTTCGCACCGATCTGTTCGTACGCGGATTCGTCCGGGCCTATAAGTGGGGCTGAATCCGCTTCTCGGTTTCTTTCTGAGCTAGAATTCACAGACCAAGTGAATAAGTATATTGATCTTAAAAAGATGAAGGACTATCAAGCGTACAAAGCTGGTCGGCAGGCACTTACATCGAGCAAGGATTTTATTTTAAAAAAGCAGTATGAACAGACTCTAAAAAAAGCAATAAGTGCTCGTTGGCAATTTTCATCAATTTCGACAATAGACCCGGATTCGAGTCTTAGTCAGCATGCTGCCAAGGGCGCATTCATATCCGAAATATTAGCCGCCGATGCCAACTATTTTTTGGGGAATAAATCAAATGCGGCGAGTCTCTATTTTAAAGCTCTTGAACGAGTACCAAAAAAATACCTTCATATTTGGACACCGTGGCGCTCAATTGATCGATACTTTTCTATTTGTAGAAAAAAAAGAAAAATTGGATGCGTTCGAAGCGTTCGACGTTTAAAGGAGGTATACCCTTCCCGGTCTCTGGAGGGGAAGTTTTTGGAAAAAACTTTTAGCACCGCCGCGTATGCCCTTCCGGCTCGATCATCGAAAAAAACCGAAAAATATTCGGCCGTCGATTCAGATATTGATGCGATTAATAATGCTGTTAATTTAGTTATAAGCAAAAACTTTGGAGAGGCTAGAAAAGCGTTTGACCAAATATTTGAAAAATATCCAAAATCGCAAGAGATTCAACGTGCTTGGTATTGGTACGGAAGATTAGCAGAGCTTCAGGGGGAGTCTCAATATGCAGAGGCAACATTTAAACGAGTTATTGTTTCTTCTCCGTTTTCCTATTACGCGATTTTGTCCGCTTGGAGAATAAAAAAAGATCCAGGCCTGGGTATCGACGCTCAACTGCCGGAACTCAATACTAGGGATCAGAATCTCGATGAGGTGCAGATTAAAAAATTAGAGATTGCTGAAGAATTTATGAGGCAAAACCTTTATTCATTCGCACGGGTTGAGTTGAATCAAATTCCTCCAACGAGCGAGATGAAAAAAGGATTTCTTAATTATTTAGCTGAGATTAACAATCGAGCAAAAAATTATTTAATGAGTTTTCGTTATCTCAGTGAGGTCTTCGCAAGAGAAGATTCTGGACTAATCTCTTCTCGGCATCTTGATCTAGTATTTCCAAAGTTAGAGTATGAAGAAATTAGAGAGATGGCCGATCAAATCGGAGTTTCTCCCGTTTTGGCCTATTCGCTTATAAAGCAGGAGTCGGCATTTCAAAGAAAAGCTATTTCTCGGGCGGGGGCACTGGGATTTATGCAGTTAATGCCTTTTACAGCAGTTGATGTTGAGCCCAAAATTTATCAGACAGAAATTTTGCTTCCTAAAAATAATTTGAAAATCGGATTAACTTATTTAAAGAAAGTCACTAAAAAATTTGATGGCAATATTGCAGTTTCTTTAGCGGGATACAATGCGGGGCCAAGTCGAAGTAAAAAGTGGTATAAGCGGGCCCAGGGTGAAAATTGGGGATTCGAGGAATTCGTCGAAGGAATTGGCTATATCGAAACCAGAGGATACGTTTCGTCAATCGCAAGAAATGTGTACTGGTACGAGCGAATGATTAACGGAAAAACAATGGAAAATTTTAATTCACTGTACACGGAAATAGTCGCTCCGTAATTTCTGTAGATTGATATCAAAATAAAGCTTAAACGTTAAAGCGAAACAACATAATGTCACCGTCTTTGACTTTGTACTCTTTGCCTTCAAGCCTAAGACCGCCGGCCTCTCTAATTTTTCCCACTGATTGGTGCTTAATTAAATCGTCATAATGATAGACTTCGGCTTTGATAAAACCTCGTTCAAAATCTGTATGTATGACACCGGCGGCCTGCGGTGCCTTAACGTCCTTGGGTGTAGTCCAGGCGCGAACTTCTTTTTCGCCGGCTGTAAAGTAAGTTTGCAACCCAAGTAGCTGATAGCCCTCTCGGATAATTTGATTTAATCCTGGTTCCTTCAATCCGAGCTCAAGAAGAAACTGGGATTTTTCGGCTGGATCCAGGTCGGTTAGCTCCGCTTCGATTTTTCCGCAGATTGGAACTACCACTGCTCCGTGTTGGCCCGCATATTCTTTTACTTTTACAAAATTAGGGTTTGAGTTTGGATCAGATAGGTCATCCTCAGATACATTCGCAATGTACATTACCTTTTTGTCTGAAATTAATCTTAGCTCTCCAATTTTTTCACGTTGGGCTTCATCGAGAGGAGCTAGACGTGCTGGTTTTCCATCATTTAATGTTTTTTCGACTTCAACGAGTGCATTGTAAAATAGCGCGGCGTCTTTATTTCCGGTGCGCGATAGTTTTTCGAGCGATTTAGATTTTTTTTGAACGGCTTCCAAGTCCGCAAGGATGAGTTCAGTTTCTATAACTTCAATATCTCGAACCGGGTCGACCGAGCCATCAACGTGGATCACATTATCGTCCTGAAAACACCGAACCACATGTGCGATGGCATTGGTTTCTCGGATATGACCTAAGAACTGGTTTCCCAGCCCCTCCCCTTTGGAGGCCCCTTTTACTAGACCGGCGATGTCTACAAACTGCATCGATGCGGGAATTGTTTTTTGAGGTTTGATGTATTTGGTGATTTCCTCAAGTCTTGGATCTGGAACGTCAACTACTCCAGTATTCGGATCAATTGTGCAAAAAGGGAAGTTGCCCTCTTCAGCACCAGCTGATGTGAGAGCGTTGAAGATCGTTGATTTTCCGACATTCGGCAGTCCTACAATTCCACATTTAAAACCCATCGCTTATCCTTTTCTCATTTTTTGTTAAATTGGTTCATGGCTTCTTTAGATTTTCCTTGAATGAGCAGCTCAGTTGCATCAACCGATCGATCTAAAACTTCATCGAGACTATCAAAATTAGCTTTGCTGAATTCGCTTAACACGTAACCAGCCAGATCGTCGCCCTCTCTGCCAACACCAAGTCGAATTCGAAAGTAATTCGTATTTTCAGATCCGATACAAGCATCGATCGATTTTATTCCATTGTGACCGGCGGCCCCACCACCCTGTTTAATTCTAATTGTAAATGGAGGTATTTCGACTTCGTCATAGAGGACAATTAAGTCATCGGGCTGAAGTTTAAAAAAATGAAAAAGCGGTGCGACTGCCTGCCCGGACAGATTCATAAATGTTTGGGGTTTGATGATCACGATTTGTTCGTCAGAAATTGTGGTTTGATAGGCGATCGCTTTTTGTTTGATGTTTCTTTCACTGCAATCCCAACGATCCAACATTCGGTCGATTGCCAAAAAACCAATGTTGTGTCTGGTAAATTCATATTTTTTACCTGGGTTACCAAGTCCGACGACTAATTTCATTTCTATAAAAATAGTTTACTTAAACTATCGTAATTATGTATTCGATGTATAGCCTCTGCAATGAGATCCGCTACAGATAGCTGAATGATTTTTTTTGAATTACGAGCGTTTTCGTTCAGTGGCATTGTGTCAGTGATTATTACTTTTTCGATGCCAGATTTCTCGATTCTCTCGACCGCTTCTCCAGAAAAAAGTCCGTGTGTTGCCACAGCAAAAACTTTTTTAGCACCATTTTCTAAAATCGCATGGGCAGCTTCAGTAAGAGTGCCCGCTGTGTCGATCATATCGTCTAGGATGATCGCATTTTTTCCTTTTACATCACCAATTACATTCATTGCTTTTGCAACGTTCGGCCGAATTCTTCTTTTGTCTATCATCGCCACACTCGCATCGAGTCGCTTCGCATAGGCGCGAGCCCTTTCAACCCCACCAGCATCGGGACTAACCATTACCGTCTCGGGGATTTGTTCTTTG
>Ga0066639_10005622_pt1 | contig 10507 bp, 8 predicted proteins | sample CryGeyCG2114_010_2_FD_59504 | JGI IMG/M metagenome (GOLD analysis project Ga0066639, IMG submission 59504) | Groundwater microbial communities from aquifer - Crystal Geyser CG10_big_fil_rev_8/21/14_0.10 | ecosystem: Environmental > Aquatic > Deep subsurface > Groundwater | place: USA: Utah... | reverse complement strand
CTTTTCCGCCCGGAAACTCCCAGAGCCCGCCGTTGGGATCACGATCATACGACGAGCGACGCCTCGCTATAAGAACCGTTTCTTGCTTAATAATTAACGCTGCGACAACATCAATCCTCATAGAAATCTATTCAATTATGGAAATGAAGGAATTGCCAGGATATACACTCCCTATGGAATTCACCAAAATCGACAATTTATGTGTGAACGCAGTTCGAATCCTCTCAATTGACGCAATTGAAAAAGCAAATTCCGGACATCCTGGCTTGCCGCTTGGCGCCGCCCCCATGGCTTACGTCCTCTGGCGGTACCACCTTATGGCGAACCCGAGAAATCCAGAATGGCATAATAGAGACCGATTCGTTTTATCGGCCGGTCACGGAAGTATGCTTCTTTACAGCTTGATGCACCTTTTTAAGTACCCAACGATGTCAATGGAGGAAATCAAGCAATTCCGACAGCTCGGAAGCCAAACTCCTGGCCATCCTGAATTCAACCACACACCTGGCGTCGAAGCAACTACGGGTCCCTTGGGCCAAGGTGCATCAAACGCAGTTGGAATGGCTTTGTCGGAAGCAATGCTTGCGGCGCGATTGAATAAAGAAGGAACAAATTTCATAGATCATTTCACTTATGCGCTCGTGTCTGATGGAGATCTGATGGAAGGCGTTTCTGCGGAAGCCGCATCTCTTGCTGGTCATTTAGGATTGGGCAAATTAATTTACCTTTACGACTCAAACGATATTTCACTAGACGGACCCACCACATTGGCGTTTTCAACAGAAAATGTAGCAAAGAGGTACGAGGCCTACGGTTGGCAAGTATTGCTCGTCGAAAATGGCGATACGGACCTTACGGCTATCGATCTCGCAATAAGAGATGCAAAGACAGAAAAAAACAAACCCAGCCTCATTATTGTAAAATCAACTATTGGGTTTGGTTCTGATAAGGCGGGCACATCCGCTGTTCACGGCGCTCCGCTAAAAGGAGATGAAATTGCCGCAACTAGAAAAAAACTCGATTGGCCGTTAGCAGAAAAATTCAGTATTCCAAATTCTGTCTATGAACATATCGATTTACGCTTGGATGAATGCGCTAGAGTTAACGAAGCTTGGGACGGTGAAATAAAGAAAATTTGCCCTGATGGTTCTAATTTTGAAAATAATTGGAACCATTATTTTGAACCCGATTATAAACTAGTGGATTTTTCTAAAATAAATTTTGACGAAAGCACCCCTTTGGCAACTAGGCAGGCGAGTGGGGTCGCAATAAATACTGCCTCATCATTTTTACCAAATTTCGTTGGCGGAGATGCTGATCTGTCTTGCTCTACAAATACTCGAATTGAGAACTCCTCTAGCGTAAAAATGGGCGACTTCAAGGGCAAAAATCTTCATTTTGGAGTTCGAGAGCACGCCATGTCCGCAATTCAAAATGGCATGCTTTACCACGGCGGGCTCAGGCCATTTGTTTCGACATTTTTTTGTTTTTTCGATTACATGAAACCCGCTGTTCGCCTAGCCGCGATGAATAACTTGCCTGCGATATATGTGTTTACTCACGATTCCGTTGGTCTTGGAGAAGACGGACCGACCCATCAACCGGTGGAGCATCTCGCAGCCTTAAGGGCGATTCCTAACGTTAACGTTATTCGACCTTTTGATGCCTATGAAACTATACATGCTTGGAGAGTAGCGCTCGAGTGTACTGATCGACCAACTGCAATTGTATTGAGTCGGCAAAAACTTCCGATTGCGGACAGTAGTCTTAGAACTTCATTCGCCGAATTCAGCAACGGAGCCTATAGACTTAAGGGCGAGTCAGATTCGCGCGTTGTCATCGGAGCTACGGGTTCCGAAGTTTGGCTTGCGCTCGACGTCCAAGCCCTATTATCAAAACGAGGTATTTCTTCTCAAGTCGTATCTATTCCGTCCTGGGAACTTTTTGAGAAGCAGTCTACAAAGAAAATGGAAGAATTATTTCCCAAATCTGCCCTTAGGGTTGCAATCGAAGCGGGGTCCAAGTTCGGATGGGAACGTTTTATCGGACGAGATGGATTGTTTTTTGGCGTAAATCGATTTGGAATTTCTGCACCCGCTGACGATATCTATTCCGAAATTGGCCTAAATGCGATCGCCATTGAGGAAAAAATTGCAACCCTGCTAAAAAGTTAGACAGTTTTGGAAATTTAAATCAATTCTTCTTTATTCCTTAACTATATGTAATTATTATTATTTATGCTGTGTGTCATACTTGGCACAGCTCTTGTATAAAGGGCTGCGAAGTATTTGTGAAATTAGTTCGTGAGGAAGTTTAAATATGAATAAGAAAAGAAAAATGTTGGATGTATTAATAGCAGGTTCATTTGCGTTTATGTCAATCGCTGCACTATCTGGTTGCGGTAGTTCAGACGAAAGTGATGTTGGACCGGCATCAGTTGCCCCGGCGCCAGCTCCGTACCCAAATCCGAATCCCAATCCGAATCCAAACCCTAATCCGAACCCAAATCCTTTTAGCCTTGGAATCGAAATTACTAGCCCCGGCGAGTATGCTCTTTTTTCAGTAAGTCTCTATGAAGGATTTTACAATCCCTTTAATTCAATTAATCCGCTCGTTCCGAATCATCCGATATATGCGGTGATCCCTGGCGATAGAATTGAACTACGACGTACAACAACGCTAGAAAGCCCTAAAATAAGGGCTTCAAACACTTTTATTAATAGTGATTGTGGCGACCTTCCATTTACATCGTCTGAACTTTTATCGACGTCGCATTTTGATATACGAGTAAATGGAATTGTTGTGGCACAAATTGATTCTAGCAATCAAGTCTCATCTGATCCCTATTTGCTTCGATCATTGACTCTCAACCAGAGCGGCGCGCTCGAAGTGACAATGCCATCGTACTCATGTTCTCAACTTGAAAACATCGAGTTGGTAATCATCAGAGATTAAATTTTTTGATAAAAATTCTCTCTCAACCCTCTCAACTCTCTCTTTCCGGCGCTTCGTAAGCGCCGGAATTCTTTTTAAAGTAGTTTTTTTCTATTTATGACAAAAAAAATGAACTTTTTTGTTAAAAAACTGCATTCTCGACTTGATCTATCGCTCATTCAATGTAACATCTGAAATATAGCGTGTTGATTTAGATCAAGTAATTGATCTGCTAACTAAACAAACGGAGGAATAGCGATGGCGACAAGAAAGAAAGCAAAAAAGAAAGCGGCTGCAAAAACAACTCGTAAAAAAACGAGAAAGAAAGCAGCTAAAAAAGCTACTAAAAAAACGACTCGAAAAAAAGCTGCTAAAAAAACAGCTAAAAAAGCGACTCGTAAAAAAGCAGTTCGACGAAAAAAGAAGTAGTCTTTGCTTAATTAGCGAATTTAAAACCCCGGGTGATTACTCGGGGTTTTTTTTGCCTTATTTTAATTTTTAGTGGGAGCTTAGAACCGTAGTCGAAATCCGATTTCCATAGGGATGGCACTCAAACCAATGGTCGTCAATTTTCCACCATCGCCAGATCCATTTTCAGCAACATAACGATATCCGCCGCCGAAACCCAGTCCAAATGATTCAACAAAGTAATAATGCATTGCGATGCGTGCTACTGCTGCTATTGGTGTACCAAAATCACCATTTCCTGGAAAAGTAGATGGTGGATTTTCGTGTGACAACGTCGGCGATAAAATAATTCCCCCACCAAGACCAACCCCCATTTTCAAGCCAGGTCCAGCTTCATCGCCACCGACAAAATAGTATTCCAATAAAAGGCTAAGCAAGGGCGCAGACAAGTTGTAATTTGCAGTAACACTTGTGCTAGTGGTGAGCGGAACCTCATACACTTCTTTCAACGAAAGTGTTTGAAACCTTAAAGCCAAAGACAGGCTTTCAGAAAAAAACACTCCAAGTTCACCACCGTAGCCGGTAGCCACCTTGGTTAACCCGGCGTCGGGAAGAGCGAGCTTTTCTTCAAGTTCTTTTGCTCCAATAAAAGAAAAGTCAGCAAAACCACCTACAAAAAATTTAATTCCTTGGTCTGCTTGAACTTCAGTTTCTTTTTTATCTCGATTTCGTTTTTTTTCGCGCTTCGTTAGTCTTAAGGTTCGTGCGCCTTTAACTTCAATTTCGGTTTTGACGACATAACCTACTTTTTTTCGGCCTCCAGAAACGATTAGAGCCCGATACCACCCTTTTCTAGATTTTTGTCCGACTCTGACTTTTTGTCCCTTGCGAAGCCTTTTGATGACTTGGCTTCGACGATTTGGCTTATCGTAGATTTTAACACCATTCTTCAGTGCCGCACCATCAGCAGCGTAGAGAGGCCTAGGAGTGGCTAAAAGCGTCAACGCCAGCACTGCAACGACGATAGAGATAGTTTTGGGCTTTAACATACTAGGTGATTCTATGTATTTGTTCTGTCTTTTTCAAGATTTACAGAAATTAATCGTGGGAAATCTGGCCCAGAAAAAACCCAACCCGAATAAATTTGCAATAAACTCGCTCCAAGGTCCAATCTACGTTGCGCAACTTCCAAGTCGATGATTCCGCCCACTGATATTATCGGAAGATCCGTTTTCTTTCGATATGACACCAATGCTCGTTCTGAAGGCTCTACTAAGGGGCGTCCGCTGAGGCCGCCCTCGATCATTTCGTTATCAATTTTCCAAGATCCCTTTAAGGTATTCGTTAAAACTAAACCCGCAATGCCAGATTTTTCGAGTTCTTCAACGATTGAGCCTTGAGCCTCCTCGTTCAATTCAGGGGCGAGCTTAACTAGAACCGGCGGTGGCACGCTCCATTTATCGACCACCGCGAATACAGATTCTAAAATCCTATTTAATGATTCTCGATTTTGAAGGTCTCGCAGACCCATGGTGTTGGGAGAACTCACGTTTATAACCAAATAGTCGGTCAAACCTTCAAAATAACTAACGGCTTTTGCATAATCGAAATGGGCATCATCATTTGTTGTTTCTTTATTTTTCCCAACATTAACTCCAACACGAAATGATTGAGGTAAGGTCGTTTTTGCTTTCCGAAGACGCCGCGAAACAACTTCAGCTCCATCATTATTAAAGCCCATGCGGTTAAAAAGAATTTGTTTTTCATAATCTCGAAACAATCTCGGACGATCATTTCCCGGTTGAGGTCGTGGCGTAACGGTTCCAATTTCAGCAAATCCAAATCCAAACCCAGGAAGATATTCAACTATTTCAGAATTTTTATCGAATCCAGCCGCGAGACCAACGAAATTCATAAATTCGATTCCAAACACGGTGATCGGTCGAACTACTTCAGACTTTCTAACAATTGGGATTTTATTGTGTAACTTGATAAACGCCAATGACGCATCATGAAGTGCCTCAGCATCAATATTTGAAACCAATTTAAGCACTCCACGCCAAGACATACCTGTTTCTAGCACATGCATATGGATTTTGCCTTGCGTTACTTTTTCGGCTCGAATAGAGTGTCGTGTGTTTGCGAACGACATTGCCATCACACTAAAGCGAGTTAAATTTGAGGATAGACATCAAATCCTCACCTTGCTCACCTTAAATCATGGAAAAATATCCGCGATGGCGCACAACTCGATTCACTCCAGGCGATTCGGGTCAGCACTCCAGCTTTATGAAGTATCTGAGTGCCGATTATTTAAAAGAAATAATCAAAACACATTTCGAATCGAATCGGCCAATAGCAAAGAAAGATTTTCAAATATTCCGAAAAACTGGATGGCATACATCAACGCGTGTTTTTTTTCCGAACTTATATTAAATTTAATTCCAGAAAATGAGACGGACCCGAATCTGTTTAAACTATTTTACAACGGCTTGAAAACCCTCGATTCGCTAAACTCGACAGCCTCTCTACCAATTCAAGTTAGTTTTTTAGGAAAACTTTTACAGCGCTCAGGACACCAACCCTCGATTATATCGTGCGCTAGCTGCGGTAAATTAAAGACCTCACCAAGCATCAATTTATCGATAACGGCCGGAGGCCGAGTTTGCTGCGAACCCTCTGACTTCTCTGTTCAGTTAACCAGCATCGAACAATATCTAACTCTATTAAAAACACCATTACGAAGTGCCCTGAGTCTCACTGACTACCTTCATGCGGACTTTGAAAAACTATTCCAATTTCAATTGGGGATTCTTACTGAATTTGCACCTGAAGCAAGATTAGAAGAAATGAAGTCCCTCAAATTGCTCAATGATCACAAATCCAATTCACAACCTCAACTAATGAGTCTCCAATGAAGTCTGGTTCGACCCCAGAGAGGTTTTTTTCTGTTTTAGATCCCTTACCGGTCCTAACTAAGCAAACTCGTCCACATCCAGCATTTTGACCCGCAAGTAGATCCGAAAGCGAATCGCCAATCATTATAGATTGAGACATATCTAATCCATACTTATGTGCCGCTTCGAGAATCAATTTAGGACTCGGTTTACGACAAGCGCATTTATCTTCTGGTAGGTGAGGACAAATTAAAAATTCTTTGATCTCAACACAGTGCTGTCCGAGTAGTTCTTTCAATTTTTGATGAATCAATGTCAGCTCTGGCCAAGTAATCTTACCTCGTGCGATCCCAGATTGATTTGTCACCAGGAACAAATGAAAATCGCGATCTGAGAGCAACCTTAAGGCCTGACCCGCTCCGTCAAAGAGCTCAAATTGGGTGTGATCGCTTAAATAACCAGGATCAAAGTTCAGTGTCCCGTCCCGATCTAAAAAAACCGCCTTTACCATTGCGGTCACAATAACATAAGATGGGCCCGCTTATGATTCAAAACTTAGTCGAAAAAATCGGCGAGAAAATAGGCAAAAAAACATAAACGATAGGCACTAACGCGACATAAGAAATAAACCAATGGGATCACTTCTTAAACTCAAAAAATACATTAAACCACACCTCTGGCTAATACTTCTGAGCGCCGCACTTGCGATACCGTATGCGGCAGTACAAGCAATTCCAATAAAATTAACCCAATTTTTTATTGATGATGTTTTAGTGAAGGGCTCAACCGAGTATTTTTACCTGATTCCGCTTACGTTAGTCGGTGTTTACACTATTAATTTCCCCATTCGATTTGCCCATTATTACTGCAACCGACTCGCGATAGCGCGAATCAACCGCAGAATCAAAATAGATCTATACCGCCACCTCCTTTCGTTGTCTGCAGATCATTTTTCTGAAAGGCGAACCGGTGAACTTATTTCGAGGATTGCAAAAGATCCTGAATATATTGACGGCGGAATCAACGCGTTAAATGCGCTCATACGAGAACCACTAAAGTTTCTAATCTTTCTGTCATATGTCGTATATGTAAACTGGAAATTAACGATATTGATTTTTATAATTCTTCCCATTCTTGCCCTTATATTTCATGTAACTGGACGAAATTTAAAACGGTATATTTCCAGAATTGCGGAAGAAAATGCCAATGTTTATTCGAGCTTACAGGAAACAATCACCGGCTTTCGAATCATCAAAACTTTTCGACTTGAGAAATACTCTGAAAAGAAATTTAAATCAGGCGTAAACGAATATACCAAATTTTATCTAAAAACTTCCGCATTAGAAGAGGCGGCACATCCGCTTGTCGAAGTCTTGACTGCGATTGCACTTTCAAGCGTTCTCTACTTTGGCGGAGTAGGCGTGCTGCAGGGCGAGATGACCCAGGGGGCTTTTCTTTCCTTTCTTTTTGCGCTCGGCTTGATGATGGACCCAATCCGAAAAATCAACGAGGCCTATATGAAACTCAATCAGGGCTCTGCGGCCTGCGATCGAGTATTGGATGTATTTTCTTGGAAATCAAAAATACTTGAAACCGAAACCCCAATTCGGAAAAAAGATTTTACAACATCCCTCGACATTCAAAACATAAGCTTTCACTATCCCGATGCACCAGAAAAAAAGGTCCTAAAAAATGTTTCATTCTCCGTGCCAAGAAATTCAGTCGTTGCTCTAGTTGGCGCGAGCGGAGCTGGGAAGAGTTCACTTATAAGTCTAATTCCGCGAATTTATGATGTTACTATGGGAAAAATCCTTATAGATTCAGTCGATATCAAAGATCTTTCATTAAGTGATTTGAGAAATCTAATATCGGTAGTTAGCCAGGAAGTCTTTCTTTTCAACGATACATTAAGAGAAAATATTCGGTGTGGGCGCCTAAATGCGACCGATCAGGAAATTGAGCGTGCTGCAGACCTCGCCCACGTAACTGAGTACCTGGATAAACTTGAGCACGGACTTGATACAAAAATTGGCGACCGCGGGCAAAAACTATCTGGAGGACAGCGGCAAAGGCTATCGATTGCGCGTGCTTTCCTGAGAGAGGCTCCGATTCTTATATTGGATGAAGCGACATCGAACTTGGATCATGCATCAGAAAAAATTGTTCAGGATGCCATGCAAACTCTTATGGCAAATAGGACTACCATCGTAATTGCCCATCGACTTTCGACAATTCAAAATGCAGATAAGATTTTAGTCCTAAAGTCGGGTCAGATAGTTGAAACAGGCGATCATAAAGAACTAATTCGACTCGATGGTGAATATGCTAATTTACAAAGAGTTGGTGAACTGCCGTAGCGACCCGGCGTCGATCACGAATGAGTAAACAAAACCCAAGAAACTCAGATAAAATAATATGAGGCCTTAAAAAAACGTCAATTATATGTTGTCGTGCTGACGCAAAGGGAGTTTCAGGAAACTCTGTTCCAAGAAATGGCCAAAAAATTCCAATGATTCTAGAGTCAGCATAAAACGGTGTTTCAAAAAAGCTCCTTGCTGAATCGGATACCAACCAACCCACAAAATCGCCGCAATGGTCCAATAGAATATGCGTCGCCGCGCCATAAAAAAAGAAAAGTAACGCCGGCTTCATAAAAACTCGTCCGGCGGCGAGTCCACCGAATACAAAAACCGCTGAGTGAGCAATAGTCCGAGTACCGGAAACAAGACCCACGTCAATACCAGTTCTACCGCTGAGAAAGCTTAAAAGATAATAGAGAGTTTTATCAAAAAAATCGGGAAAAACCGTTCCAACTAAAAATAAACCTAGAAATTGCCCTGAAACTTGACCCCAGCGCGTGAAATCAAGTACTCCTTTGCCTAATCCTGTATGTCCGAAAATTAGCATTGCACCTTCACGACTCCTTTCAAAAAAGACTAGCTATAATATGTCATCGCGAGAAGAAAATAAGTGCGCAATTCTGGGTCAGTTGTTACACTCGGAGTCATGTCTAAAAAGTGGTGGATTTTAACTGCTGTTGCTTGCGGGACGTTTATGGCCACTCTCGACTCAAGCATAATCAACCTCGCTCTACCACGAGTCACAAAGGCGTTAGTAACAAACCTTGGTCTCTCGAAGTGGATAGTGATTATGTATTACTTAGTAATCACTTGTTGTCTTCTACCATTCGGAGCAATTTCCGATCTCTACGGCCGAAAAAAAACCTTCCTCCTTGGATTTGGATTCTTTGTATTCGGATCAATACTTTGCGGAGTTTCGGGAACCATCACACAACTTATTTTGTCACGAGTTTTTCAAGCTGTCGGGGCCTCGATGTTGATGGCTAATGGACCGGCAATCATAACCTCGTCTTTTCCAGCAAAAGAACGCGGTAGGGCGCTGAGTACATTGGCGATGGTTGCGAGCATTGGCCTCGTATCGGGTCCAGGAATTGGTGGGCCAATCGCAGATTATTTTGGTTGGAGGATGATCTTTTTTATCAATATTCCAGTAGGAATCATTGGAATTATTCTTGTCTCAAAGTTTCTTGCAACGGATCCAAAGCGAAAAAAATCAAGTGGCTTTGACTGGGCCGGATCAATTATCCAACTATTGATATTTTCTTCCATAATACTTTTGTTTGAACCAAATTCAATTTCCATTTCAAATTTCTTTTCGTCCAAACTCAGCTACGCTGCAGTCTCCGGAATAATTCTCATATTGATCGGTGTGTTTATAACTCTGGAAAAACGGACGAAAACTCCAGTATTTGATTTAACGCTACTTGAAAATAGAACGTTCTGGACTGCAAATGTTTCCGCATTTTTTATCTTTCTGTCCTACTCTGCCGTAATGTTTCTAGTTCCGTTTTACCTCCAAGACATCCATCAACAACACTTTACAATCACCGGTTCCAGTCTAATTTGGATTACAGTTCCAATCGTAAATTTTGTCTTTTCCCCTGTCAGCGGGATCCTTTCAGATCGATACGGAAGTAAGGAACTAAGCGTATTCGGTGCTCTGATCGGCAGTATTGCACTATTGCTAATGGCAGGAATTATTGGTCCGGGCCTCTCCGAATCTAGCTCGAATTCTACAATTGTTCTCTTTTTAGGGCTAATTGGAATGTCCCTGGGAATATTCCAGTCCCCAAATAATAATGCGATTATGAGTTGCGTTCCGAAGCAAAAACTTGGGGCAGCTTCAGCTATGATCGCAACCGTCCGCAACCTAGGACTCGTTATAGGCGCAGGACTAGCAGCATTTTT
>Ga0066639_10005620_pt1 | contig 10508 bp, 9 predicted proteins | sample CryGeyCG2114_010_2_FD_59504 | JGI IMG/M metagenome (GOLD analysis project Ga0066639, IMG submission 59504) | Groundwater microbial communities from aquifer - Crystal Geyser CG10_big_fil_rev_8/21/14_0.10 | ecosystem: Environmental > Aquatic > Deep subsurface > Groundwater | place: USA: Utah... | reverse complement strand
AATAAGGTGGTTATTGCGCACCTGGCGGGACTCGAACCCACAACCTCTGGATCCGCAATCCAGTGCTCTATCCAATTAAGCTACAGGTGCACACGGCAATTATAGGATACAAATTATTCACTTACAACTATGATTCGCGCTCCAAAGGTAAAGCGCGTGACAAAAAGTCAGCTGATCTCTCAAGAAATGTTTGTTTTACAACTTCGCGATAAGGCAAATATTGTACAAGCACGTGTCGTGCGTGTTCACGTGTCACGTTTTCAAGCGGGAGACGCAACTCTCCCGGCACCAAAGAATTTGTCCTTACGACAATAGTGTCCATATTCTCAATCCTCTTAAAATAAAAGTCATACAATTCTTCCCAGATGTAAAAATGATCCTCTACTTGAATTCCTTGGGTCGTAATCTTAAAGTGAAAGTTCTGTGGAGGAATCGAGGCAAGTACCACCGCAAGAAAAGCGAGTGCAAAGACAACCAGCATAAGAATGGGGTCCTGAAATAAAAATACAATAATTTCAAGCAAAATAAATAGTACAAATACAGATAGATAATAACTTTTCCCTTTCTTGCGAAAAGGACGCCCGGGTCCATTCCAGCTCAAAAGTGTCTTTACATCAAAATACTCAGAAGATTCACTCACATTTCAATTGTGCACAAAATACAAGCAAAGAATCAAGCAGAGAGGAAAAGAATAGTTTAGAGTTCCACAAGCGCTGTGCTGTCTCCAACTTTATGATCTTTTACATATTGAAGATAACGCTCGGTAGACGAAAGTCTTTTATGTCCGAGAATCTTTGATAAAAAGACAATTGATACCCCTTGTTTCAAATGATGTGCTACAAATGTATGTCGCAGATCATTAATTTTTGCGTCCCTTATTCCGGCTTTCTTAAAATTACGCTCAATTGCATCTCGAATATTTCGAACTAAAAATGGTCTTCCGGTCTTAGTGATGAAGACATGATCCGACTCGCTCTCAGGCCTTGTCTGTAGGTAACGCTTCAAAGCATCTTTGGCGCGTTTATTCATAGGCACTTCACGAGTTGCATGTCCTTCACGTCCTCGAATAGTAAGAGACTTGTCTCCAATATCAGAAAGCCTCAAATTTGCCAGCTCGCCTATTCTTATTCCTGTCTGTAGCAAAATTTCAATAATGGCATATACACGAGGGTCTCCCGACGCTGCATCACGAAGCGCACGGTACTCGAGGGGAGAAAGAATTCTTGGAGGGTTCAGTTCATACTTAGGGTGTTTAACAAGAAGCGAGGGATCATCGGTAATATACTCATTCACAGTTAAAAAGCGATAAAAAGTTCTTGTGGAATTAAGCTTGCGAGACAAAGACTTTGGAGTATATCCATTACCCTTTAGTTTTGACAAAAAGGCCTGAATGTCCTCATCAGAAACCTCATGAATGTGCTCACGCTCCAGCTCCTCAAGAAATGAGACGAGCTGATCTATATCTTTACCATATGCTAATATAGTAGCAGTTGCTTTGCCTTTTGAACGTAAATAATTTTCAAATTCGTTATGTGCTTCACGCAACTTTTTCTGATTTGCCATATTAATAAATCCTATAATATCAACCGGGTTTGAATTTGTCAATAACAAATATGATAAGAAATACAATTACTATAAGCATCATTTTAATTCTCCTTCTTTTTATAAAAAGTCGTTTTGATGTGATAACCCAGCTAAAAAATTCCGGAGGAACTCTCAAAGAAGTTGAAAAAAAATTATCAGAAGAAGAAAAAACAAACGCCCTCCTCAAAGAACAACTTAAATTTATAACCACAAATGACTTTATCGAACAAGAAGCAAGAGAAAAACTCAACCTAACCAAAAAGGGAGAAGCGCTTGTTATAAGCACAAAATTACCAAGTAGTGAAAATGATAAAGTTCACGTTGAAGCTGAAAAAGTAATTTGGAAAAAGTGGGTTGAAAAATTCTTCTAAATCAACTATTTTTTATATTTCTCCTCAAATTACGAAGTAATTTGAAAAAGGAGTGATAGATTGTCAGCAAAGAATTTACATCTTGTAAATTCGAGCAGTGAGATCTTGTCACGACGCTGTTGCGGGGCTAGGAGTCGAACCTAGACTAGGAGATTATGAGCCTCCTGTGCAACCACTACACTTCCCCGCATCGTCAAAATATTATATCACACACTCAAAAAAAATATCCCATATTGTTTTTTTTGACAGTATTTTGTAAAATATGTCACATGAGCGAAAAAGTTAAAGTTGAAAAAAGAGACATCCTCGGTAAAAAAGTGAAGAAGCTCCGAAAGAGCGGGCTCCTTCCGGCCAATGTGTACGGAAAGGATATCGAGTCAGTGTCAGTGCAAATTCCTGTAAAAGATTTTGGCGCACTTTATGAAAAGGTTGGAGAGACAGGCATAGTTGAAGTATCACTCGATGGAAAATCCATCCCTGCTCTTATCCACAACGTCCAAATTGACCCTCTTACCCACAATCCTATCCACGCTGATTTTCTAAAAATCAACCTAAAGGAAAAAATTACAGCTCATATTCCAATAGAAATTATCGGCGAATCTCCTATAGTTAAAGAGGGTCAGGCCTCTTTCATGAATCCTATATCAGAAATAGAGGTAGAGGCACTACCTACAGACCTTCCAGAACATATTGAAGTCAATATTGAAGGACTTGAGCAAATTGGTGACCAGATAACTGTAAAAGATATCAAAGTTCCCCAAGGTGTTGAGGTAAAAACAGACCAAAGTGCAGTTGTAGCAACAATCGCCGAAATTAAAGAAGAGCCTGAGCCGGAACCGGTTGAGCCTGAGGATGAGGGAGAAGCAGAGGCAGAAGCACCAAAAGAAGAAGGAGAAGGTGAAAAAGAAGCAACAGAAGAAAAAGAAGAACCACAAGAACAAAAGCAAGACTAATCTCTCTTTTCCGAAATCACCTCATTCTTAAAATCTCACTTTTTAGCTCCTTCGCCTCAGAAAAATTGGCATCAAGATACAAAGACGACTCCACATACTTTAAAGCTAGATGTTTACGTCCAAGCCTGGCAGCAAAATATGCTGCATTATAATAACCATCTGGATAATTCGGATGAGACGTCACAACCTCTTCCCAATATTCAAGTTTTCGCGCATGTTCAAAGTGCTGAGATGCTACATTTAAATACACCTGGTAGGAAAATAAAAGCACAAACGATAATAAAACTACCAATACTCCAAAATATACAAAAAATACTTTCCCAAAGTGCATTGAAAAAGCTCTTCTTCCAACCTGAATAAATCCTATTATCTTGTCATACAGTCCCCCCTTCGGTAATAAATCGGGAAAAGTGCGGTAAAAGTTAACGATTTTGTTCTTCATCTGTATTTTTTTTCAATATACCACATCATCACAATATAATTCTTAATGATTTAGTGTCGTTTTTTGAAGTTGACATTTTACTTTTGGCCTTTAAGATATTATTATCTTATGATAAAGCGCCGCAACTACATTTTGCTTCACCTTTATATGACAATAAATAACAACTCGACTTTTACAAACCGTTAAATTATGTGTGGCATCTTTGCATATATAGGTAAAAAGGATGATACGGGAAGAAAAATTATAAATGGTCTAAGATCTCTTGAATATAGAGGGTACGACTCTTGGGGGGTCGCAATCAAGCAAAATAATGAGAATCTGTATGTCGAAAAACATGTTGGAAAAATAGGAGATAACAACGTCCCTGAAAGAGAAGCATTGCTGGGAATCGGCCATACACGTTGGGCAACCCATGGTAGAGTAACAGTTAAAAACGCCCATCCTCACGTGAGCAAGAATGATTCACTTGCCATAGTCCACAACGGAATCATTGAAAACTTCCAAGATATAAAAAGGAAGCTTTTGAAAAAAGGGTACAAGTTCACAACAGAGACAGACACAGAAACTCTAGTCCACCTGCTTACAGAAATTCTTAAAAAGGAAAAAAACAAAATAAAGGCAGTTCAAAAAATGTTTGAAGCCACCTCAGGGCTGAACGCGATAATAGTCATGTTCGCGCGTAGTGAAGAATTTATAGCTGTAAAAAATGGTTCTCCGCTTGTATTTGGTAAAAATGAAGAAGGCTTTTTTCTTGCTTCAGATGCAGTCGCACTCGCTCCACACACCAAAAATGTATTCTTTCTGGAAGACAACTCCCTTCTGTACTTTAACAAAAATGATTACAGGTTAATTGAAAAAGGGAAAGATAAAAAAGCAAAATTTATCACCCTCCCCTACTCAATTGAAAGCACCAAAAAAGGAAAGAATCCACACTTCATGATAAAGGAAATAAAAGAACAACCTTCTATTCTTACTCAAATTACAAAAACGCAAAAAGGAAATATCCAAAATGCAGCGGATCTTGTAAAGAATGCCTACGGCACATACCTCCTAGGATGCGGTACTGCTTATTATGCAACGCTTGCAGCAACCTATCTTTTCTCAAAAATTGCCAAAAGACATATAAACGCACAAATTGGTTCAGAATTTACCTATGTTGAGGACTTTATAAAAGACACAAGTCTCGTCATCCCTCTCTCACAATCAGGTGAAACAATAGATATTATCTCAAGTGTTCAAAAGGCCAAGAGTAGAGGGGCAAAAATTCTTGCAATCACAAATGTTCTGGGCTCAAGTCTCTATAGACAAGCAGATCACAGGCTGCTTTTAAATGCTGGCCCGGAAAAGTGTGTTTTAGCAACCAAATCATTCACCTCAAAAATTGCCCTTCTCACCCTCATCGCCCACAGCCTGTCAGGAACATACAAAAAAGGTGAAAAAGATATTATAAAAGCAGCAGCACAAATTGAGAGTCTTATCGAAAATAAAAAAATTAAAAATATAGCTAGTAAGTTAAAAAACAAAGAACACATCTTTATTCTTGGAAGGGGCGCTTCCTACCCAACCGCACTTGAGTCAGCGCTTAAAATTAAAGAAGTTTCCTACATTCACGCAGAAGGCTTTGCTGGAGGAGAATTAAAACACGGTGTTATTGCCCTAATCGAAAAAGGAACACCGGTAATACTCTACAATCCTGAAGACGAAACATATCAGGACTCACTCTCATCAGCCCACGAAGTAAAAGCTCGTGGAGCATATGTTATCGGAATATCAGATAAAGAAAATGAAGTATATGATGAATTCATCAGGGTTGAAAATTGTAATGAAGCAACCATTATTCCCAACGTGGTTGTTGCCCAACTCATTGGCTATTATCTTGCGCTTGAAAAAGGGCTAGACCCGGACAAGCCACGCAACTTGGCAAAAAGCGTCACTGTTAAGTAAATTGAGATTCAATAATAGATAATGCTCCCCACAACCCACCCGAATGTCCTAACTCCCCTTTTTTAACTTCTGGCAATGTAGGAAATATTTTGAGTAGTCTTCTCACCTCTCCTTTTACATCCTCAACACTTACTTTCTCCATAAGACTCCCTCCGATCACAACCACATCAGGAGACCAATATACAATAGTATTATGCACCCCTAGCGCTACCATTTTTACCTCATTTTCCCATACTTTATTGTCTTCAATTTTTTCAGGATTTATTCCATGCTTCCGCAAAAGTGAAGCTCCACCCGCCAAATCCTCAAGACTGTTTTTCATATCAATAATTTGGTGTCCCGGCTCAAATCCTAGTGTAAATTCATCCAATTTTCCATCAACAACTCTCGATCCGCCAACACCCGTACTAAAAGTCAAATAAGCAACAATTCTATGATCTCGTCCTGCCCCAAAATTAGCCTCCCCTAGAGCAACAAGGTCCGTATCGTTAAAAAGCACAGTTTTTGCATTAAGATTGCTTGAAATCTCATCAACGATTGGCCTATTAACCCAACCTGGTAGATTTGGTGCGTTTAAGAGTTTTTTTCGAGAACTGTCTAGCGGTCCAGCCGCACCAACAACAACACCCTCAAGCTTTTTTTCCTTCAATAAAGATCTGGCAACTTCAGTTACAGCTTTAATTCCGTCTTCAAAATTTTGAAGCGTAGAAAATGATTCTGCATCTCCAAAAGATCCTGAGTCCTTTGCAACGGCAACACGGGTATTCGTTCCTCCAATATCAATGAGTAAATACATTACTTATGAATATAAATAGTTTGAGTCGGATAAGCAATCTCTATTTTCTCTTTTTCAAAAACCCCCTTAACTCCAAGCAATATTTCCTGTTGTTTGTCCATATACACATTATATTCAGAGTCGTCGATATGGTATACAATCTCAAAAATTAAAGCACTATCCCCAAAAGCTTTAAAATGTGCTCTATCAAATGACACTTCCCCAACTTTAACAATTATTTCCTCAATCATCTTTGGGATCTTTTTCATTTTATTTTGTGGTGTGTCATACGCAACTCCAATCTCATGCACAACTCTCCTTCGCTCAAGCTTTTTATAGTTCTGAATTTGAGCAGAAGTAAGCTCTTGATTTGAAAAAACAATTTCCTCACCTTGCAAAGACCTCACGCGTGTTGTCTTAATTCCAATTTTCTCAACCGTCCCTGCCTGTGTTCCAACCACAATAAAGTCACCTTCACGAAATGGTTTGTCAAAAAATATCGCAAAAGACGAAAATAGGTCACCGAGTATATTCTGGAGCGCAAATGCAATCGCTATTCCTCCTACCCCAAGTCCGGCAATAAGAGTTGTGATATCAACACCTAAATTAGACAGCAAAAACAATCCCCCAATTATCCAGATAGTAACCTTAACCCCGTTTTTTATAAGCTGTGCAGCTGACTCAGCATTCCTCTCCTCAGGCTTTAGTCTCGAGTCAATCACATAGTCTAAAAATACAGTTACCGCAAGCACAACTTGATAAACAACCCAGATGATTAGCACTGCGTCAAGAACATCCCGAGCAAAATCTGTAAAGGAGAGGTGGTTGCTCGCAAAGTAAAATGCAACAAATGAGTAAAAGGGGGGCTTTATCGTGTCAACAAGCCTAACAAATGTGTCATCAAGCCTTGTCTTTGTCTCTTTAGTAATGGAGAGCAATCTTGCAAGGAGAAATTTTTGTATCAGAGCAAATACTGCAAGATAGATTAAAAAAAGAGCAAGTGTAATTATAAAATCAAATACACTATTCCCTAAAAATGTATACTCTAAAAAACCATATTGTTCTCGTATTCCCGTAAAATAATCCCAACTCATAACTCAGGCCAGCGGCTCACGATAAGCATATCATGCTTATCGGTATATAGGGTATCATATATCTCCTCAGTTACAAAAGGAATGAAAGGATGAAGAAGCTTAAGAACAACAAGATACACTCCTACGAGAACTTTAAAAGATTTTTCATCTATTCTCCCTTTTACATTTTCAATGTACTTATCAGCCAGCATGTGCCAGGCAAAATCATAAAGCTCTTGTGATGCATGGTTAAAGTCATATTCATCAAGATATTTAGTTACTTGCCTAATGAGCCGCTCTGTCTTTTCAATCATTTTTTTATCTTCTTCATTTTCTGCAACCTTCTTCAGCTCATTCAGTGTATACTCATGAATGTTGAGATTAGACGCTTGAGACTGCTTCATTTCGATAAACCGTCCCATGTTCCACAGCTTATTTACAAAATTACGCATTGCGCGTAGCTTGTCATATGATAAAGACTGGTCATGCCCAAGAGCTGTTCCGTAAATTAAGGCAAATCTCACAGCATCAGCTCCATACTCATCAACAAGCTCCATAGGATTCACCACATTCCCTTTTGATTTACTCATCTTTTTACCTAGAGGGTCATTAACAAGTCCATGCAAAACAATATCGAAAAAAGGCTTCTTTCCTGTTATGTAATACCCCATCATAACCATCCTCGACACCCATGCGCGCAGTATGTCATAGCCTGTTTCCATTACGCTCGTTGGATAATATTTTTCAAAATCTCCTTCTCTTGTGGTCTTAAGCGTAACTACAGGCCATTGACTTGATGAAAACCATGTATCAAATGTATCTGAGTCTTGTACCCATTCCTCTCCTTTTGCCTCTGTACCATCAGTCACTTTCCACTCGCCGGTTTTTTTATTTTTCCAAGCAGGAATTCTTATACCCCATACTGTTTGTCTGGAAATATTCCAGTCACGTAAGTTCTCAAGCCATTGCCTATAAAGACTTACAAAGTTTTCAGGATACATCTTAATTTCACCTTCCTCAACAGCCTTCAAAGCTCGCTCAACAAAAGGTTTCACTCTCACAAACCATTGTTCTTTAGGTAGCGGCTCAATAACGTTTTTACATTTGTAGCACACACCGACTCTATGCGTATAATTCTCATCAATCTTTTCAATTAACTCTTTCTTCTTCATTTCCTCAACTATTGCACGTCTTGCTTCACGCACGTACATCCCTTCAAATCTTCCGGCATTTTTATTCATCTTTCCATCAAATCCGATAACCTGCTTTAGTGGAAGATTATGACGTTGGGCAACCTCAAAATCATCAAAATCATGTGCGGGCGTAATTTTGACAACACCGGTTCCGAAGTCAGGGTCTACAAACTCATCCCCAATTACTTTTATCTTCGCACTCCCTAGAACAGTCTCAATTTCAATTTCATTTCCAATATATTTTTTGTAACGAGAATCATGAGGATTTACAGCAACAGCTGTGTCTCCAAATTTAGTCTCCGGCCTTGTAGTTGCAAGAGTAAGTGGGCCGTACTTTATGTAATACAACGGACTTTTTTTCTCCTTATATTCAACCTCAAGATCTGAAAATGATGTTCCGTCATATGTGCAATAATTTACAAGACGTTTGTCACGATATACAAGTCCATCATCATGCATTTTTTTAAATGTCTTGTAGACAAACGACACAACATCTGGATCTAAAGTAAATTTTTTACGTGTCCAGTCTAGGGAAAATCCAAGTTTTCGAAGTTGATCTTCCATCCCGCCTTTATTCTCCTGTACATAATCCCAAATCATTTGAAAAAGAGTGTCTCGATCGTAATCAAGTCTAGACTTTCCTTCCTCTTGTAGTCTTTTCTCAAAAACATATTGAGTCTCAAACCCTGCATGATCAGCTCCGGGAAGCCACAAAGCAGCAAGCCCGCTCATCCTTTTATATCGGACCAATATATCCTCAAGCACCATCATCGCATGTCCAAAATGAAGAGGAGCATTTGCATTGGGAGGTGGAAGAATAATAGAGTATGGTTCACCCTCTGGATTTACTTCCGGTTTAAAATATTCGGACTTCTCCCACTTAGAATAAATTCTTTCCTCACGATCTTTGTGTTTATAAGCTTTTTCCATTTATCTATAAGTATTTTCTTGCCTGATTGTATCATGTCTTGCCTCACGAGCAAAGACGGATAGGAAAAATTATAAAGGCTTTTAGTTAGTAACCGTCAGAAAATAAGAAATTAGTCTTTTACATACTACACTTGATACTTGGTTTTTAATACGGAATACTAGATATGATGGATTATTTAAGAGGTTTAAATTTAAAACAAATTACTGACAATACACTATCACAGCTCATTTCTCGTCTACTTCTAACCTCAGTTTCATTTCTTGCTCTACTCCTAATCACTTATTTCCAAGGATTTAATGCTTTAGGGTCGGTAGCAAAAATAGTAACTTACATATCATTTTTCTATTTAATTGTAGACTTTGGTCTCAATACAATGTTCATCAAGTACTATCATGAGTCAACTGAAAAATATATTGGAAGCTTATTGATTTTAAGATTGGGTCTATCTTTAGTGCTAGTGACAATAGCAATAATAATTGCCTCAATTCTTCCATACAACCCCTCCTTAAATACTGGATACACTTGGATAGAAAAAATTGGAATTATTGTGTTTTCACTTACTATAATTTCTCAAGCGACCTCCCAATCCCTCTCTTCAATTCTCCAACGAAATTTAAATAACCGTGTAACTATTGTTCCAAGCATATTTTCAGGCTTTCTCTTAATTACATCCGTATTCATAGGGGCCAAATTTGGAAATCTTCTTTTGATTCTGTTTTCATACACACTTGCGCAAGCTCTTTATGCTTCACTCCTATATAGAGAAGTAAAAAAAAGATACAACGTCACGCTTATTCCTCAAGAACTAAAAGAATTTTCACTTTTCTTGCTAAAGGTTTCTTCTCCTGTAGCGCTCGTACTTGTTTTTAATATTATTCTGTCACGCTCTGACATATTCCTGCTCTCTCTTCTCAAACCAAATTTTGATGTTGGAATCTACTCTTTCGCGTATAAAATCTTTGACTTTCTTCTTCTCGTTCCTTCCCTTCTTGCTTCAAGTGTTTATCCGCTTTTACTTCATACCGAAAGCAGGACAAAATTTAACGAAATGTTTAAGAAATACGTTGTACTCTTCTTTCTTCTCTCACTTACTTTAGCAACAATAACCTTTTCCGCATCACCTTTAATTAAATATATAAGGGGAGACTTGTCATTGTCTGTCCCACCACTCCAAATACTTACACTTTCTCTTCCGTTCTTTTTTCTCACAAGTCTATTTCAGTGGGTGCTTATAATAAAAGG
>Ga0066639_10005617_pt1 | contig 10510 bp, 11 predicted proteins | sample CryGeyCG2114_010_2_FD_59504 | JGI IMG/M metagenome (GOLD analysis project Ga0066639, IMG submission 59504) | Groundwater microbial communities from aquifer - Crystal Geyser CG10_big_fil_rev_8/21/14_0.10 | ecosystem: Environmental > Aquatic > Deep subsurface > Groundwater | place: USA: Utah... | reverse complement strand
GTAGCTGTCAACGGAACCTGCGCCACCCTGGAGGCTGTCGTCATCGTCCGAAGAGTCATCATCGTCGTCGTCATCACCTGGAACCGTTACGGTGCAGGTGGAGTTAACCTTGGCGCGAGTGATCGGGCCAAAGTAACCGACGGCCGGGCTGATGCTGACCGATGCCTGATACGCAGCTGCTGCTGCCTGGGTCTGGCTACCGAAGTAACCAGTTGCACCAGCTGGGATTGAGAACCCCTTGCTGATGAGCCAGTTCTGGAGGGCCGTCACGTCTGCGCCAGTGGCGCCGACAGTGAGGTCCGTATTGAAGGCGTAGCAACCACCTGTGGTGGTGCCCCCTCCGATCTGGACTTGAAGTGCTGCGATCTGTGCGAGCAATGCAGCGATCTGGGCCTGAAGCTCCTCGTTCGTCTGTGCCTGAGCAACAGGAGTGAACGCGGTAGCAACAAGACCAAGACCAGCTACAAGAGCTGCGACTTTCGCAACAACATTCGTGTTTGCTTTAGTCATAACTATAGTTTTGCTAATTAGCTTTTGACGAAACGCGAGAGCAGATAATTGTAAAACGGTGCTCCAACGTTCGTCCTTTTAGTGTTCTTGGTAATTACCGCCGGACACTGTCCGGCCTACGTAAACTATTCACGCTAGATTCACGAAACGCGCTTTCAAAAGGAATGCGCTCCGCAGCTAGGTGATCTTTCTCACAGTTCCTTTCTGTATTCAATCGTATCCAGCATAACTTCCGTACTGAGCCGTCCTTGGTATAAGACGGATGTCGACGCTCATGCTTACGCATAAGATATCGCACTTGCGCGAACTGGGGCGCCTCTGCGGCCCCTATGATCACGTCTTCATGCTACCCCACTCATTGAGCAGGACTCCTCATGAAGCACAAGTGAAATGTCAACGTGCACTCAACAGCCGTTTCAGCGTAGTCTATCTTTTTCTGGAATACTCCGTAGTATACCGACGAAGCAGCTCGAAATAGGCTTAATCTCTGTGGATAACGGCACGCCGTATCCACTCAGTAAACTTTAGCAGGAACGCTTCTGAGGTCAACTGCCGTGTGCCAATAACCCCTAGCTGTTCGCTAGGGAGTACTGCGTCCATCGACGCTCCCCCGTGCGCTCTATCTCCCCTTCGTCAACCAGTGCCTGAAGCTCACGCTGGATCGTCTTCTCACTGACCTGCGTAACAACGGTGGATATATCCTTTATATACGAAGGGCCCTTGCTACGAAGCACCGAAAGTATTGCCTCGCGCCTTCCTGATGTCCTATCGGACACCTGTCCTTTAGCATGTCCTTTAGGTGCAATGCTCTTCTGCTCACGCTGTGCGAACGATGCCTCACCACGAGGCATACTCTTTGCGCCTGAGCCACTCTGTGCGGCTCGCTCTTTGGCAAGCGACGCTAGGGACGGTGCTTCTTCCAAGAAAAGACGTGGCTCCTCGTAGGTAGCGACCTCCTGCAGCAGCTGATGTGCCTCACGTGTAATAAGTTCTGCATTCATGGTAGAGAGCAGTCCTCCGATTCTCGCGATTGAAAGCACGCTTGAAAGCGCGAGTAGTTCGCGCGAAAGGGCATCACGCGCTGCCAAGGGAGCGAGGATTGCCGCATCAACCAAACCGATCGCTATTTTGCCCATGCGGTCGCGAAGCGCGGGTGCGCTCTTGAATGCCGGAGCAATGAGATGGATGGCCTTAGCGAGCCGCTCAGCCTTCTTATATATGTATACGCGACGTATGTCCTTTTCGAATATGTTGGAGAATATACCTTTTTCAAGGACAAAGTTCTCAAGCTCGGTACTCATGTCCGACTTGCGAAGTTGCTTGTTGTCTTTTACCTGTCCCTTAGATGCCATGTCCATAACACTATAGGACACCTCAAGGACAGATGCAATCATTCCCTTTTACGAAGCATAAACAAATACAAATTAAAGTCTGACAGAGCAAGGTGCTAAAATAGCGAAGTAATGGCACGAAAGCGGCGACGGAAATCAAAAAGCATTGAAAACCAAGCGGTCATGAAATGGACCGCCGCGATTCTTTCTATTGCCTTCGGGCTGCTGCTTGTGCTTGGAGCCGTCGGCATGCTTTCAGGAGTTATGCTCGCTGGTGAGGTCGGGAATCTTTTGTTCCAGTCGAGCTGGCGAATGCTCGGCCTTGGCGCTTTCATACTGCCTCTCATCGTTGTGCTCTTCGGACTCGCCATCTTGCGCGAACGCCTTTATATCGACCCCCTCCCAGCGCTTGGCACTCTACTCATTACAGGTTCCCTCCTCGCGCTTCTCGGCGCCTCCTCTGAAACGCTCGGTGGTGCGGCTGGACGCTTCATAGGTGGCGAGGCAGTAACGCTTTTTGGGCCAATAGGTGCGATCATTCTTTTGTTCGCACTCGCGCTCGTTGGGCTCGCAATACTCACTGACCTCACGGAACTCGGGCAACGGCTTCTTGGCTTTGGTGGCGACGCACGGGAGCGCCTGAGTGAGCTTCGCCTCAAGCGTGCAGAACAAGACGAAGAACAGTTTGAAGAAGAGCTTGAGGAACCCGAAGAAGAGGAGGAAGAGGAGGAACCAACCGAGCCGACCGTGACCGTCTTCAGTGAGAATCAACAGAAAGATATCGATGGAGCAATTCAGAACTTTGATGCGGAATACACACCCCCTCCCCTTTCGCTCCTGGGGGTCGATAAAGGGAAACCTGGCGTGGGTGATATTAAGGCCAACGCCAACATCATCAGGCGTACGTTCCAGAACTTTGGTATCTCAGTCGAGATGGACGAAGTCTCGGTTGGCCCCACCGTTACCCGCTACGCCATTAAGCCCGCTGAGGGCGTGCGACTCTCAAAGATCATCGGACTCCAGAACAACCTGGAACTTGCGCTTGCTGCCCACCCTGTGCGCATTGAGGCACCTATTCCCGGGAAATCATTGGTCGGTATCGAGGTACCCAACGCAGCAAAAGCCATGGTGGGTCTTGGTGGCGTGCTTTCGTCCCCTGAGTGGAACGCAAGTACGAAGCCCATCTTGGCTGCACTCGGCCGCGACATCACTGGCACCCCCCACTATGTGAACATCGGAAAGATGCCCCACGGCCTCATTGCAGGGGCAACCGGCTCCGGAAAGTCAGTTGCCATCCACGCGCTCATCACTTCCCTGCTCTACAGGAACAGCCCTAACCAGCTGCGCTTCATCATGGTCGACCCAAAGCGCGTGGAGCTGACGATGTATAACGGGATTCCACATTTGCTCACGCCCGTCATTACCGACCCTAAGAAAGCAATTCTTGCGCTTAAATGGGCCGCTAAAGAGATGGAACGGCGGTACAGCATCCTTGAGGAGAAGCACGTGCGCGACATTGACTCCTATCACCGCTCCATCCTTGAGCCGGCCAGAAAGAAAGGCAGTGAGCTCCCTGAAGCCATGCCATTCATCGTTATCGTCATCGACGAGCTCGCCGACATCATGCATACGTACCCACGCGAGCTTGAGGCGGGCGTTGTGCGGCTCGCGCAGATGTCACGAGCCGTGGGCATCCACATGGTGCTCTCAACCCAGCGCCCCTCCGTGAACGTCATCACGGGCCTCATCAAGGCAAACGTACCGACGCGCATGGCGCTCCAGGTGGCAAGCCAGATCGACTCACGCACGATCCTTGATGGTGGCGGCGCCGAGACGCTCCTTGGTGCTGGCGACATGCTCTACCTCTCAAGCGACATGCAAAAACCCGTGCGCCTCCAAACAGCCTTCATTTCCGAGGACGAAGTGAAGAAGGTCGTGGCAAACATCAAACGCAACAACGCAGGGAGTATTCCTTCACTTGATCTGGGGAACGGTGCAAATGAGCCAAACGATACCATCATGCTCGCTACGGAAGATGATGAGGACGATCTCTATGTCGATGCGAAAGCCTCAGTCGAGGAGGCCGGGCGTGCCTCAACCTCGTACTTGCAGCGTAAACTCCGCATCGGCTACTCACGCGCCGCTCGCCTCATGGACATCCTCGAGGAACGCGGTGTCATCGGCCCAGCTGATGGCTCCCGCCCGCGCGACGTCCTCACCAACAACCCTGGCGAAGAGGAATCCTAGTTCATGTTCACCCGCTACACGGCCGCCTTCGTTCTCGTGCTCGTCGTCGGCTACGGCCTCGTGAAGGCCTGGCCGCTCGTTTCAGGGCCCTCTATTCACCTCGAGCCGTACACCATCGACGAATCCGGCACACTTTTCCTCACTGGCAGGGCTGTTCACACCGAAACGCTCCGTCTGAATGGCTCCATTCTCCTCATCGACGAGCAGGGCGGCTTCCGTCAACCCCTCACGCTCCCGACCGGAGGCGTTATACTGTCATTAACGGCGACCGATCGCTTCGGCAGGAGCGTCCACGAAACGCTTCCGGTCTTCGCACCCTACTAGCTCTAACCCACTTTCCCTATGCTTAAAAAACCTGCTAAAAAGAGTACGAAAGCCGTTAAGAAGGCACCGGTCTTGGATGCTCCACAGGAAGCGAGCGCAGACGAAAAACACCGAGCCATTGACCTTGCAATTAAGGATATAAAGACGAAATTCGGCGACGAGTCCATTATGACGTACGGCTCGAGAGAGCCGTCGAGCATCGCCTCAATCTCCACCGGATCCCTCGGTCTTGACCATGTGCTCGGCATTGGCGGGCTGCCCCGTGGCCGCATAGTCGAGATCTTTGGTCCTGAGTCCTCGGGCAAGACGACGCTCGCGCTTCACTCCATCGCTGAAGCTCAGAAGAAGGGCGGCGTGTGTGCATTTGTGGATGCGGAGCATGCACTAGACCCTGAATACGCCCGAAAAATCGGGGTGCAGCTGCAGGAATTGCTCATCTCACAGCCCGACACTGGTGAACAGGCGCTTGAGATTGTCGAATCCCTGGTGCGGTCGAACTCTGTCGATATCATCGTCATCGACTCTGTCGCCGCGCTTACACCAAAGGACGAAATTGAGGGAGATATGGGTGCGCATCACGTAGGCAAGCAGGCACGGCTCATGAGTCAGGCGCTCCGAAAGCTCACGGCCATCACAGCAAAGAGCCGCACCATCGTTATTTTCATCAACCAGATCCGCATGCAGATCGGAATTATGTTTGGAAATCCTGAAACAACTCCGGGCGGCAAAGCTCTTAAGTTCTACACGAGCGTCCGCCTCGACATCCGCCGTATCGCGCAGATCAAGAAAGGAGACGAGGTCGTGGGTGGTCGCGTACGCGTGAAGGTTGTGAAGAACAAAGTGGCAGCTCCCTTCAAGACGACTGAGTTTGACCTTATGTACAACGAGGGGATTAGTCACGAGGGTGAGATCATTGCGCTCGGTGAGAAGTACGACATCATCCAGAAGTCAGGCGCCAGCTACAGCTATGGCGACACCAAGCTCGCCCGCGGATACGATGCCACGCGCACGTTCCTGCGCGAGAACAAACCGCTTGCCAGCGAGATCTTGAAGGAGATTAAGAAGAAACTTGCGGAGGTCTAGAACGTTTGGTATGGCCACCCTCTCATACAACGAAATCACCCCCAAAACACTCATTGAATACAACGGAGAGCCGTACGAGGTGCAGTCCTCGCACGTTTTCCGCGTGCAGCAGAGCAAGCCGGTGAACCAAACGAAGCTCAAGCACCTGGTCTCGGGCAAGGTGCAGGAGATCACCTTTCACCAGAACGAGTCGGTTGAAGAAGCCGACGTTGACACCATGGATGCCCACTACCTCTACACCAACCGCGGTGAGTCATGGTTTGCAGAGGACGGCAACTCTAAGAACCGCTTCTCGTTCCCGGAGGAGGCGGTCGCAAACGAGACCCAGTGGCTTACTGAAAATGCAGTCGTAAAGGTACTGATCTTTAAAGACGAACCCTTTAGTGTACGCATTCCTATCAAACTTGACCTGAAAGTAGCTGAAGCACCCCCCTCCCTCAAAGGCGACACGGCAAGCGGCGGCAACAAGCAGGTCGTCCTTGAATCAGGCGCAACCGTCACGACTCCCCTTTTTATCAACGTCGACGACATCATCCGCGTGAACACCGAGACCGGGCAGTATGCGGAACGCGTAGAGAAAGCGTAGACGGAGCTTAGCGCATAGCTTCTGCCTTCAAAACATCGTCACAAACATCTCTCGCATGTTGAGCGCCGGCGTGCTTAACAAGTTCATTGTAGGTGGCTTTTTTAGAAACTCTCTTGATCCCTACGTATACAATATTCTCGTAGCCATCAATGTAGAGCTTATTTGCTGAGAGGGACTGTACCTGTGAGTCGTCCTCAAATACTCTTCCCTGAAGGGGGTCGAGGATGCTTTTCGCAAAGTTATCGACATCGTTTCCATCACGAAAGACCCTCTCACTACCCGTAAATTGAATTATCGTCACCATGACGGTCTCCCCTCTGGTCAGTGGATACGCCTTTCGGTCTTCTCGAGGTATCGCCCGTATCTGTTCTTCAATAGCGTCACCAAATCTGCTTCTAAATTCCGCAAGTGTCTTGCTGCTTGCGTCTTTCGTTCCCTCCCCATCACTTCTTTCAGACGTCGGGACAAGACCCGAGAAAGCAAATTCTAAGTCGTAGGAGACGACTGAACGTGCGCGGTTTTTCGCCACGCTTTATTTCTCATCCTTTTTGGTAGAATCCAACTCTCTTGTAGAGACACGCTTCCCATCACGGTAGACACGGACCGTGGTAGTAGAACCCTTATAGCGGGATCCAATGATGAAAGTATTGTTATCCATAATCAAAGTATACTACGCACCTATTAACTGCGAGTGAAGGCTGCTACTGGTGAGGAGAGCGCTACGACGCCAGGTACGGCAGAAGCGCCATATAGCGCGCGCGCTTAATGGCAAGCGTAATCTCACGCTGTTTGGTAGAGGAGATACCGGTGCGCTTTTTCCCGAGAATCTTTGCGTGCGGGCTCGTGAACTTGCGCAGGTATGGGACGTCTTTATAGTCCACAAATTTCTTGCTCTCAATCTCTTCGCGATGTGCTTGGTGGGCCATGGTGGTGTGTAGTAACTATTAAAATGGAATGTCTTCGGGGTTCACCTCCTCATCCGGGTACTGGATGCTGTCGCTGCCATCCTGCGAGTCCTGGTCGTTCGCGGCAGCAGTGTTCCCTCCCCCGCCCTGCCCGTCAGCTCCAAACTGGAAGTTATCGACGACGACTTCGGTACGATACTTCTTCTGGCCTTCGGATTCCCAGGAGCGCGTCTGGATGCGGCCCTCGATGTAGACCGGGCGACCCTTCTTCAGGTACTGGGCCATGATATCGGCAAGCTTGCCAAAGGCCACAATGTTGTGGAACTCAGTCTGTTCCTGCTTCTGTCCTTCCTTGTTCTTGTAGGTACGGTTGGTGGCGAGGCCGAACGTCACGACCTGCTGGCCGGACGGTAGCGCGCGTACCTCAGGGTCACGCGTGAGGTTGCCATAAAGTAGTGCTTTGTTGAGATACATGATGCGATCTTGGTTACGGTGCTAATGACTTTATTATACCGCTTCCTCTTTCTCGGCCGACTTCTCCTCGCCTTCTTCATCGTCTGAGTCGTCCGACTCATCCTCTCTACCTTCCATCTGGCGCATGAAAAGCTCCTGGAGCTCCGCTGAGTGCTTGGCAGCATCCTTGGTGGTGCGAATGTCGAGAAAACGAATAATGGAGGGCTGGCTTCGTGCGAACTCGACAATTGACTCGTGACCTTCCCCTTTCGTCTCGTACGCGATCCAGCAGAAGAAGGCGCTTGTGAAATCGCGGCGGCCAGTCGTCTCTTGGCGGGAAATGCTATAGGCAAGGGGGATTTTGGTCGGTTCACCCTCGGCAAGAACGGTGCCGACGTCATCGATGGCGCCACGCACCTCCTGATACTTCTTCTTCACCTCTTCCTGCGGAAGCTCCGCATCAAGATGGAAGCCGAGCTCATACACTCGGTTTTCTTGGTGATCGTCCTGCTCTTCGAGGATCGGTTCCTGCTCTTTAGCCATGATTCGCCGATACTACCACGCTGAGGAACGCCCCGCAAACTGCGATACGCCTCTCAAAAGCTAGGGACCAGCTGCAGGAATCCTAAAGAGTCGCCTAGCGTTTTCAAGGATATGCACCCGCACATTCTCCACATCCTCTCCTCGAATGCCTGCCATGGCTTCAACAACCTTCACCACAGCTTGTGGATCGTTCCGGCTGCCGCGGTTGGGGGGAGGGGCGACGTACGGCGAGTCGGTCTCGCTCAAGATATGTGTGAGGGGGGCGAGACGCACGACGTCGTCATAGTCATGAGTGAAGGTGAGAACAGCGGTAAAGGACAGCGTGAAGTCAAGATCGATGAGTGCACGCGCCTCATCAACACCACCAACAAAGAAGTGCACGTTTCCTGAAAGCCGGTCACCATGCTCGCGCTTGGCACGCAAAAGGATGTCGATGAGCGTCTGGTACGCGTCCATGGTGCCTTTGCGCGGCCGCGCATGAATCATGAGCGGCTTTTCAGTCTCAGCGGCAAGCGCAACGTGCGCCTCAAAGACCTCACGCTGATGCTTCTCGGTTGTCTCCGGATTCTCAGGGCGATAGTTATCAAGCCCGCACTCTCCTATCCCCACCACCTTCGGGTGCTCGGCAAGCTTCTTATATACCTCGATACCCGAATACTCTTGCGCTGAGTTCGGATGAAGACCTGCTGTCGCCCACAAGAGCTCTTCTCCCTCAACGAGCTCCACCGCCTTTCTTGACGAGGACTCGTCAACACCGACGACAAGACCGCCGATTCCCTGCTCTCGCATTGAAGCAAGTAGCTCCTGACGGTCCTCGTCATACGGTGGGAATTGCACGTGACAGTGCGCGTCAAAATAGCGAAGCTCGGTCATAGAGCTACGTGAGGCGCGGGAAGAGGTTCTCCGGCTTTTTGTTCTCTCGAACGGCACTCAAGATAGCTTTTGATGTTGCGGGCATCATGGGCTCAAGGTGCACGGCAACGTTCGCCACACGACGAACAAGCTTTTCAATGTCCGCAAGCGCCTGCTCTTTCGTGCTCTCTTCCTTCACCTTCTTGAACGGCTCATGCTCGGCCATGTACTCATCGCCCTTGGCGATGTGCTCAAAGATGAGATCCATCGCTTCGTTAAAGCGGTACGCTGCAAGCTTCTCAAGAAACGCGGGCTCGATACGGGTATCTTCCTCCGTGAGCTCTACTGGTTTTGTTATATGCGTCTCAGCAAGCTTCATCACGCGTGACACGAAGTTGCCTAGACCATTCACAAGGTTTGCGGTGTAGTGCTCGCGGATGCTTTCCTCGGTAAGGTCAGAGTCCTCAAAGGGATGCACGTGCCGCAGGAGGACGTAGCGCACAGCGTCGACACCATACGTATCCATGAGCACCATCGGGTCGATAACATTTCCCAGAGACTTGCTCATCTTCTGCCCGCCGTTCGTCAGGAACCCGTGGATAAAGACCTGCTTTGAAGGTGCAAGGCCTGCAGACATGAGCATGGCCTGCCACATAGCAGCTTGCTGCCGCAGGTTATCCTTCCCAGCCACCTGTACGCCCGGCCACCATTTCGTAAACCCTCCCTCCTCGCGCGGCCAATTAATGACGGAAATGTAGTTCACGAGCGCATCGAACCACACGTACATAACATGATCGGGATCGTCCGGCACGGCCACGCCCCAGGGAAGTTTCTCTTTCCTGCGGCTGATGCTGAAATCCTTCAAGCCCCCCGCAACGAATGAACGAATCTCGTGAAGCCGCGCCTCGGGTATAACAAAGTCAGGGCGTGCATCGTACAGCCGCAACAGCGGCTCCTGGTACTTCGAGAAGCGGAAGTAGTAGTTTTCCTCCTCGATGAGGACGATCTCGAGGTTCGGGTGGAGCAGGCAGCGGCCATGCTCAAGCTCCGAGTCAGTCTTCTCAAGCTCACACCCAACGCAGTATTTCACTTCATAGTTCGCTTTATAAATATCGCCCGCCGTCTGACACCTCTTCCAGAATTGTTGGGCGGCACCGACATGCCCGGGCGCGGTCGTACGCGTGAAGGCGTTGTATGAAATAGCGAGCCGGTCAGCGAACACGCGGAAACGGGCAGCGTATTCGTCTGCATAGTCCTGCGGGTCTTTCCCCACTTCCTGCGCTTTCTCGTACACCTTGGTGCCATGCTCATCGGTACCGATGTTAAAAAAGACCTCATCTCCGGCAAGCCGTGCGGTACGCGCGAGCACGTCGGCCTCAACAAACTCAAGCGCGTGCCCCAAATGTGGGTCAGCATTCACATAGGGAAGCGTTGTGGTGAAGTAGCTTGCCATACCTGGGTTAGGCGAGCGCATCGCGAATACGCGCGGCAACGTCCGCAACCGAAAGCCGCTCCTGTTCTCCGCTGTCGCGATGGCGAAGCGTTACTGTATCTTTAAGTTCTGGTGTCTCGCCGAGCGTGTCGAAGTCGACCGTGATGCAAAATGGCGTGCCAATCTCGTCTTGGCGACGATAGCGTTTGCCAATGTTGCCGTTGTCGTCCCAAGCAATGGCGGG
>Ga0066639_10005616_pt1 | contig 10511 bp, 9 predicted proteins | sample CryGeyCG2114_010_2_FD_59504 | JGI IMG/M metagenome (GOLD analysis project Ga0066639, IMG submission 59504) | Groundwater microbial communities from aquifer - Crystal Geyser CG10_big_fil_rev_8/21/14_0.10 | ecosystem: Environmental > Aquatic > Deep subsurface > Groundwater | place: USA: Utah... | reverse complement strand
GGAACATATGGCCGCGATCAAAGGCAAGCTCCGCGACGCGGGTGTTTCGGTTGCGGAAACCGAACACGCATGGGTGGTGGCGGGCTCGCGCGAAACACTAAAAGCGTTTGAACTTACCACAGCTCCGCACCCCGGGTTTCCGACCGATTTGCAGGCTCCATTCGGCGTGCTCGCGACACAGGCTGCCGGGAAGAGCATTATCAATGATCCCATGTACGAGAACAGGCTCGGGTATGTGGAACATCTTATCAACATGGGCGCTTCGGCCACTATCAAAGATTCGCATACCGCGCGTATCACGGGCCCTGCCGGCCTGAACGGCGGCGCGTTTGACAGTTTGGATCTGCGCGCCGGAGCCACGCTCATTATCGCGGGCCTTGCCGCAACCGGGCAAACCGTTATCAGCCAAGCGGAAATCATTGATCGGGGGTACGAAAAGATAGATGAGCGCTTGCGCGCGTTGGGCGCGGACATTAGCCGTGTTGAGTAGCGTATGATACACTATTACTATGTCTTTTTTGAGAAAGTATAATTTCGTTTTTATTGGTATTGCCATTATTGGCGCGGCGTTTGTCGCTGGTTTTTATTTGGGAAAGGGCGAGCGCGAAATCACGGTGGTGAACGAAAAAGGCGAACCCATTAAGTCCGGCGAAGTCACCATCCGTCCGAGCGATGTGCAGGAGTATTTGGGCAAGGACGTGGATTTTGATTTGTTCATGACCGTGTGGAACATGCTCAAGAAGCAGTACGTGGACCAGCCGGTCTCGGAAACCAAGCTGTTTTATGGGGCGCTCTCCGGCATGGTAGCAAGCATGGATGACCCCTATTCCGTTTTTTTGGAGCCCCAGGTTTCCGAAGAGTTTACCGAATCGCTCAATGGGCGGTTTGAGGGCATTGGCGCTGAAATCGCCATCAAGCACGAACTGTTAACCGTGGTCGCGCCTTTGGAAGATTCTCCGGCAGAGACTGCCGGGCTTAAGGCGCGGGACGTTATCATCAAGATCGACGGCGAATCCACAGAGAATATGAGCTTGGATGAAGCTGTGGGCCGCATCCGCGGCGAAAAAGGAACCCCAGTGGTTCTGTCCATTGTCCGCGTCCGCGAAGGCGAAAACGAAGCGCTTGATGTTTCCATTATCCGCAACACCATCACCGTGAAAAGCGTGACCTGGGAGATGCGGGACGACGGAATCGCCTATATCAACATGCGCAATTTTAATACAGACACAACGCGCGCGTTTAAGGCTATCCAGCGCGAGGTGATTGCCAGAAATCCGGAAGGCATTATTTTTGACCTGCGCAACAATGCCGGAGGCTTCCTGCAGACCGCCATTGACGTTGCGTCCGCGTGGGTTGAGAACGGGATTATTGTCTCCGAGCGGTCGGTTGATGGAATTACCACATACTCACCCACGGAAACAGCATTGTTCGCGGGCATTCCGACTGTGGTGCTTATTAATGGCGGCAGCGCTTCGGCATCGGAAATCGTTGCCGGCGCTTTGCAGGACTATGAGTTTGCCTACACCATTGGCGAGCAATCGTTCGGCAAGGGCTCGGTGCAGGTGCTGGAAGATTTGCCGGACGGATCCAGCGTCAAATTTACGGTTGCCAAGTGGTTTACGCCGGATGACCGTTCCATTGACGAGGAGGGCATTACTCCGGACGAAGAAATTGAATTGACCGAAGAAGATTTCAGCGAGGATAGGGATCCGCAGATGGACCGGGCGCTGGAATACCTGCGGAACAAATCATCGTCTTGATAACTTTTTTAGCAGGTGTTCGGGGGTGTGAATTTTTCAACTCCGAAGGGTCGCCTGCCTTCGGCAGGCTCCATACATTCTCGTTTCAAAATTTACACCCCCTGCACACCTTAGTCAGTGCTTCATCGCGCATGAAAATCATACTTAGCAAACCAGTTCAGAACCTTGGATTGGCCGGGGATGTTGTGGACGTTGCTCCCGGCTACGGCAGGAATTTTTTAATTGCCAAAGGGCTCGCTGCCGAAGCAACGGCCGATGCCGTTCAAAAGATCAAGGCCACTCGCCAAAAGCACGCACGTAAGCGCGAAGCGCAGGGCAAGGCACGGAACGCGATTCGCGAAGCGCTCTCGGGCCAAACCATTCTCATCAAGGCGCAGGCCAATGAGGAAGGTCATCTTTTCGGAGGCATCGGGCCCAAGGAAATCACTGAATCAATCGAAAAACGAAAGAAAATACATATAGATCCCAAGGCAATCAATCTGCCACGCCACCTTAAGGCTTTGGGGAAGCACGAGGTTGTGCTAGACTTAGGAGGTGGAGATTCCATAGCCATTATTGTTGAGGTTGCGCGACATGAATAATACCAAGTATCTATTTGTAGTCGGAGGGGTGATGAGCTCGGTCGGAAAGGGAATCGCGAGCGCGTCAATCGGAAAAATTCTGCAGTCCCGCGGGTTTAGCGTCTCCATTATAAAGTGCGACATGTACGTGAACATCGATGCCGGCACCATGCGCCCCACGGAGCATGGTGAGGTTTTTGTGGGTGATGACGGCATTGAGGCGGACCAGGATTTGGGAACCTATGAACGGTTCGTGGACCAGGTCTCCACGCGCAACCACTACATTACCACGGGCCAGGTGTATCAGGAGGTGATACGCCGCGAGCGGAATTTGGAATTTAAGGGCGAGGACGTGGAGGTGGTGCCGGACATCCCGAACGAGATTCTGCGGCGCATTAACCTCGTAGTTAAAAAAGACAAGAGTGATTTTATCATTATTGAAATCGGCGGCACTGTGGGCGAGTACCAGAACGTGCTGTTTTTGGAAGCGGCGCGCATGATGAAACTGAAGCACCGCGAGGACGTGCTGTTTGCCCTGGTGTCATACTTGCCCATTCCACCCATGGTTGGGGAGATGAAGTCCAAGCCAACCCAGTATGCGGCGCGCACTTTGAATGGGGCCGGCATCCAGGCGGATTTTATCATCTGCCGCAGCGAACAGCCCTTGGACAAAAAGCGGCGCGAGAAGATTGCCACGTTCTGCAACGTGGCTGCCGAGAATGCCATCTCGGCGCCGGACGTGGCGAGCGTGTATGATGTGCCTGTTAATTTTGCCAAAGAAAAGCTGGATGAAAAAATATTCAAAGCGTTCGGGATCAAGCCGAAGAGCCGCGATATGAAAGAGTGGCGCGCCCTGGCTAAAAAAATCAAGCGCTTAAAGCGGGATGTTAAAATCGCGGTGGTGGGCAAATACTTCGGCACCGGCGATTTTGAGCTGGCTGATTCCTATATATCGGTGATAGAAGCCGCAAAGCACGCGTGCTGGGCGCAGAATGTTAAGCCTCATTTAACCTGGGTTGATTCAGAGGACTACGAAAAAGACCCGAAGCGGGTAAAAGAGCTTTCCCAATTTGACGGCGTTATTGTTCCCGGAGGGTTTGGTACGCGCGGCATTGAGGGAATCATTTCCGCCATCCAGTACGTGCGCACGCATAAGATTCCGTATCTCGGCTTATGCTATGGCATGCAGCTTGCCACCATTGAGTTCGCGCGGCATGTGGCCAAGATACGGGGCGCGACCACGGCAGAGCAGGATGCCGGCGCCAAGCACCAGGTAATCCACATTATGCCTGACCAGGAGAAAAAGCTTTTGGCCCGCGATTATGGGGCAACCATGCGGCTCGGCACCTGGCCGTGCAAGCTCGTGCGCGGTACGCGCAGCCAGAAAGCCTACGCAAAAAACCGCGTTGACGAGCGCCACCGGCACCGCTATGAGTTTAATAACGCGTACCGCAAGCGCCTGGAAGCGGCCGGACTTATTATTTCCGGAACAAGCCCGGACAACCGGATTGTGGAAATCATCGAGCTTTCCGGCCATCCGTTTTTTATGGGCACGCAGTTTCATCCGGAATTCAAATCCCGCCCGTTTAAGCCGCATCCGCTGTTCCGTGAGTTTGTGAGGGCGAGTTTGAGGAAGCGAAAGTAGTTCTCGTGCGCGATTTATTGCGATCATGAGGGTAGTTGTGATATACTCATATGGCTATGGAGGAACAACACGAACTGGACCAGCCAGTCACCACAAGAGAGTTTAGAAAGGACATGACGGATGTCAGGAAGGACATTTCTAATGTCAGAGTGGATATTACAGACATCAGGAAGGACATTTCTAATGTCAGAGTGGATATTACAGACATCAGGAAGGATATTTTTGGTGTTAAAAAGGATATTTCTGATGTTAAAGAATCCATAGATTTTGTTATTCAAAACGCGGCCACTAAAGAAGATTTAACGCAATTTAAGAGCGATATTCTTACTGGAGTTGACAAGGTCCTCAAGCAGGTCACCGCTATACGAGAAGAGCAGATTATGAAAACCGGCAGGGATGACCGGCAGGATAAAAGGCTTGAAAGGGCCGAAACGCATATAGGCCTTCCCGCGATGAACTAATTTGACAGGCAGTAAATCAAAAAGCCCCCGCCGAATCGGCGGGGGCTTTTTGATGTCAAAATTATTTGGCGACCACGTTCACTTCCACGCGCCTTTTGAGGATGCCGTCGTAGCCGCGCTTCATCTTTTTTTTGAATTGCACAAATCCGTTCGTAAGCGCGAACATGGTGTCGTCTTTGGCGCGCTTTACGTTTTCACCCGCAAAATAGCGCGTGCCGCGCTGGCGTACGATGATTGCTCCGGCTTTTGCGTGTTCGCCGCCGTAGAGCTTGACTCCGAGGCGCTGACCTTTGGAGTCCCGTAAATTAGTGGATGAACCACCTGCTTTTTTATGGGCCATAACAAATACAAAAATATAATAGTCATAGTATAATCCAAAGTGAGCTTTTGGTCAAGTTCGCTCAAAAGTGGTATAATTATCCAATATGGTTGACCTGTTAAAACCAAAAGAAATACCAAAAATCACGCCTGAACGCGTTGGGCCGGCCAAGCCATTCCCGGAAATCCATTCGCGCGAAGGGTCCAATGCCAGAGAATCAGAGCCCGGGCGCGAACAAGAGCGGCCGCAGGACAGCGCTGCCGAACAGCCGCAGACGCTACGGCTCCCTTCGGTGAGCCAGCACATACGCCCGATTGAAGAGCGCGTGGAAACGCCGACCACTAAATCGGAGCGTTTGATTGATATTGAAAAAATCATGTCCGAAGAGCTTGAGGATATTTACTCGGCGCTCCCCCCGGAAGTGCAGGCAGCGGTGAAGTACGAGGGCGAGGTTGCAGCCGCGAAAATTGAAGAGCTCATTGAGAGCGGCAAATCCATCAGTAAAAAAGTGCTTGCGATTCTGCGCTCCTGGCTCGAGAAGATTCCGGGAGTCAACAAGTTCTTCCTGGAGCAGGAGTCCAAGCGCAAGACCGATACCATTATGGCAATCGCGCGCAAGTCGCGTCCGGACACCTATGTTGCTTAACCTGTATTTTTGGATCGGGCTTGTTATTATAGCGCTCACGCCGCTCGCATTCGTGGTGCGCGTGTTTACGCGCCGCGTTGCCAATCGGTTTAATCCGTTTGACATGGTCACCTTGCGCATACTGCTGCCCAAGGAGTCGTTGGAAGTGGAAGACGCAAGCCGGCAGCGCGAAATACGGCAGATGATCGCGCCCATTGAATCGCTCATGGCAAACCTTGCCGGGCTTCGGGCCGAGCGCGGGTGGAATGCGTTCTGGTTCGGGAGGCGCGACCATTTCGCGTTTGAGATTGTGGCTGACCAGGGCGTGATTTCGTTCTATGTGACCGTGCCGAACGAGTTGCGACAATTTGTGGAGCAGCAGATCCAAGCCCAACACTCGGACGCGTATATTGAGGAGTGCCAAGACTACAATATCTTCAGCCCCCAGTGCGCTATTGCAGGGCTTTCGCTCAAGTTCAAAAAATCATACTATTTTCCCATCCAGACCTACCAGGAGATGGAGTTTGATCCCTTGAACGCGCTCACGAATTCCCTTTCGAAATTCCGGGATGATGCGCACGGCGGCGCTGCCATCCAGTTTGTGGTCCGGAGCGCGCATCCCCGCTGGCACGCTGCCGCGCACCAGCTCGCGCGCGAGGTCCGGGCTGGCAAAAAGCTTTCCGATGCCGTAAAGGTCGTGGGCCACGGGACGACCAAAACCGTGGCGACTACCATTATTTCGGCGCGTAAAAAGAGCGCCGAGGAGCTTGAGCGTATGGGCCGCCAGCAGCAGGCCATTTCCCAGTTTGACGAGGAAGCGCTTACGCGGATCCAGCAGAAGAGCGCAAAGAGCGCCTTTGAGGCGAACATCCGCATAGTGGTCGCGGCCCAGAACGAATCAATCGCCAACTCCGCGCTTTCCGCGATCGCGGACTCTTTTTCGCAGTACGCGGGCTATGAGTATGGCAATGGATTTATCCGGCAAAAGCCTCGCGATTTAAACCGGTTTTTGAATGATTTCATTTATCGCAATTTCCGCGAATCCGGACAGATGGTTTTAAACACCGCGGAAATGGCGTCCCTGTACCACTTCCCTCTGCCCTCCGCGGAAACACCAAACATCCTATGGCTCTCCGCAAAACAGGCAGGCGCTCCCACCAATATGCCCCGCGAAGGGCTTATCCTCGGGCACAACATGTACCGCGGCGAGGATACGGTGGTGCGCATAAAAGAGGACGACCGCAGGAGGCACCTGTACATTATCGGCAAATCAGGGTCCGGCAAGAGCGTGCTCATTGCGAACATGGCGCGCCAGGACATTGAGGCGGGCCACGGGGTGTGCGTGATTGATCCGCACGGGGATCTGGTGGACACCGTGCTGTCGTACGTGCCCGAAAGCAGGATTCGGGACGTGATCTATTTTGATCCGAGCGACCTCAACCGGCCCATGGGGCTGAACATCCTTGAGTACAAGGATGATTCGCAGAAAGATTTTGTGGTGCAGGACATGATCCGCATTTTTGAAAAACTATTCCCTCCGGAAGTGATCGGCCCCATGTTTGAGCACAACATGCGCAATGTGATGCTGACCCTGATGGCGGACAAAGAGCATCCGGGCACCATTGTGGACATTCCGCGCATGTTTACCGACCCCGCGTTCCAGAAATACAAAGTGTCAAAGCTCGTTGACCACAATGTGCGCTCATTCTGGGAGCAGGAAATGGCCAAAACAAGCGATTTCCACAAATCAGAGATGCTTGGGTATTTGGTGTCGAAAGTCGGCAGGTTTGTGGAAAACGAGATGCTGCGCAATATCATCGGGCAAGCGCGGAGCGCGTTTGATTTCCGGGATGTGATGGACAACAAAAAAATTCTGCTCATCAACCTTGCCAAGGGCAAGACCGGGGAGGTCAACAGCGCGCTGCTCGGCCTCATTATTGTGTCCAAACTGCAGATGGCGGCCATGACGCGCGCGAGCCTGCCGGAAGCGGAGCGCCACGACTTCTACCTCTACATCGACGAGTTCCAGAACTTTGTCACCGATTCAATCGCAACCATTTTGTCGGAGGCACGCAAGTACCGCTTAAACCTCATCATCTCGCACCAGTATGTGGGCCAATTGGTTGACGCGAAAGGCAACACCCAGATTCGGGATGCGGTGTTCGGGAACGTGGGCACCATTGTTTCGTTCAAAATCGGCGTGGAAGACGCGGAGATGATCGCCAAAGAATTCGCGCCCGTGTTCAACGAGTATGATGTCATCAACATCGACAAGTACCAGGCGTACGTAAAGCTCCTCATCGACAATGCCGCGGCAAAGCCGTTCCAGATGTCCACATATCCGCCGGAGGCGGGGAGCGTGGAGGCTGCGGCCGCGCTTAAGGAGCACTCTGCCGTCACATATGGCATAAGCCGCGCGGAGATTGAGGCGACTATTGCCGGCCGCTTGAAGCTTGGCGCGCAAGAATCAGCCGACGCGGAGCTGGAAGCGGAAATCAAAGCAGCCGGCGTGTAGCGCTTTTCTTGATTTCAGTTTTGTGCTATACTTGTTGGGAGGGAAAAATGAGCGTGTGTGGATTGTTTCGGCCGAGCCACGCAATTTCATGGCCGTATGATTCCCGTGTAGTGCAAAAACAGAAAAAAATAACAAAAAGATGGCAAATACAAACCAAATTGCATTATTGCAGCAGATGATCACCCGTGCGCAGAAGCAGATTGAGACTGCGACAAAGATGCTCGAAAAGGTTCAGCACGGAGAAAATGTGGATATCTCATCCCTTACTTCGCAGCGGCCGAGGCATGCTTCTACGGGTGAAGAAGGCGAGGTTGTTGAGGGTGTGTTCGATGGCGTGCAGATGATTGGGAACGATGGGAAAGTATATTCCATTCCCCCGAACTACGCGTCCAAATCAAAATTAGTTGAGGGCGATATCCTCAAACTTACCATTCTTTCGGACGGGTCGTTTTTGTACAAACAAATCGGCCCGGTGGAGCGCAAGCGCGTGCGCGGAACCCTGATGCAGGATGAGGACACGGGCGAATACGCAGTGATGGCTGCAGGCAATTCATACAAGGTGCTTTCCGCGTCCATTACGTACTTCAAAGGCGAGGTTGGGGATGAGGTGGTCATCCTGGTTCCTTCGGATAAGCAGTCGCACTGGGCCGCGGTTGAGAATATCATCAAACAGCTTGAGCCTGTTGCTTTGCGCCAGGAGGATGGCCCGGAAGCAGTGCACCAGGATGCCCTGGACAAGGCAACTGCCGATTTACTATAGCGTCATTGCGTGATTTTTAGAGAAGACAAGTGTTCGGGGTTATAAATTTTTTCGCTCCGAAGGGTCGCTATCCGCTCCATCATTCTCGCTACAAAATTTACAACCCCTGCACACCACTTGATTGGCGGTGTGTTTTTGGGTACACTTAATCCCATGACGCTCTACCGGACATACCGCCCCAAGACCTTTGCTGAGGTCATTGGCAGGGACGATATCAAAGCAATTCTCCAGCGGCAGCTTGCCGGAAATACGCTTGCTCACGCGTATTTGTTTTCGGGCGTGCGCGGAACAGGCAAGACCACTCTGGCGCGGCTCGTTGCAAAGGCGGCAAACTGCGAGAAGCGCGACGCGGCGACCGGAGAGCCGTGCAATGCGTGCGCGTCCTGCCGCGCCATCAACGAGGGCCGCGCCCAGGATCTTATTGAAATTGACGCAGCCTCAAACCGCAGAATAGAAGAAATCCGCGAGCTGCGGGAAATGGTCAAATACGTGCCCGCAGCCTCGCCCTACAAAGTATACATCATCGATGAAGTGCACATGCTTACGCGCGAGGCGTTTAACGCGCTTTTGAAAACACTAGAAGAGCCGCCCAAGCACGTCATTTTCATCCTTGCCACCACCGAGCTTGCCAAAATTCCGGATACGATTTTTTCGCGGTGCCAGCACTTCAGCTTCGGCAGGGTCGCGCTTGCGGAAATTACCGAGCGCATACGCGTCCTGCTCGCACTCGAGCAGGTGTTCATGGATGCGGACGTGGTGCTGGATATCGCGCGCAGGAGCGCGGGGTCCTTGCGGGACGCGGAGAGCTTGCTCGGACAGATCCTCTCAATCGGCAAAAAAAAAATAAGCGCACAGGACGCGAGCATGTTTTTACCCAAAGTGCCGTTCGGCGAGACCATTGGCTTTCTCTCGGCGCTCGTCAGGCGCGACGCGCCAGTCGCGCTTAAGCTGCTTTCAACACTGGAAGCGCAGGGAATCAACCTCACTTTTTTTATCGCAAACTGCCTTGAGTATGCGAGGCAACTGGTGCTGTACGCGGCAACACGGGACGCAAAGCGGCTTGAGCTATTTTTTCCCACAGATGAGATCGCGGAGCTCGTTGCCCTGGCCGGCAACACCGACAGCCAGCGCTTGCGCGAAATTACGTCAGAGTTGCTCCGCGCGTCCCATGATTCAGAGCTTGCACCGGACATGCCGAGCCTTGCGTTGGAGCTTGCGGTTGTGCTTTTGTGCGGGAAAGAAACTCTGGCCACTCCGGCCGCGCCCCGCGAAGAAGCTCCGACGCAGATTAAAACCGAAGAGCCAAAAAAAGAACCGCCTAAAACAAACATAATCCAAACAAACGCCGTTCACACAGAGCCATCTGTTGCGCCCGCGCCTATTGTTGGCATACCGGAAGAAGAACAAAAGAAGCCATCTGCGCGCGCGCATTCACTGGAAGAGATTTTGGACGGCTGGGGCGAGGTTTTGGCCCGCGCGCGCAACAAAAATCATGCCTTGAATTTTGTGCTTGGCGTTGCCGAACCGGTTGGAGTTTCCGGGGATACGCTTGAACTCGCGTTTAAGTACCGGCTCCAGCAGGAAAAGGTTTTGGAGCTTAAAAACCGCGAGGTGGTTGAAACAATCATAAAAGAGGTGTATGGTACCTCATACCGCATCTCTTCCTCGTTTCGGGAGGGCATGCAGCTTGCGCGAACGCCGGAAGCCAGGCCGGTTCCCTCGCACGCAGCGCCCCAGGAGGATCCATTGCTCAAGGCTGCGCTGGAAGTGTTTAAGGGCGCGGAGATATTGAATTAAGATTTCTCTACCGTTCGGGGATCGTCTAATGGTAGGACGCCAGGTTCTGGCCCTGGTAATCGGGGTTCA
>Ga0066639_10005614_pt1 | contig 10515 bp, 9 predicted proteins | sample CryGeyCG2114_010_2_FD_59504 | JGI IMG/M metagenome (GOLD analysis project Ga0066639, IMG submission 59504) | Groundwater microbial communities from aquifer - Crystal Geyser CG10_big_fil_rev_8/21/14_0.10 | ecosystem: Environmental > Aquatic > Deep subsurface > Groundwater | place: USA: Utah... | reverse complement strand
CCATGTCGCCCTGGTTTTTCTATCAACAAGAAAACAAAATAAAACAGATCTATTATGAAAATAAAAGGTCTTTAAAATACAAAATGGAATTGGTCAAACAATTAAAACTGGCAGGTATTTCAATCTGGGCTTTGGGTTATGAAGGCAACTCCCCAGAAATATGGAACGCTCTGTTAAACTAGTAAAATTATTAAAAAACTGATAAATTTGGTAAAATATTATCAACTATTTATGACCAAAGACTATTCTCGATACAATCGGAAAAAAACAAGGTTATCAAGAATTGAAGAAAAGAAAAGCATTAAGCAGGCTTTGTTGTTTATTTTTCTCACCATCATTTTAATTACCGTCTTAATATTTTTAGGCATCCCTGCTTTAATCAGAATGGTGGTTTTTTTAGGAGATATCCGTCCTTCTGATCAAAAACCAGAAATAAGCGATCAACTTTCTCCCAACCAACCAATTATCCAACCACTTCAGGAAGCAACTAACAGCGCTAGTATTACCATTAAAGGCTATGCTGAAGAAGGAACAACAATTAAGCTTATAATTAACGGTCAAACCGTCAAAGATTTAGTTTCCGGAAAAGAAGGTGATTTTATTTTTGACGATGTTAAACTTTCTGAAGGAGAAAATCTAATAAAAGTTAAGGCTATTGACTCGACTGGAAATGAAAGTCCATTTTCCCAACAATACTTAGTTGAATTTGATAATAAACCACCTGATTTAGAAATTACCTCCCCACAAGATGGAGATAAATTTTTTGATCAGGATAAACAAATTAATATTACCGGAAAAACAGAAGTTAATAGTAAGGTTTATCTTAATGACCGTTTAAGTATTGCTAATAATCAAGGTGATTTTTCTGGACCAATCCAGCTTAATGAGGGTGAAAATGAAATTAAAATCAAAGTTGTTGATCGGGCCGGCAATGAAACTTTAACGAGTTTAAAAGTCAGTTATTATCCTTAAGCTTAAAGTTCAATCCTAAAATCATCCACCCCCAAATTAAAATCCAGTTATAAAACAAAGAATTATTAAAAAATGAATGAATTATTAATGAACAAAAGCTGGAAAAAATAAGCAAGCTTCTTTGATAACTTAGCTTTATTATATTTACCATAAGGTAAAGATAAATTATTAAGCCAATTATGCCGGTGGTGGCTAAAACAAATAATAAAGAAGAGTCTGTTCCGGAGCCTGAATGAGTTTGCTCCCAATCATTATTACTAATCAACCCTAAATCCCTTTGAACATATCTTAAACCATTAAAACCCCAGCCAAATAAAGGCTTTTGACTATAAATCTTTAAAGTTTGCTGCCAATTTATTATTCTGGCTCTGATTGTACTTTGCCTTTCTAGCTTAACTCCTTCTCCACCGGGCCGGGGAAGAGTTAATAGGGTTATTATTCCAGTTAAGAAAACTACAATCATAAACATTACTGCTTTTTTCTTAAAAGCAATAATTAACATGGCAATAATATAAGCTAAATAACCGCTCCGGCTATAAGTTAATGCCAGAGCAATATAGGTGATTAAAAAACTAAGTTTTAAGATTAAATTTTTTTTGTCTTTCCAGCTTCTTAATACTATTAAAATAATTCCTAAAACATAAATCATTGAGGTAAATCCTGGATCAAGATAAGTTCCTACTATTCGATAGTAATGAGGATCCCAAGCAAAAGCAGCCAGTGGCCTGATATCGGGAATATAAATATATTGAAGCAGACCCAAAATAGCTGCACTAACTGTGGCAATTATCAGCAAATCATAAACATTTTTTTTAAAAACAAGGTTTTGTCTGGATAAATCAGCAATAACAAAATAAATCCCAGCATATATTAACCATCTGGCAAGATATAAAAAGGCAATTAATATTTCATTAAATTTATATGATGAAATATTTATGGTTAAAGAAAAGGCAGTAATAATAATAAACCCCAATATATATCTGTTTAGTTTACTAATTAGAAATTTTCTTTTGAGAGAAATTTGTCTTATCAGCCAAATTATTAGTATTAACATTATTAAAAAATCATGAAAGTAAATATTCACCTGATCAATATTTAAGGGAATTTTGGTTAACTGACCAAAAGGAAAAACTATTAACAAGAAATAAATTATTAGAACTTCTAAATTCATTTATAGTTTTTTATCAAAGTTAAAAACCTCAATACCTGTTTTACTATTTTTATAAACTAAAGGAATTTTAGCAAAATTAGCTGGAAATTGCTGGTTTTGGACCAAAACATGGGAAAAATATGTCCCATTTTTAGCCCAAGAAATATGGTCAAAGGGAAAATCAATATAATACAAATTATGAGTTCCAATTATTAAAACTCTATCTTCTGGCTTAATATTGTTACTAAACCAGCCGTCAACATCATAGAAATTTCCTGCTGGAAAATTTAAATTCTGATCTAAAAATTCTTGTTTTGTTTGCTTGGCCAAAATTACTGGTAAATACTTTTTATTCATTAAGCTTCTAACAGAAAAATTAATAATAACTGTCAAAATCAGTGATAAAAAAAATATTTTCTTAATATTATTATCCTCTGATTTAAATTTAGATAAAACAAAGGTTAAAACATAAATGTATGCAGCTAAATATGGTAATAAAAACCGATTGTAATTTAATGGCGTTAAATAAAAGAAAAAAAAGTTAATAATAAAAAAAAGGCCAACTATTTTAGTGTATTTAGAGTTTACTATTAATCTTATTTTAAAAAAAATTATTGGTAAGGTTATTAATATTAAGGGGGACAAAATATCTCCTTTGGTAAAAGCCGTGGCCAAAATTACTTTAATAATATTTAATCCGATCCTGCTTTTTAGCCAAACTAATAAGCTTAAACCCTGAGACTGAGTTATAAAAAACCAGTTAGTAAATAAGGGATATAAAGGATTTTTGGCATTAACAATGCTTAAAATAATCCAAGGTAAAGGAATTAAAATTGAACTAAATAAATATATTATTAAATTTTTATATCTTTTTTGTCTTGAACATAAGAAAATCAAGATAATATAACTAATAAATGAAAAAATGGCCAAAAGCTTTGTGGCTATTGCCAGTCCAGTCAAAACACCAACCTTAATTAAATTAGAATTACTGTTATTATTTAACCATTTTATAAAATAAACTAAGCTTAATATTTCAAAAAAAGCTCTAGCTAAATCAATATAAGCAGTTGTTGACAACCAACCAACAGCTAATTGAGAGTAAAAAAATAAGCAACCCATCAAAGCCAATCCATTGCTATATTTTTTTAATAGTTTAAAAAGGGCAAATAAACATCCAATGCCAAAGCTAAAATGAACCAATTTAGCCAATATTTCTCCCTTAAAAATTAAACAAGCTAAATAAATCATCTCGGTTAATTGAGGGAATGAAGAATAATAAAGCAGGCCACCAGGAATAAAAAATATTCTTCCTTTTTCCAAATAAAGCTTGGGTAAAGTTAAATGATACCATAGGGCATCGAAAGATAGTTCTGACCCCAAAGCACCGATAAAGTTTATTAGTACTCCGACAATAATTAAGCTAAAAGTTATTAAACTTAATTTATCCTGAATAAAGTTTTTATAAAATTGCCTTTTCATTCTTTTATTAATTTTTTTAATTAATAAAAACAAAGCCGTTAATAAAAAAATTATTGTTATCAAACCAATATAAACTTTATCTAGCTTATTTATTAATCCCAAAAATAAAATACTATAGCTATAAATTCCAATTAAAAATGCTAAAAAAAACATTTTATTCCTCCTCGGCATAATAGATAAAAAACATACAAAGTTAATATTAATAAGGTCCAAATTAAAAAGATCAAAAATGTTAAATTAAATTTAATTTTAATCATTTTTCTGCCAAAGAAGATAAAGTTTGGCTCTAACCAGAAATGAATGAAAACTCATCATTAAGGCCATTATCAAACCTGGAATGCCATCTAAAAAACCTAATCTAAAAACATAGTTTAGAAAAAATTTTGCCAATGGATAAATTATTATAAAAAATAGGTTGGTTTTAACTCTACTTTGATAAAGGTATCTGGCCCTTATACTCGAATAACAATCAATCTTTTTTATAAATTCTGTTATATTAATATTTTTAAAATGGTAAATTTTATTTTTCAGCATTTTGGTTTTACCTTTAATTGTCCAAACCTCATGTACTTTCCCTTGCCATCGTCCTTTATCTTTTTTAGCCAATCTTAACAGTTTAACTGAAGCTGTTTCACCAAAGTTAAGCCATTGACCTAAAAAAAAGTCTTTTCTTCTGATTAAAAAACCAACATAATCTTTGCTTTGATTGCAGTTTTTAATAATTTCGTCTTGAAGTTTAACTGTTACTCTTTCATCAGCATCAATAAAAAAAACCCAGTCATATTGAGCCTTTTTTAAGCCAAAATTTCTTTGCTGTGAATAATTATTATTTAATTTTCTCTGGTAAACTTTAGCCTTAAAACTTCTGGCAATTTTATCTGTATTGTCATTTGAATTGTCATCAATCAAAATTATTTCATTACACCAACTTAAGCTTTGCAAACATTTGGCAATATTTTTTTCCTCATTTCTGGTCAATACTACAGCTGAAATCATGTTTTATTAAACCTTAATAAGCTTAAAATTTTATTAATAATAATTTTAATTGTAATTAAAATTAAATAGCCATAAGCAATAGGCCTAAAATATATTTTTACATTTTTCCCAATAAACAAACGATTACCTTTTAAAAGATAAAATATTTTTTTAAATGTCATTGAATTAAAACTAGTATCTTTATTATGATAAACTGTTGATTCAGGAGTAATATAAATTTTAAAGTTATTATTTCTGGCTCTTAAACAAAAGTCACTGTCTTCAAAATACAAAAAAAATCTTTCATCAAAAAACCCTATTTGCTTAAAAACTTCAGCCTTAATTAACATACTACAACCAGAAACCATTGCCTGCTCACTTGCTGTTAATGGCCTAAACTTTACTTGACAATGTTCTGTTCTTCCTAAAATGGAATTAAACTTTTGTCCTAAAGCATATTTTACCTTTCCTTTATATTCTCCTTTTAAAACAGGTGCCACAATACCAATTTTTTGATTAGCATCAACAGTTTTTATTAAGGGCAGGATAAAATCTTTGCCAATAATCGTATCTGGATTTAACAGAATAATATAATCAGCATTATTTTTTAAAGCATATTTTATTGCCAGATTATTTCCAGCCGCAAAACCAATATTTTTTTTATTTTTGATTATCTTAATATATGGATATCTCTGTTCAAGTTTTTGAATTGAACCATCAATTGAAGCATTATCAACAACAACAATCTTTTTATTTATCAAGCTGTTATTAATGTCAGATTTAACTAGAGAATCTAGGCAACTAAAAATATAATTCTTGCTATTATAGTATATGATAATAATAAATACTTTTTTCTTAATTCTTGTCATAAAAGACAATTTAAATATAATTTTTCTATATTTTGAGCAAATTTTTCTGAATTAAAATTAAGTTCTACCCTTCTCCTCCCTCTTTTACCGATTTTTCTTCTTAAACTACTATCCAAAATTAACTTTTTTGTATAAGTATAAGCTTGCTGCCAATCTCCAGGATTAACCAGAAAACCAGCGTTATTAACCACCTCAGGGATTGCCCCAGCCAGGCAAGAAACGATTGGCAAGCCGCAGGCCATAGCTTCAACTAATACCATTCCAAAATACTCTTCCCAGTATTTAGTTGGTTTAGAAAGCAAGATAAAAATATCTGATTTTTGATATTCTAAAGGCATGGCTTTATAATTCACCTGCTTAAAACTAACAAATTTGTTTAATCCAACTCTATTTACTAAATTTATCAAAGGATCTTTTTCCCGACCATCACCTATTATGGTTAAAATAATTTTGTGATAATTTTTTATTAGTTTAACAAAAACTTTAACAAGATCATAAATACCCTTTTCTTTTACTAATCTGCCCACAAATAATAACTTAACAATCTTACTTTGCCTAAACCTTTTTATCGGTTTAAATTTTTTTAGATCAACCCCATAATATAATACTTTTATTTTTTTAGGATCGCAGCCTTCTTTTAGCAAACATTCTTTGGCCTTATTAGTCCAACAATGAAAAACATCAACTTCTTTTATTGCTTTTTGCTTAAACTGTTTTCTTGGCCAAATACCTTGATTGTTAAAAGCAATCGTTTCTGAACAACTGGAAACTACTTTTTTAACATAACCTGCTTTTTTAGCATTTAAGGCTTGCTGGGTAAAATGGAAATAAGTTTCAGCCACATGGGCAATATCAAAACCAGAAAGTTGTTTTTCTAATCCAAAGAGATACATGGCATCACCAAAACACAGCCTGTTTAATATTGGCATTTTATAGGGAAAATCTGGTAAATCAGTTGGTGATTTAAGTTTTATTAAAGGAAAATTGTAATTCTGGTGAATTGGTTTTAAACTGGAAAAAGCTGTTAATACATGTTTTCTTGACACCAATGACTGATAGTTTTGCATTTCATACTGATTCAGATAAGCTCCTCTTATAATTGCTATTTTCATTTTAGTTTACTGGCCTTAAAAAGTATTTTTTCTAATTCAGTCGTACTTTTGTCCCAATTCCATTTTTTCACTAAATTAGTTGTCTGTTTTCTAAAACTTAAGTTAATTTGTTTTAAGGCATTAATTATTATTAAGCTAAATTCATTTTCATCTCTGTTAGTCAGCCAACCATTTTTGCCATTGATTATTACCTCTTTTAATCCTCCTTGATTAACTCCTACAACTGGCAAACCGCAAGCCATCGCTTCCAAAGTTACTAAACCAAATGGTTCATTATAGGGGGCAAAAAGAAATAGTTTTGCCTGATTATATAATTTAATTAATTGTTGGTTGTTAACCTTAGATTTAATTATCAGCTTAAGCTTCAGCTGCAAAGCTAAATTCTTAATATATTTTTCATCTAAGCCACCATCAGCCGCCACAATAACTAAAGGATACCTTATTTTACTTGGTAACAATGATATTGATCTGATTAAAAAGTCCATTCCCTTATATTTAGCTAAACTACCAACTGAAAGAAAAAAACTCTTTCTTTTAAAACCTAAGTTTTTAAACTTTTTATTATCAACTCCTAAACTAATTTTTTCAATCTGTCTTTGATAAATTTTTTTAAGATTCATTTTAGAGTAATCTGAATTGGCCACCACCATCGTAGCTTTTTTAACATTATCCTGATCAACTTTTTTTAAAGGATATCTTATAAAATTAACTATCTTAGATTTAAGTTGACTGGCAAAAATATTGCTAGGTTCATAGAACTCACGCCATGATTCTTGACATAAGTAAACAGATGGTGTTTTTAAATACCTTAATAAGTAGGGAGATTTAGTTAAATAATCATGAGAAACAAAAACTGCATCATATTTTCCTTTATCAATTTCTTTAGCCAGCTTGAGATAAATTTTTTTAAGACTAGTATAAATAAAAGCCTGGCAAGAAAAAAAATTACCAGGCACTTTGATATTTAAATTAAAAAAGGTTAAATAATGTTTTAAAGACAATCTTTTTTCAAGTTCAAGAAAAGCTTTTTTGCCCCCGCCAAAAGTTAAATTATGATAAACTGCGATTTTCATTTATTAATTGAATTATAAATTTGTAAAGTCTGAATCGCACTATTTTTCCAAGTAAACTTTTTAACCTGTTGATATCCTTTATTAATAAAACTCCTGGTAAGTTGGCTGTTTGCTAAAATCTGCTTAATTGCATTGGCCATCATTTTACTATCATCAGGATTTATTAATATCCCTGAATCACCAACAACTTCTGGCAAACTACTGGTATTTGAGGCTATTACTGGACAACCACAGGCCATGGCTTCTAAAACTGGCAAACCAAAACCTTCATATAATGAAGGATAAACAAAGCAACTAGCGACATTATAAAGATAAATTAAATCTTCATCTGAAACATAATCAGTCCAAACAACATTTTTACTAAAACTTAACTTGTCAAAACTCTTTCCTTTTCTGCCTACTAACACTAACTTTTTACTAACCCCTTTTTCATTATTTAAATAAGTTATGCTTTTTAGTAATGTTTCAATGTTTTTTCTAGCTTCAATTGTCCCAACATAAAGAATATAACCTGGCTTTAAATCATATTTATTTAAAGTTTTTTCAATTAAATACTTGTTTTTAATGGGATGAAATTTATTGGTATTAACTCCCGGATAAATAACAAAAACTTTTTCAGAATCAATTTTTAAGTATTTTATAATATCCTTTTTAGAATTTTTAGAAATGGTAGTAACTATATCAGCATTTTTTTTAATTGTCTTAAGTCTTTTTGTATGTTGCTTAACATTTCCTCGTGTATGCCACTTGGGATGACTAAGAGGAGTAATATCAAAAATTGTAGCAATTGCTTTGGCTGATTTAACTGGAGGAAAATACCAGTCAAAAGAATGAAAGATATCAATATTGCCTGTCAACCACTCAACTGGAGGAAAATTTATAGACTGCCATAAGGAAAAAACCCGATGAAATGCTTTAGATGGCATTTGATATGATTTTATCTCAACATTAGAATAATCCTTAAATTTAAGATTCTTAATAAAACGATGCAACTTTAAAGGAGTTATACCTAACAACTTGTATTTATTATCCTTATCAACATCTAACAATGCCTCTAATAAACAATAAACATAATTAGCAATGCCAGTGGTAAAATTAGAAGTAAGATTTCCTATATCTAAACATATATACATATCAAATTTCCCCAACGATTCCGATATCGCTAAAAAATTTTCTTCTTTTTAAGAATAAAGTAAATATTTTTATAATTATTTTACTAATTGTCTTATTGCTATAAAATAACGCTCTCAAAACAATCTCTATGTTTATTAAATTCAATAACTCATATTTTATAATTTTAATTTTTGCTTTTTTAAAAAGAAGTCTTAGATATTTATTATTATAAGTTCTTCTATGAGATGGATCTAAATGATGTCTATAAATTAATCCCGATTTTTCAAGCCTATTATCAGTATTATTTGGAACAATAATTATTATTCTTCTACTTGAAACTCTTTTAAGCTCTAACAAAACCTCTATTTCATTTTCCAAATGTTCAAGAACATCTATTATTAATACTGTATGGAAAGAATTATCTCTAAATGGTAAGTTTTTGGCGTTTGAACAAATAAATTTTCCCCTATGTTTTTTCTTAGCAACAGCTATAAATTCTTTTTTGAAATCAATACCTACAACTTTAAACTCTTTATTTGTAAAATAGTCAACATATGCACCTATTCCACAACCTACATCTAATAATTTATTACCAATAATGTTTTTTTCAATAAAATAAAGTCTCTCTTTATTTAAAGCAACTCTTTTTAATCCCCAACCAAATCTATTCGCTTTTTCAAAACTATATTGAGATTTATTATTCATTAATATATTTTTTTAGCTCTTTAGGTACTTTTCCATCATACTTATATGATAGATCTGAAATAGATAAAACATAATTTATTATAGGAACTAAGTCAGTTAAGTTAATTTTATTAATTTGTCTATTTATATTCATATAATTACGCTTATAGACAAATATTCCCCTATTATCAGACAAGTGATTTCCCATTAAATATTGTTTCTTATAAGAAAAAATTTTTTTGCTAAAAAAGTTTGGATCTAATATAAATTCGGAATTGGGGGTAAAAATAATATCTGGAAGCTTATTTAAATATGGACCATCGTAAAGGTCATATTTCTCATAAACTGATTTAAATACACTTTTTCCTTTAAATTTAAGCTTTTTAATTTTTTTTATTAAGTAATTAATATTTATATTGTCTTTATTATTTAAATAAATTCCAAAATTTGTTACCCATATAGATTTATTTCTTCTTAGATTAAGCGATTTATCTGTTAATTCTTTATTTAATAATTTATCTCTAACGTTAAGGAAAAAAACATTACAAAATAGTTTTATTTCACTTTTCTTTATAATTTTATAAATTAACTTTAATATTTTAATTTTAAATCTAAAATCTTGTTTATATTTTATAAAACCTTCTTTATTGAGCCAAGGATATATTGAAAATTGGATTTCTGCTGAACTATCAAATCCATGATCCGAAATAATAAAAAAATTTAACTTATCTCCATATTTATTAGCAAATATTTTATAGATATTTTGTAAATATTTATCTAAAAATCTATAATATCGTAAAGTTTCTACATTATTCCAAAAAATATGTTGAATAAGGTCAGTTTCTTTAAATAAAACAAAAAATAGGTCCCAGTCTCTTTTGTTCATTAAATAATTTATAGCTTTTATTCTCCCTTTAGTAATTAGCAAAATTTCATTAAACAGTTTGCTTTTAATTTTTTCTAGATTTTTATTATTAACTAAAAAACCATATTTTTCAAAAAGAATGTCAATCTTATAATCAAGCTTTTCTAGTTCTTTTTGTATTTCTAGAGGAGAGGTATATGGTTTTCCAGGCGGAGTAAGAAAA
>Ga0066639_10005613_pt1 | contig 10517 bp, 18 predicted proteins | sample CryGeyCG2114_010_2_FD_59504 | JGI IMG/M metagenome (GOLD analysis project Ga0066639, IMG submission 59504) | Groundwater microbial communities from aquifer - Crystal Geyser CG10_big_fil_rev_8/21/14_0.10 | ecosystem: Environmental > Aquatic > Deep subsurface > Groundwater | place: USA: Utah... | reverse complement strand
TAAAACAATGATACACCTTTCTCAAGATGTATCATTGTTTTGCTGACTAATCTTCAGTCTTATGTACCGTAAGGTACATAATAATCTTAGGCGACCGCAGGGAGCCGTGGTCTTAGCCCACACGCAGTGGGGCGCAATCTTCCATGTCAGCCAAGATGCACAAAAAAATACCACGAGCAATCGTGGTATTTTTCTTACGCGATCTTACCAATCGTCACCTTTGTCATTGCTTGGCGGTGACCGATCGTGCGTTTATAGCGGACTTTTGGTTTGTATTTAATAACACGCACCTTTTTTTCTCTCCCCTGTGTTTTTACTATTGCGGTAATAGTTTTACCACTCAAAAATGGTGTCCCAATCTGTACGTCTTTTCCGTCTGCCGTAGCAGTCAAAAGGACTTGGTCAAACACAACTTCACTCCCAACGTCAGCATCCAACTTTTCCACTTTGATGGCCTGACCTTCTTCTACAAAATACTGTTTTCCACCGGTAAATAATACTGCGAACATATAATTTATTTTAAATGCAGTCTTGTCGTACCAGGACTAAGACCGCAGTACTATACATGGGAATACCGCGTATGTCAAGGCAACCTGAGGGTATCTCCTATCTCGAGCCCATGCTGCGCTGAATAGCCTGCTAGAAGCTCGAGAACCATCGTCGCATCTGTTCGTGGTCTATAGACCGAAAGGGAATGGTGTGGCACACCTGGCTCGGTAGGCACTGCCGGAGCGATATCCACAACCCGCCCTTCGTGCAACCATACAATGTCTATTGGAAAGCGCATATCCCTCATCACAATACCATGTCGATCAGGAACATCGAATAAGAAGAGCATACCATCTTTTCCGTCCATATCATCCCTTCCCCCAAGTCCTGTATATGTTTCTTTCAGCGTCTGTGCAATAAATACCTCGATTGTCGTATCCCCAAGTATGACCACTTCTGTTCGTGGAGATTTCATATTCCAGAATAACAAAAACAAAAAACAAAGGAAAAAACCTCCAATAAATAACAGATGCCATACGGACATGCCTAAATATCTTTTTGCCATACTATTCGTTTTTTTTGCCCTGGCTGAAAATACATTGCCAAGAGGAGCATGAGTATAAAAAGAAACGCAAACGCAACGACTTTCTCACGACTTTGCAAAAATAATGTCGTGACACCAAAGGTAAAAGATAATGCGTACATGAGCAATACCACTTGCTTTTGTGTCATGCCAGATTGCAAAAGTTTGAAATGCAAATGCTCACTATCTCCCACATGCAATGGCCTCTTTCGTTTCCACCTCATAAACATCACACGAAGCACATCAAGAAATGGAATACCAACAACGAGAAGTGTTGTCATAATTTTTCCTCCGGAAATAATGGCAAGGACACCAAGAATGAATCCTGTAAAGAGACTTCCTCCTTCCCCTAGAAAAATCTTCGCGGGATGCCAATTCCACACAAGAAATCCAAGACAGGCGCCTGCAAATATAATTGCGAGCGTCGCGACTTCCGGTTGGAACCACTGTTCTTGTCTCGAAAGAAAAAAAATCATAATCGCTCCAATTGACACAATACCGGATACCAACCCATCGAGCCCATCCAAAAATTTTGTCGTAAACATCATACCTAGGAGCCAACAAAAGACCAGCAGATTCGCAAATATGGTCTCGCCAAGAAAAAACGTACCACCAAGTGGATTGGTGATTTCCCGTGGCCCAATTCCTGCAAATGCAATAATGCCGGCCGCGAGGACAGGAAACCATATCTGCTGTATAGGCCTGAGCGTCTTTGCATCGTCTAAAAACCCACCTACAATGAGTACAACGCTTGCGACGAAAACGTATATCAAAATCCTCACAGGAATGCTGTCACCGACATCTTTCAAGAGATACGCAATGGTTGAAAAAATAAAGAATGAAAAAAATATCGCCAATCCTCCGCCAAGAGGAATCTTTTTTTTATGAATTTTTCTCTTTTCTGTTTTTGGCATGTCTACAATCTTCCACGTTCGCATCACAAAACGCACCCCTGCAGTGAGGAGAAAGGTTAGAAAGAGTGATGAAAGGAAATATAGAAAAAACATAGGTATGCAGATGGATTGGTATTATCCATTCTCAATTCTCACCAGTGCCCCCTCACCAAGAATAATAGTATCACGACGTTTTAGCGTTCCTGCAAGAAACAGTGTCGCAAGCTGATTTTCTACGTTGTCTTGAATCGCGCGTCGCATCGGACGCGCGCCAAACTCGGGATCGTACCCAACGACTGCCAATGCCTCAAGCGCGGCATCTTCTACAACCAATGACACCCCTTTGAGTGCGAGGTCTTTTCGCACACGGTTCAGCATAAGGCTGGCAATCTGCTTTGTTTCGTCTCGTGTCAAAGAACGGAAAAGAACGATACCATCAAATCGATTCAAAAATTCCGGTCGATAGTATTGCTTCAATTCACCATGCACCAGCTCCTGTCGAATTGTTTCCAGTGCCACACCTTTTTTCATTTCCGCTTGGACAAACGCTGTTCCTGCGTTTGACGTCGCAATAATAATCGTGTTGGTAAAGTCAATCACACGACCAACACTATCTGTCAATCGTCCATCATCAAACACCTGTAAAAATACATTGAGCACATCGGGATCAGCTTTTTCCATTTCGTCGAGAAGTACAAGAGAAAACGGATTCTGGCGTACCGCCTCAGTCAATATGCCTGTCCCCTGTTTTCCAGGCTGACCAATGAGGCGATACATACTACTCGTATCCTGATACTCACTCATATCAATACGCACCATCCGCTCTTCGCCACCAAAATATGTCTCCGCAATCGTCTTTGCCAGTTCTGTTTTTCCAACACCAGTTGGTCCGAGAAAAAGAAAATTAGCAATCGGACGTTTTTGTGAACGAATCTCCGCGCGTGCGCGTCGAAGTGCGTTCGCGACGAGCGATACTGCCTCATCCTGCCCAATGACTTGTTTGTGCATGGCTTCTTCGAGACGGAGTAATGTTGTTGATTCATCTTCTGAAATACTACTTGTCGGTATGCCTGTTTTTTGACTGATAAGAACGCCAATGTCTTCTCCGGTAACCAAGGCATTTTTGCCTTTTATACTATGCGCATAGCTTGCTGATTCTGTCATGATAGAGAGCGCGCTTTCCGGAAGATTCTGGTCATGAAGAAACTTTTTTGACAAAACCACAGACTGCTCAAGTGCATCGTAGGTAAAGAATACATCGTGCTTGTACTCTGTCATACCGACTTTTGATTCGAGCACCTGAATTGCCTGATTGTACGACATCTCTTCTATATCAACACGAGCAAGTACCTGTCCTACGGCTGAATTGACAATGTTCTGATTGTATCCATTGACAGTAGTCGTAGAAAACGTCAGGAACGATCCGGATCCAAAAAATTCTGCAAATGTTTCGCTCACATCAAGTCCCTGGACAGCCCCTGTACCTCCCGACCCGACAAGATCATCTATGCCATTGATGAAAAAAATAATATTGTTCGCCCGTGACACTTCGTTCATGATATTGATAATACGCTCTTGAGCACCCGAAAGTGTCGTGCCTGCGAGTAACGCGGAGGTAGAGAGCTGGATCAATCGTTTATCACGAAGTCGCTCCGGTACTTTTTCTTCTACCATGAGCTGTGCAATGCCTTCAATAATACTCATCTTTCCCACCCCTCTGTCGCCTACCAATACCACACTCTGTCGCCCTCCCTCTACAACACGAAAAATTTCTTCTATTTCTTTCTCTCGCGCAACAGATGCCTCTAGTCTGCCAAACTTTGCAGCAAGCGTAAGGTCTTGACTGAAACTATTCAAATATGGTGTTGCCACGGCTGTCATTGCACGATCGAGTCCATATTTACTACGTCTGGCAGCAACTTTTTTAAACATTTTATATTGTGTGTTGAGTCTCTCTCGAATACGGAGCCATTCAACAACATTCGCCAATTTGTTGGCATCGACGTTCAAATCATAGAGCAATTCTTGTATTGGTTCAGATTGCTGTACCACTGCGAGAAGGAGTTCGGTGATATGTACATATTCTTGTCTTGCACGGTATGCGTATTCATACGATTGAAAGAGTATCTGTTGCATATCCGGGGACAGCACCACTCGTGTTGGTTTTTTTTGTTCTTTTTGAAATTGTTCCGCAATATGTGCTTGCAATTTTTTTTGTGGAATACCGAGGCGAACAAACACCCCTGCTATCTTCTCTGAGCCGAGGAGCGCATAAAAAATATGCCAGGCTTCAACAGAGTGCGAACGATATGTAGACGCGACACGCAACGCATCTTCTACCAGATGAAGAGCGTCAGGTGTATATGTTTTTGATATATCAATGCGATGTGCGCGAGAATATGTATGAAGTGCGTCTTGCCATGTTGGTACATCTATATTCCCAGAATCTGCATTTGGTACTGCACCTGTCTTTTCATTGTATGCTTCAACGAGTGATGGTTCATTCTTTCGTGCAATACTTCTGTACAGTACAAAACACCATGATACGCATGACAGCCAAATAAGGAGTGTATACCTATGCGCATCTGTCCACCAAAAATCTGTGGTCACTATCACATCTATTACTACTGTTTTACGAACCAAGAAAAAAAATAACAGAAGGAAACCAAGCCCAAACAACACTCCGCCAAGTATTTCAAATCGTTCGAGCCACACTCGCGCTCGACGGAATCCTATAACACTTCGAGAAAGAGACGTGCCCCAATATAGCAATCTTTTTCGTTTCAGATGTCCGGTACTCATATTGTCATATCGCGCTTCGGGTCGATATGGCAGAAGCTTCAATTGTTCTTGCGACTGAAACTCCATAGTACTATATTGACAATACATGAACTATCATATACATGAGGAACAGTGGGATACCAAACCACAGACAAAGAAGACAAAAAAGAATGATCAGCCAAACAAGCAGTGCAATACTTCGCCCTATCACATTGACGACGCGCATAAAAAAACTCATCAGCCTTCCTTGAATATCTGTCTGCCCATACATCGGTGTAAAGATATGTTTCAACCATAGTCCCGGAGCAAGCGAACGATTTGTATCTTGCAAACTATGCGAGAGCGCAATGAGGACACGGCGAAGACCCCCTTTATACCACCATACCGGAAAAAGGACGACGTCGAGAATGAATTGAAGTCCAAGACGTTGTAACACAAGAGCAAACATAGGTATCTGGTAACAAGTAACTGATTACGCACCAAGACAGTATACCAAAAAAAACAAAAAACTCCCATGCAGCGTTCAGGAGTTTCGCAAGAGCCCGGTCTATGCTATAGGCATTATCGCAATGCAACGGATGTTCCGACCGGTGTGACATACTGCATATCTTCCACCGCTACCAATGTCATTCCTTTCAATCGATCTTCGATCGATTTCATTGATCTGTGTGATGCAATCTGTACATCAAGTTTTTTATTCTCTCGTTCCAGTTCTACAATACTATTCTCAAGATCGTTTATCACGAATCCCTGTGTAGACACGGTGTTCACTTTAAGCAAATACAACACACTCAACACAACGACACCTACGAGAAGGAGTGTTCTGCATGTGGTGCTCAAAAACCAACGTTGCACCGCACGTCGCTTGTCTCTGAGTGTTGGTTTTTTCTTTAGATAGGCGTTCATATATTGGAACGGAGAGTGTAGAATCTGGAATGTAGATACATGATTGTATACCCTCACCTACGATACGCTATATTCCAAATTCAATATTCCAGATTCTATTTCAACAATTTTTCCACGACTCGCAACTTGGCAGACCGTACTCTTGGATTCTCTTTTACCTCTTCCTCCGATGCTACAATCGGCTTCTTCGTCTGTATCACAATCTTATGTTTCATTGATTTGAAATAATGTTTTACAATACGATCTTCTCCGGAGTGAAAGCTAATCACCACGAGACGTCCACCGGACTCGAGCATGTCAATTGCTTGCGGGAGTGCTCTCTCGATCACCCCAAACTCATCGTTGACAGCAATTCGAAGTGCCTGGAATACTTTGGTTGCCGGGTGTAACCTGCCAATCCAAGGTACGTCTTTATTCGTCTTAAGCTTTACCCTATAGACATCTAGGACAATATCGACCAGATCACCTGCTGTGTTGATATCTTTGTCATACGCTTGTATAACAGTTGCTATTTCTTTTGATAATGTCTCTTCGCCATAGACGCGAAAGATCTCTTCAAGCTCCTCCATGGTGGAAGCTTCAATGAGATCAGCTGCAGTCCGCACCCCATCACGAGGAGTGTAGCGCATGTCGAGTGGTTCATCTGGATTGAGAAAACTAAATCCTCTTTTTCGTTCTGCAAACTGAGGACTCGACCACCCAAGATCCATAAGAATACCGTGTACCGGCCCAAACTTTGCTTCTTGAACAATCTTTGACAAATGCTCAAAATTGTCTCTCACGTACACTACTCGTTCCCCTTCTGTATAGAGAAATGATTTTGCGCGAGCAAGTGATTCCGGATCAGCATCGATACCAAGAACCTTTCCCTTTGGGCCAATTTTTTTCAGTATCTGCTCAGTGTGACCACCATCACCAAGCGTGCAGTCGATGATGTTGCTACCGGGTTTGAGTTGTAATGCATCGATCACTTCGTGCAGGAGTACCGGTTCGTGGCGCATAGCATTTAAATTTCTAATTTTAAGGGAACACTTATGCCCCCTAGGTACTAATTTCTCTCATTCACCTAATAAAATGCCAAACTATTTTTGAAATTTTATTAGGTGAATTAGGAATTAGGTGAATTAGGAATTTTTTATACTCCTAGATCAAACATTTGTTCTGCGATTTTACTGCTTTCCTTTTCAGATTGCTTTGTATAGGCGTTCCATGCAGACGTATCCCAAAGTTCGAGGCGGTTGTACAGACCGGCAACGATAATTTCTTTGTTCAACCCTGCAAACGAACGCAAATACTCCGGCAACATAATTCTGCCCTGTTTATCAATTGAAACATCCATGGCTCCTGCAAGCATAAGCCGTGCAAATGCTCGAGCATTTGCTTGAGAGAATGGCAGATTTGCGAGCTTGTCTGCCAATTTTTTCCATTCGTCTTTGGTATATAAAAACAGACAGTTGTCCAGTCCGCGCGTCACAACAGCACCTTTTGAAAGAGCAGTACGGAACTTCTTTGGAACAGCAAGCCGTCCCTTTTCGTCTAGATTGTGACTGTATTCACCGATAAACATAGAAACACCAATTACTCACGAATCGACACGAATTACTTTGAATTATGAGTGTCGAACTCATTGCGAATTGTGAGGAAGAATAGGTAGACAAGCACTTTATCTATTCATTTTTTCACATCACAATTCGTTTGAACTCGACACCATTTGGTGTAAATAAGTAGATAATCCCAAGTTTCGTGTTCGTTTGGCGCAAATATGTCAGTACTTGCTTTACATGGTTTGTATGAAACTCATTGCCGACCTTGAGCTCGACAACAATCTTGTTCCACACAAGGAAGTCTAAATAGTATTTGCTTACGTGGACTCCCTTATGTAGTACCGGCATGTACAGTTCTTTTTTGTAAGGAATCGATTTTTCTGTCAATTCGATCGCATATCCTTGCCCATAAATCCGCTCATGATGTCCATATCCCATATCATTGAACACCGCAAACGCACAGCTCGTTAGAATATAACTCTCTTCTTTGTAAATAATCTCCCCTCCCATATATAAAATTTGTGTAAAGATTCATGTTCCCCACTTTTCCCCACGTGTTCCCATTTTATACCACATTCTTTCCACCTGCAACCATAGTTATCCACTTTTGGTGGATAACTAGAAAAAAACAAATCAGAATCCACAGAAAACTTGACTATATATAAGGGAGTATCCCCTGTTCAATTGTCCCCCGGAATCCATCCGGGACACAGACAGAGGGAGGTGTCCCATGCGGCTGATCGACGACGGCGAGTAGTGCAGGGCTCGCCAGAAGAGGAGGCGTGGGGCTAACGCTCCACGCCTCCTCAAACATACTGACAAAAAAATCGCCAATTTGGCGATTTTTTTGTATCCGTGAATTATGCTAATTCGTTAAAAAATCAAGAATATTCGCGCCCTTGCCTGCCTTTCCTTTGTCGTAAATTTCCACAAACCCACACTGACTACAGGACAGTGTCTGAAATGTTCTTCCCTGGACATTAAAAATCTTTGACCAAAATCCTCCGGCCGCACGAAATTCTCCGGTCGTGCATTGCTGACCTTTGCACTTCATGCATTGGAACGTGGTTTGCTATGAATCCATACGTTACTTGTTAAGATATAGAACAGATCTCACGAACCAAAACGAATTTGTCCAAATTTGTTTCATTCGTTACATTCGTGTTCTATTTTAATTTCCTCAGTTTACGCTGGTATTGTATCGCAAACCGATGCGCTTCATCATGCACCGGATAAACCATCGCTCATGTGAGCCAATGACACACTTACTGCCTTTTCCATCATTTTTTTGCTTACTTGCAAACTCTTTGGTCAAACTCTTTGATCTTGCCCAACATCGCTTCCGCTTTTTTGATAAATCCCTCTCTTATCCCTTCCTCTATCCATAATTTTTCATCTAATTCCGCAGCCACCAAGATTTGGTTGTTATACTCATCCACCAGAGCGTCAAATTCACTGACCGCGTCAGGATCGCTATATTCCAATATATATGCTTTATCAGCTTCGCTAATATGGCAATTAACATACTCCTCGTAGTGCTCACGTAAAGGCTTAGTTCCGTCTTCCAATTTGAACGCATCCGCAGGATTCTTTCCTTCTTCCAATTTTCTCAATGCCGCACGCAGTCCCATGCCCATGCCGCCAATTACGTTCAAAACATCAGAGAATAGCAGCCCCCCCCCTACGAAGTTCGTCCTCAAAAACTTCTTTCATCGTCGGACTTCCGGAAAATTCACGTGTATCGCCTGTCATATTGATTTATTAAGTATTATTTTTGTACACAGTAAATATATCCGCTGATACGCAAGCGCAAACCGATGCGCTTCGTCACGGACGTGGATGAGAATATTCCTATTTGCATCAACCCACTTCACACACCCATACTGAATATCACGTATAGATACCATGGTCCCCAATTACATGAAAAATAGCTTCTTCTTTTGATAAATATGTGAATACGATTCTATACGAATAATTTACTGAAAAGCTATATCTTCCCACAAGTTTTCCATGAAGTTTGTGCACTTTTAATGATGGTATTGTTGGATCTTTTTGAAACAAATCAATTTTATAATCTACTTCTTCTTGGAGCGCGGGCAGAAGCTTTTTATAGAGTCGTACAAACTTTGGCGTATACGCTATCTTCATAGCTCAGAAGCCAAATGCTTCAAATCGCCACGTAAAATTTTCCCGTCGCTCGCTTCTTGTTCAGATTCGAGCACGTCGGCCACTGCAATATCTTCAGCGAATTTTTCAAGTGCTTTTCGAGTAAGAGCTGCTTTTGTCGGCGCAACACCACGCTCCACAAGTGTATCTATTATTGCTGTCAATTTTGCGGTAAGTGGTACGGTTAACATGCCCATATAATATGTTTTAATATGAATATATATTAACCTATTTTATTATGCTTGTCAATGCCTCATCTTTCTCACCTTCCGCTGATACGTAATAGCAAACCGATGCGCCTCATCCCGCACTTGCACGAGCAAATCTTGATGCTCACTCACCCACCGAATAAACCATCGCTCTCGTGAGCCAAAAATAAATTCATTTTTCTTGCGCGTCGGTCCTTTTGCAATACCGATAATGGGAATATCCACACCATACCGAGCCAAGACTTTTTTTGCCACCCCCACCTGTGGTTTCCCGCCGTCAATGAGAATGATATCGGGAAGAGGCCACGACTGCCCCCGTTTAACAAACTCCGCTGCGCTTCGTTTGTCACTCCCCTCTTTCATATTCACATCATTCCTGCCTGCCGGCAGGCATGGCGCAATTCGTATGTCCGCATGGAGCAACCGCCGCTCCAACACCTCCTCCAAACAATCCACATCGCTCTGCCCTTCCACGGTTTTGATCTTGAACTTCCGATACTCAGCCTTCACTGGACCACCAGCATCAAAGACAACCATTGACCCCACCTTTCCAGTGGACCCAAGGTTTGATATGTCATATCCTTCGATACGCGAAACAGCGCTGTCGTCCGTCGTCTGTCGTCCGTCGTCCACAAAAGACCTATTCAACAGCGCAATATCATGAATCCGTTCGAGCGAGCTGATCTGATTGCGCAATCGTGCCGCTTCTTCGAATTCCTCTGCCTTCGCCGCCTCTTTCATTCGCGTATTGAGCGTGGAGATCAAACGCTTCTTCCCTCCACGCAAAAACTGCACGAGCGGACGAATGACTTTCTTTTTATACTCAGCGGAGGATATTTCTCGGGTACATACACCCAAACACAACCCCATTTGACGGTACAAACATGGCTTTGAGTTATTCTGAGGTGAAACCGAAGAATCTTTCTGCGAATGAGCATGCTTTGGT
>Ga0066639_10005610_pt1 | contig 10520 bp, 9 predicted proteins | sample CryGeyCG2114_010_2_FD_59504 | JGI IMG/M metagenome (GOLD analysis project Ga0066639, IMG submission 59504) | Groundwater microbial communities from aquifer - Crystal Geyser CG10_big_fil_rev_8/21/14_0.10 | ecosystem: Environmental > Aquatic > Deep subsurface > Groundwater | place: USA: Utah... | reverse complement strand
CATACAATACCGGACCGGGCATTTTGAGCCATATGGCAATTAATCCTGGAAATGGCATCTGTTATGATTATCCGGAAACGCAAACAGGGAACAATGCGTTTGTAAATAATATTATAGTGGGAAACGCGTCTGATATGGATGATCCCGCATACAACGGGATAGAAATATCCTATCAGTCGTATATTGATAAAAACTGCGCCGATAAGGTGGAAAGCGAAGTAAGGCCGATAGTAGGTGATGTGTGGAGGAATAATATAATCGGGACGGATTTTGAAAAAAAATCGCTTCTTATCCGAATGCCGGGATTTCCAGAAAAATATTATTCATTGCGAGATTCAGAAGATTTTTTAAACCCCGTGTTTAAAGACAATATTTCCGCCGATCCCGGTTTTGTGGATGTTGCCAATAATGATTTTCACCTCAAGGAAGGAAGCGCGGCTATAGATGCGGGAGCTTTCCTGACACATGCCGTCAATTCGGGAAGTAATAGCACGAATTTACAGGTTGAAGACGCAAGGTATTTTATGGATGGCTGGGGAATAATTGAACCGGACACTATCCAAATCGGCGATAGCATTGTGCTGATTTCAGGGATTGATTATGAGAAGAATATTATTATTTTAAATCAGCCGATGAGCTGGGAAGAGAATGATGGCGTGGGTCTGCCGTATTCTGGAGAACGGCCGGATATCGGAAATTATGAGCGCGCGCGACAAGAGGTGTCGTTTGTTCGCGGAGATATTAATGCAGATGGAAAAACAGATATTGCCGATGCGATAGAGACGCTTAACTACCTATTTCTCGGGGGCAGAGAAGTATTCTGCCTTGATTCTGCTGATGTTGATGATGACGGTTTTGTTACTTTGACCGATGCAATATATTTACTGAATTCTTTATTCAAAGGGGGCGACGAAATACGTCCGCCGTTTAATGAATGCGGTATGGATTTGACTGATGATAATCTCGGTTGCGAAGAATATTCTCCCTGTTTTTAAGGAAAAACATCAAATTGTGGTATAATACGAAATAGAGTTGTATGATATGCCGCGAAGAATTAATATAAAAAGCATAGCGCAGACAAAAACCACAAATACTACGTCTGTAAAAATAGCCGCTTCTATTATGCTCGCCACGTCAACCGTGGCGATGTTTTTGGTTCTGGGGATGCTTTCTGTAATAGCAGGGAATGAAATTGCGAAAGAGCAGAAAGTTTCCATGGCGCTTGGTATAGAAAAAGACGGAGTTGTGTGGAGGTCTGAAATGTTTCCCAGCGGCTGGGAACCCATAGACAAGGTCGGTCCTAGATTCGGCACCAATATTTTCTATTCTGGAGACTGTGAAAGCTGTTGGAGCACTATTGGGGATATAGATGATCTGGACGATATCAGGGTGGTGAATTTTCGCGAAACAGTAGATGTGCTGGATACGGATGATTTCGGAAACGCAACAAGAAAAAGGGTCGTAGATGAAAGAACCGGCGATGAAATAGTTGTTGAGAACAGACATCCATACAGGTTTTTGCATGATTTTTCCTATGCTGGGTATAGGAACGGGAACGAAGACATTCCTCCGCTTGTTGTGCCGGATTGCCGTTCACGGTCAGAAGATCCTGAGGTTGTCGTGTGCTCTTCAAACAGAATAGACAGCGAAACCGGATTGCCGCAGGAAAGGCAAAAAAATGATTTAGAAGATTGCACCGCAGAGATTCAGGCCGCAATTAATGCCGTTTCCGATGAAGGGGGAGTAGTGTATCTTTCGGAAGGAGAGTATAAAGTATCTGATCAGGATGGAGATAAAAAAATACTTGAAATCGAAGATTCTGGAGTAGTATTATGCGGAGCTGGTCCTGAAAAAACGTTTTTGAGAGTTGATCCTTATGAAGGCAGCAGCTATGACATGGAAGGCAAAGCCGTAATATATATAGGTGATAACGACGGATGGAGATCGGAAAGAGAGACCGGCGTTACGCAGGATATTGTTCTGCCTACGAAGGAGATCCCCGTAGCCTCCACTTCGGGATTTAAAAAAGGCGATAAAATTATGGTGCTTGCCAACATTACTGATTCTTTTCGGGACGAACACGATATGTCCGGGACTTCAGACGAAGATGAATACTGGCCGCTTGGAAAAACCGCATATAGTTTCCGCGCAATTATCGAAGAAGTGGACGAAGAGAGTAGAATACTGTTTTTAGATACCCCAACCCGATATCGAATAAAGACAAGCGATAATCCAAGGGTTCATAAGCTTTCCGGCGGCGTTGAAGAGATAGGAATTGAAAATTTGTCTATCGGGATAATACGTCACCCAGATCATTATGAAAATGAAAATAGCTCGAATTCTGATCTCATTGACGATAATTATCTCATTCGCCTCAATCGCGTCTGGAATTCATGGGTGTACAATGTCCGCTCCTACCCTCCTTTTGAAAATCTGGACAACCCTGAAACTTTCAGGAGTTTAGATGAATATATTGTCAACTTTCTTAATGATGCGATGAAGCTGCGGTACACCAAAGGAATAACCGTTCAGAATTTTGCATTTTCCGGATGCCAGCGGAACGCATACAGCGCTGCATGCTATGGCATTGATATTGACGACACAAATGAAGCGCTTTTTCAGGACGGGATATTAAGGAACGTGAAAAAAGGATTCACTATAAACGCCAATGGTCCCTCCAGCGGAAACGTATTTAGAAACATAAAAATTCTTGACCCCATAGGAAAGAGAAGTCCTATTGATTATCACGGCCGGCTTGCCATGGCCAACCTCATTGAAAATATCGAGGTTGAGTCGCAAATGTTTCAGGCGACTGTGAGACCCGATTCCTCAGAAGACGGTCATGGAACTACGCAGTCAGTTTTTTGGAATATCGTAGGACTTCGGGAGATAAGAGAGGAAGAATACCCTTGGGCGGTCATGGACTGGGATCCCGAAACGTCTGGTGACGATATTTGCGTAATTGCTTCCAATCAGTTCGGCTGGGGTTACGTTGTGGGTACTTACGGGGAATTTACTGACGTGTGCGTATCGGCAATGCCTGACGAGGATTACGATGACGACAGGAATCCATGGAGGCCGCTTGTATTGCCGCGGGATTTTTGTGAGGGAACAGGGTGTCGGCATCCATTCAGTCCAGGAAGAGATTATTCCGGTTTGCTGGAGCCGCGATCACTGTATTTGGCTCAGAAAGCAATAAGACAGGCAGAAAACGTCGCGGGACGGGATTTTTCGCGGGGAGATGTTGACGCCAACGGCAGAACGAATATTACTGATGCAATAATAATTTTAAAGCATTTATTTCAAGGAGAGGCGCCTATCATCTGCAGTGATGCGGCGGACACTGATGATAATGGATTTATTAATATTTCCGACGCCGTTTATCTTCTTAATCACCTTTTTAAAGGAGGAGACGATCCTCCGCCTCCGTTTCGGGAGTGCGGCACGGATCCTACTAGCGACAATCTCGGTTGCGAAGCTTTTTTACCGTGTAATTAGACGTTAATCAAAAAAGTCCAGAGAAACATCTCCGAGCTATTTTTGTACCATTATTTGCTATTTGTGATGGAAATACATAGTATCACCGTCTTGTACGGTGTAATTTTTTCCTTCTATTCGCATTAAGCCCCTTTCTTTCGCTTCCTGCTCGCCCTTGCAGGCGACAAAATCCTTCCAGTTTATGACCTCTGCTTTAATAAAGCCGGTTTCAAAATCGGAGTGTATGGTACCGGCGGCTTCCGGTGCTTTTGCGCCTTGTCGTATCGTCCACGCGCGGGTTTCTTTGGGACCGGAAGTAAAAAACGTTATTAGGCCGAGCGTTTCGTATGATTTTTGTATAAGTTTTTCCAGGCCTGATTTTTTCATTCTAAGTTCTTTAAGGTACTCTTGCGCCTCTTTCTCCGGAAGTTCGGAGAGCTCTGCTTCTATTTTTGCGCTGACGGCCAACGCGTTGTCAAAATCCATATTCGCGTTTGTCTCATCTACGTTCATAACGCAGATGACCGGTTTTTTTGTAAGAAGATTAAGGTCTTTTACTCTTTTTTCCTCTTCCTCTGTCAGCGCAAGTTCGTTTGCCATTTTTTCTTTTTCCAGATGGTCTCGTATTTTTTTATAGGCATCAAGCCGCGCTTTAGCGTCTTTGTCCATACCGCGTGCCTTTTTTTCGTTTTCAGCTATGCGTTTATCTAGAAGCTCCAAATCAGCCAGTATGAGTTCGGTTTGTATTATTTTTTTGTCGTCCTCCGGATCAATTTTGTTCTGCACGTGCGTTATGTCATCATTGTGAAAATGCCGCAATACATGGATTATCGCCTGCACTTCGCGGATGTGAGCTAAGAATTTATTACCGAGCCCTTCGCCCTTGTGGGCGTCTTTTACGAGTCCGGCAATATCATAAAACTCAATTGCGGTCGGTATGATTTTTTCCGATTTTGAAACCCTTCCAAGTTCTTCCAGCCGCGGATCCGGCACGGTTACGATTCCCACGTTTGGATCTATGGTGCAGAAGGGGTAATTGGCAATATCAATGTGTTTTTTGGTCAGCGCCTTAAAAAGCGTTGATTTTCCGACATTCGGAAGCCCGACAATACCGAGAGAAAAAGACATGTGTGCTATGTTATGAATAGAAAATATGAATTATAATCAGATCCATCGTTTATAATGCCTAATTTGAGATTCGTAGTTTACTTTACCCGTACTTTTTATATTTTACAAGCATAGTAAGGTATTTTATAATAATATAAGGCCTATGATATTGTATTTTTTTCTTATTATTCTATTTGTTTCTCTTGCTGAAATAGCGGTTTTTATTGAAGTGGGAAAATATATAGGCACGCTTAATACCATTATTGTCATACTTCTTACAGCGCTTGCGGGCGCCGTTGCCGTGAAAATTGAGGGTCTGCGGGTGTGGCATAATGTTAGTAAAGAAATCAAGGCATTTCGTCTTCCGACAAACAGCGTAATAGATGCCGCTTTGGTTTTAGTAAGTGGCGTTCTTTTGATTACTCCCGGTTTTCTTACCGATATGCTGGGTCTACTGCTGCTATTGCCGCTTACCAGAATATTTGTACGGAAAATATTACAGAAGCATTTTTCAAAAAAAATAAAAAGAAATTTTCATATCATAGATGGCAAAAAGCACTAAGCGCAATACCGGAAAAAATCGGTTTGTGGTACACAAGCACGATGCCACAACCCCGCACTTTGATTTTCGTTTGGAAATGGACGGGGTTTTGCGCTCTTGGGCTGTCCCAAAGGGCGTTTCGAAAACAAGTGGCGTGAAACGCCTTGCTATTCCGACCAACGATCATTCGCTTGATTATATTGATTTTGAAGGAAAGATACCCGAGGGGGAGTACGGAGCCGGTTTGGTGGAAATTTTTGATTCCGGGGTGTATGCTATGATTGAGAGAAAGGAGGCGTCCCTGAAATTTGAGCTTTACGGAAAGGTTTTGAAAGGAACATACGTACTTCATAATTTTCAGGGAAAGAATTGGATACTATTTCAAATGAAAAAAGAAAAATGAAAAAACTGATTTTTTATTTTTTTCTCCCCATCGTTTTATACGGATGTGTCGGTGCGGGCGAAGCACAAGAAGAATCAAACAGCGCAGAAATTTTTAACCCCTCCGCAATAGGACAGCTTTTAAGGGCGGAAGCTGAGGCGGCTACGGCGAAATGCGTGGATCTCTGTCGCGCGGCGCAGATTAATGGCGCGGACTTACATCTTTCTCCCTGTCTTGGAGATCCTATTCCCGGAAGCGAGATGTGGGTGTGTGATATTGCCAATAATCCGAGACAGGATATTGATAACGAAAAAAATAACCAGTGCGCCGAATACCGAAACGGAAACGCGAAGCATTTTGTTGAGCTTACTTCTGATTGCGGTTTTATTCGAGCGCTGTAATTTATAATTATGATAGACCCAGATCAGCGAGAAAGGCACCTGGAGCCGGTTGACATCCAGGTGAAGCAGCGAACGACGGTTCAGACGGTTATTATCGCTATCGGAGTAATAGTCGGCATGGCCGTGATCGCAGAAATTATTGTGCGAATTGTTACCGCCTTGCGCGATATGCAATAAGCTTATATAGAGTACTGATTCTTCCGCGAGAGTTCTATCGTGTTTTTTATAAGCATGGCAACCGTTAAAGGGCCGACGCCTCCGGGTGTAGGAGTGTAGGCAGAAGCGATTTTTTTTACGGAATTACAGTCAACATTCCCCCGATATCCTTTCGGGGTTTTTGTAATGCCGATATCTATGAGCACGCTACCCTTCTTTATCATATTGCCGGTGATAAATTCAGGACGGTCAAGCGCGGAGATTATAATATCAGCGGATTTCATCTCTTTCTTTAATAAAGAATTTTTCTCAGAAACAATTCGGGTGTCGCAATGGTATTTTTTGAGAAGCATTTTTAGGGCATTGCCGAGAATTTCCGAATTGGAAATAATAAGCGCTCTCTTTTTGTCGGTCTGTATATATTTTTCGTCAATTATCTCTTCCACTGCACGCACGACCGGAGATTTCACCACATCCTTCTCTTCAAGAAACAGTTTTCTGTTTTTTGGATGGAAGCCATCAACATCTTTTGATGGATGAATTGCGCGAATAATGTTTTCGGTATTAAATTTTTTCGGAAGCGGCAATTGAACAAGAATGCCGTTAATTGCCGGATCATTATTCAGGAATTCTATCATCTGTATGATTTCTTTCTCGGTTATATCGCGGAAACACTCTCCCGCGCACCGATATTCATGAAAATTCACCCCGACTTTTTCGCAGGCCTTTTTTTTGTTTTTCACATATAATTCGGACGCCGGATTTTTTCCGACAAGTATGACAGCAAGACCGGGATGGCGCTTTGTTTTGATTATTTCTTTTCGCGCCTCCAAGAGAATTTTTTCGGAAATGTTTTTTCCGTCAATTATTTCTGCCTCTTTCTTTTTTGTAGCCATATTCCTAAAATTCAGGATAAATGGGAAAATTTTTTGAGAGCTCCAGCACCTCTTGTTTTGTCTCCGTCGCAATCTTTTCGTTCTTTGGGTTTTTGAGAATTTTGGAAATTGCTTTTCCTATAAATTCCATCTCCTTTTCTTTCATGCCGCGAGTGGTAAGCGCGGGAGTTCCGATGCGTATTCCTGACGGTTCAAACGCCGAGCCCGGATCGTTTGGAATGGTGTTGCGGTTGGTATATATGCCGCATTGCGCAAGCGCGTCAGAACCCTCGCGCCCGCTGATGTTCAGTGAAACACAATTGATAAGCAGAAGGTGATTATCCGTTCCTCCGGAAACAAGCGATAATCCTTCTCCAAGAAGAGATGTCTCCAGGGTTTTTGCGTTTTTTACTATCTGGTGCCCGTATTCTTGAAAATCTTTAGTCATTGCTTCTTGAAAGCACACGGCTTTGGCGGCGATGATATGTTCCATGGGACCCCCTTGCGTTCCGGGAAAAATAGCACGGTCAATTTTTTTTGCGAATTCCTCACGGCAGACGATAACAGCGCTTCTGGGACCGCGAAGTGTTTTATGAGTTGTCGTCATAATGACATCAGCCGCGGAAAAGGGGCTCGGATGGTCGCCCGAAATGCACATGCCGACAATGTGGGAAATATCAGCAAGCAAAATAGCGCCCACTTCATTGCAAATTTTTCTGAATGCCTCAAAATCAATGGTTCGGGGGTAGGCGGTCGCGCCCGTAACTATCATTTTTGGTTTTTCACGAAGCGCGATATCCCGTATCTCGTCCATGTCCAGTCGTTCGGTTTTTTCGTCTACTCCGTACTGGACAAAGCGATACAGTTTTCCGGACGCGTTCACCTTGTGCCCATGCGTCAGGTGCCCCCCCTGATCCAGCTTCATTCCCATGACCGTATCTCCCTGTTCAAGAAGCGCCAGATAAACGGCGATGTTCGCACCGCTTCCGGCATTTGGCTGGACGTTGGCATGTTCTGATTTGAAAAGCTTTTTAGCGCGCTCAATTGCCAATTCTTCTATTTCGTCAATATGTTCGTTGCCCGTATAATATCGTTTTTTTGGGTATCCTTCGGCGTATTTGTTGGAAAGCGGGGTGGACATTGCCTCAAGAACGGGCATGGACGCGTAGTTTTCAGAAGGGATCATGGCAAGCCCGTCTTTTTGTCTTTGTATTTCTTTTTGGATGATTTCAAAGACCAAGGGGTCTGATTTTTTTATATGCGAGAAGTACATAAAATGCATTTATTGCTAAGTAAGAAGGTGTTGCTATGTGATTGATACTTATAACATATAAATGCATTGAGGGTAAGGTATTATTTTACTGTAATAAAATTCGTCTTTTTCGTCAATGAAAGCGAACCCTTGCTTTTTTTGCGCTATGCGCTTATAATACGGGTAACTAAAAAGATTCATAAACGCACCATATGAGCGAAAAACCGACAAAGGGCCTATTCAATCTCTGGACAGGAGTTTCCATAGTGCTCGCAATTGTGCTGGTAGTTGTTCTGTTCATGGGAATGGGCTCAAAGGACTTAGTAGGTCCGGAGGGTGAAAAGTATTCTGTCTTGAGCGAACAAAAGGCGGCGGACACGCTGGTGGGATTTCTCAATCAGGTTTATAGCGACCGGGTTGGAGTTGTTACCATGAACAGCGTTTCTCAAGAGCACGGCTTATACAAAGTAGCCGTAACAATTGACAGTAATAATAATCCCGTTGATGGGGATTTGTACGTTTCTAAGGATGGACAGCTCTTTTTCCCGACGGCCGTTCGGATAGATGATATTTTGGCTGACGTGAACGCGCAGGGCGACGCATCCATCACCGATCCAAATGCCGCTGAGACCGTGGAAGAAGGAAGTCAGGAAGAGGCGACAGAAAATTCTGAAGTGCCGGAAGAAGGCGATGACGAGAATACGAACAGTGAAGATATTGATGAAGAAGAGTCAACTCAGTAAGCACGCAATGGCATCAAAAAACTCCGCTGTAATCGGAGTTTTTTGATTGACTTTTTTCGGTATTTTTATTAGAATATTTTAATAGAAACAGGCATTTCATCCTTCCGCCTTTCTCCCTGTAGTTCAACGGATAGAACAGCGGCCTTCTAAGCCGCGGATGTAGGTTCGATTCCTACCGGGGAGAGTGGCGCGAGGATGAATTTTTTTTATAATAAAAATTTTTCGTAAACAATAATTTTATTTCAAATCAAGAAAGTTTGAAATAATTTTTTTTGTGTATGGGGACTTTTTAAATTTGATACTTCTATCCAAATTTGTCATGAGCAATCTTTCTTCACTGCTCTTTTTTCCAAGTTCCGGGTGGAACTGGACCCCGTAAACGTTTTTATTTTTTATTTTAAAAGCTTCTATTTTACAGTTATCGCTTTCTGCCAAAAGGACAGCGCCTTTCGGCAAGCGTTGTATGCTGTCTTGGTGTCCCTGCTGGGCCAGAAACCTTTCAGGGATGCCGTTGAATAACGGATCTTTTTTTCCGGCCGGCGTCAGTTGCACGGGAAATGTGCCGAATGTTCTTTGGCTATTGATTATTTTAGAGCCGAAGACATATCCTAACAGTTGATGGCCGAGGCAGATGCCCAAGATCGGGATATTTTTCTTTACTGATCGTTTTATAAAAGGAACGGATTTTTTTATATTTTTAAATAAATCCGGACTGATATTTTTTTCAGAGAAACTGAATTCGCCCGATCCTCCTATTATAACCCCATCAATTTCTGAAAAATGCTCTGATAAGGATACTGCCGTATCGGAAAATATATTGACAGACAATAAATTACCCCCTCTGTTTCTAAGGATTTTTTCTATACATTTTTTTTCCTGAACGGACAGGGATGAATTTTTTCTGAATTGTAGCAGTAGTATGTTTTTAAGCATAACGTTATTGTAGCTTTTAAAGCGTTTCAAAACAAGAAAAGGGCTTGTTTTTTAGACAAGCCCCAATGTCAGGAGGTCTGTAGCAATTCTATGCAAGCCGTGCCGTATTCAATTATTTCTTCAACGCTTTGTGTCGCGCCGAACATCCTGAATTCAACGGTTTTGGTGCTTGGCTTGTAGCGTACAAGATCCCAAACATTTTTTTCACCGCCATGATCGTCGATATATCGTATGACGCTTTGAAAGTCGGAAAACACAGGAGGTATTCCAAGGGTCTGCGCCATCGTAACATAAGCCGCGATTCTCTTGCCGTTCGAGTGGTCGCCTATTTTAGATAGGCGGTCAACAGCTTCTTTCCTGCACGCATTTAATAGTTTTACTGCCTTCTTTTCTGAGACGGCCAGATGAATATGTACCGCGGCGACTGCTGAAGCGGCAACCCTTCTTTCCTGCGATAGCGATCCCCAAATGTCTTGGTGTCGTTGGTCAAACGGATTTACTTCCAACGATGCGATTTGGCTTTCTTCAATAAATTCAGAAAAGCAAAAAGCCAGTCCATTTTGGTTTGCGACCTCTTCCATCACGGAATCGTTCGCCGCCAGGGCTTCGCGCAGTTGACGCAGTGAATCACACGGCATTGTCCTGTCTTCAAT
>Ga0066639_10005601_pt1 | contig 10530 bp, 11 predicted proteins | sample CryGeyCG2114_010_2_FD_59504 | JGI IMG/M metagenome (GOLD analysis project Ga0066639, IMG submission 59504) | Groundwater microbial communities from aquifer - Crystal Geyser CG10_big_fil_rev_8/21/14_0.10 | ecosystem: Environmental > Aquatic > Deep subsurface > Groundwater | place: USA: Utah... | reverse complement strand
ATGCTGTTTTTGCCGGCCGAAAACATAAAAGAAAACTTTAAAACAGGAAGTGTTGTTGAGGAAAGATACAGTCAGATGGATTTTATGCCGACTCTGCTGGATATCTGGGGAGTATCAGATACACAATATTTAGGAAGATCTTTTGCATCCGAAATTCTTCGCAGTTCAAAAACAAGCGCCGGTAAAAATGCACCCATAATTACCGCACAGCTTTTTGGCAATGTCTATATCGATCTGATAAAGTATCCTGAAAAGTATATTTTTGACATTAAGGAAAAAAAGGTTGATTTTTATAATCTTAAACAGGATCCTGAAGAAGTCTCCCCGGTGTTTTCTGGGCCGGAAAAAGATTATTTCTATTTAATCGAAGATTTTTTTGAAAAAAAATAAACTTTGATTTTCTTTTGAATTTATTGTATATTAGAGTTACATAAGCCAAAAAAATATGTCTGAACAAAACCGGGAAAATACTATTTCTGATAATCAAGACTCCAAATCTTTCCATGATCAGATGGACGAGCTGCGGGGTATTCTTGAGCAGAATCTCAGATATACCAAGACCATTCATGAGTTTACGCCTAAGGACGCAATAAAAAGAGACGAAGATTTTAATAAGCACCTTAAAGAGATTGCAGATTATACAAAGGCTAGTTATGCGGTTTTAGAAAAAGTAGATAAGTGGATATTTTGGCAAAAGATATTTTTTATTTTAAAGATATTTTTCATCGCAATTCCGATTGTTTTAGGTATCATTTATCTGCCGCCTCTTCTAGAGAGTGTTTTACAGCCCTATCAGGAGCTTTTAAACAGCATTAATTCGATAAAAGAGTAGCTGTATGGACAGCCAGAATACCTCAATACAAAAAAAAGTGTTTACAGTGATACGTAAGATACCTCGCGGTAAGGTTGTAACCTATAAGGGTGTTGCAAAAGCAATAGGAAATCCTCTTGCTTCCAGAGCGGTCGGCAATGCGCTTCACAGAAATCCACATCCGATACAAATACCCTGTCACAGGGTGGTGAAAAGTGACGGCACTTTGGGCGGGTATGCCCTTGGAGAGGAAAAAAAGAAACAGCTTTTAGAAAATGAAGGTGTAATTTTTACGGATAAAAATAAAATTGATGTGTTGTGTATTGTAAGGAATTTAAGGTGAGCATCTATGGATACAAAAAAAGAGCTTACAACATTTCAAAAAATAAAATCTAAGCACGCGGTTGTTGTTTTGGGATTAATTTTTTTACTGTCGATGTTTTTGCTTTTGTCGGGTAAAAAAAACTCCGTTGACTGCGCAAATCTCAGTATTGAGATGTGTCAGACTCACGTTGAGTGCCAGATTCTCACATCACAAGTTGATAAACAGACGTGTGTGAGACTCACAGAAGATATGATTAATCAAAAAAACGAAGACAGGTCTTTATGTGAATCGACCGACGGTGTATATACACAGACTCCTTATGGGCACTACTGCAATTGTTCACTCACCGCAAAACCGAGTCTTTATCAGGTAGACAAGGGTTGCGTTCCCCGAGGATAATATAAAACACATGAAAGAACTTATTTCGGAAATAAAAGAGCTGAAAGAAAAAATTTCAGCCACATGGAGGTTGCTTTGACCTTGATTCGGTAAGACTTTCTCTTGCCGGACTTGATAAGGAGATGAATACTCCTGCTTTTTGGAATGATCAAAATAAGGCCAAAGAGGTCAGCAGGAATGCCGAAAGACTGAGAGAGGAGCTTGAGCTTTGGGAAAATTTTTCAGTTAAAGTAGACGATCTTTTGGAGGTTGCCAATATATCCCAGATGGAAAACGATGAATCGCTTCATGATGAAATTGCAAGAAAACTGGCAGCTTTCAGAAGAGAGTTTGAAAAATTGGAATTTTTTGTATTATTTTCCGGAAAGTATGACGCAAACGACGCTGTAGTGACAATACATGCAGGAACGGGTGGGACTGAGGCACAGGATTGGGCCGAGATGCTCTTTCGTATGATTTCACGTTATTGCGAGAAAAACAGCCTTGAGGTGCAGATAATTGATCACAGCAGGGGAAGCGAAGCCGGTATAAAAAGTATTGTCATGATAGTAAAAGGAAGGTATAGTTACGGATATTTAAAATCAGAGTCGGGAGTACATCGTCTGGTAAGAATTTCTCCATTTGATGCTGAAAAAATGCGTCATACATCATTTGCACTTATTGAAGTACTGCCGGAAACCGGTGATGTTTTAGATGTCAAAATACGGGACGAAGATCTGAAGATAGATACATTTAGAGCCGGCGGACACGGAGGGCAAAGCGTAAATACTACGGATTCGGCAGTTCGAATAACACACATCCCGACCGTCATTATTGTAAAGTGTCAAAATGAGCGTTCGCAGCATCAGAACAAAGAAACCGCACTAAAGTATCTTCGTGCAAAACTTGCTGCGCATAATCGGGAGGAGCACGAGAAAGAAAAAAATAAACTGCGGGGAGAATATTCTTCTGCAGAATGGGGCAACCAGATTCGTTCGTATGTTCTACAGCCCTATAAGATGGTGAAAGATCATAGAACTGATTATCAGGAGCATGACCCCGACGCGGTTCTTGACGGCAAGCTTGAAGGATTTACAGAAAGTTACCTGAGACATATTCAAAAAAATAAGAGATAAATATTATGAAAATTTTGGTTACGGGCGGTGCAGGTTTTATCGGGTCACACATTGTAGATGCGCTTATTTCTGACGGCCATGAGGTAAGCATTATTGACGACCTTTCAAGTGGCCTTAAAGAAAATGTTAATTCTCATGCCCGGCTCTATGAGCTTGACGTCAGGTCAGAAGATGCACAGAAAAAAATTGAGGAGATACAGCCGGAGATCATTTTTCATACAGCGGCTCAGATAGACCTGCGGCTTTCAATGGAAAATCCCGTTGAGGATGCCTCCGTTAATATTTTAGGTTCCATAAATATTTTAGAGGGTGCAAAAAAAGCAGGTACACGAAAAATAATTTTTTCTTCAACAGGCGGCGCAATGTACGGGGATACAAAAAATATGCCTACTGATGAAAACAATCCCGAGATTCCCGACGCTCCGTACGGAATAGGAAAATTCACAGTTGAGCATTACCTTCGTTTTTATCAGTCAGTGTACGGTGTGAAGAGCATATCACTGAGATATTCCAATGTCTATGGTCCAAGGCAGAACAGCAGGGGAGAGGCCGGTGTTGTTGCTGTATTTACAACAAAACTTTTGCGCGGAGAAAATATCATAATTAACGGAGACGGATTTCAGACAAGAGACTATGTGTATGTATCTGACGTAGTAAGAGCAAACATGCTGGCAATGAAAAAGGAGTGGAGCGGGGCGGTAAATATCGCCACCTCAAAAGAAACCGACGTAAATGAACTAGCAAAACTTATTGAAGATGCCGTCGGTACAAAAGTCGAAGTCACACATGGTCCGCAAAAGAAAGGGGAGGTACGGAGAAGCAATTTGGACTTTAAAAAAGCAGCAAAGATTTTAGGATGGAAGCCGGAGGTTGACATTCAAAAAGGTATTAAAAAAACGGTCACCTGGTTTCAGCAGGAAGGTTAGTTTTTATGAAGGAAAGAAAAAATGAGAGCAGGGAAAATCTGGAGATATTACTTGAAATTATCCAGACCGTAAGTGAAAATTTTGACCTCAAAGAGATAATGGACAATATAGTCAAAATAATTGTGAGGCGAGAAAAGCCTGACTCTTGTTTTATCTATCTCTTGTCGGGCAGAGAAGTAATTTTAAAAGCATCAAACAAATCCAACGTCAGAGAGATAAAAATGAAGATTGGTGAAGGAATAACCGGGTGGGTTGCCGAAACAAAGAGATCTGTTGTTATTGAGAAAAAGGCATATGAGGACAAAAGATTCAAACTTTTTAATAATCTGCCTGAAGATACGTTTGAGGCTTTTATTTCAATCCCGATTATTTTTAGAAAAAAAGTTATAGGAGTTATAAATCTGCAGTATAAAAAACCTTATAAATTAGCAAAAAAAGATAGAGAATTTTTGGAATTTATAGGGAAGCAGATTGGAGGTATTCTTGAGGTTTCAAGACTGGTTTCAGAAACCAATATGCTCAAAGAGGCGCTTGAAACCCAAAAGCAGATGGGAAAAGCAAAAGCAATACTTATGAAATCGCTTCGTATTTCTGAAGAGAACGCACACAGACTTTTGGTAAAAAAAAGCATGGATAAAAGAAAAACTTTAAAGGAAGTTAGTGAGGCAATTATTCTTGCAGATGAGATAGCAGAGTAGTTATCCACTTGTAATTTTTTTTCATGGTGATAGAATATTCTTAAAGCACAAAGGCGTGTTTTTCTATAAAAAGTAAAAGACAATGATGTCTTCTAGGCCAAGAGCTTAGAAGTTTTTTATTATTAATACGTTTTATGAAAAACACTATCTTTGAGTTCATAGAAAAGGAGGGAATTAAAATAGTTGACCTTCGATTTGTTGATGTTTTTGGCAAGTGGCAGCATTTTTCAATGCCCGCTGATCAGTTAGATTATGAGTATCTTGAAAAAGGAGTAGGTTTTGACGGTTCAAGTATCAAAGGCTTTAAACCCATAGAAGAAAGTGACCTCATATTAAAACCTGATACTTCAACAGCATTTATAGACCCTTTTTTTGAGATGAAAACACTTTGTATGATCTGTGATGTTTTTGAGCCGATTACCTTAACACCCTTTGAGTTTGATACTCGTTTATATGCAAAGCGTTCGGTTGAGGTATTGAAAAAAACTAAAATTGCGGACACCGCATTTTTTGGACCGGAAGCCGAGTTTTTTATTTTTGATTCACTCTCTTATCATCAGGAGGAAAAGCAGGCATTTTATCGGATTGATTCAGAAGAGGCATTTTGGAATTCCGGCAATGGAGAAAAAAATCTTGCCTACACCATAAAAACCAAAGAAGGATATTTTCCTGTTCCTCCGCACGACAGCCTTCAGGATTTAAGAAGCGTAATGACCAAAAACTTACAGGACGCAGGCATAACAGTTGAAAAGCACCATCACGAGGTGGCAACGGCGGGTCAGTCAGAGATTGATATCAAATATGATGATCTTGTAGTTCAGGCAGACAATATAGTTAAATTTAAATATATAGTAAAAAGCACGGCCAAAAAATTTGGTAAGGTTGCTACATTTATGCCTAAGCCTATTTGGGGCGATAACGGATCGGGAATGCATACACACATCTCGCTTTGGAAAGATGGTAAAAATTTGTTTTCTGGCGATAAGTACGGCGGCTTAAGTGAGACAGCTCTCTATTTTATAGGCGGACTGCTCAGGCATGCCGGAGCGGTTTTGGCCTTTTGTGCACCAACAACAAATTCGTACAAAAGACTGGTGCCGGGATATGAAGCACCGGTAAATTTGGTATATTCAAAAAGAAACCGATCAGCAGCCATTCGGATACCTATGTACTCGGACTCCCCATCATCTAAAAGAATCGAGTTTCGTCCGCCCGACCCGTCTGCAAATCCATATCTTGCATTTTCTGCTATGCTTTTGGCCGGTTTAGACGGAATTATACACAAAACAGGTCCCGGAAGCGCTTTGGACAAAAATATTTTTTCACTCGGAGAGGAAGAGAAAAAAAAGATACGGTCTGTCCCGGGATCATTAAAAGAAGCGCTTGATGAGCTTGAAAATGACAGTGAGTTTTTACTACGGGACGGTGTTTTTTCAAAAGCATTTATTGATCAGTGGATTGCCATGAAAACCGAGCCGGAATACATGGCAGTAACAATGAGGCCGCATCCGTATGAGTTTCTTTTGTATCACGATTGTTAAAAAAACGGCCGTCTTCGGACGGTCTTTTTTTATTGAGAAAATGTATTTTGTATGATAAGGTTATCGTATAATAATCTATTTTATGAGAGTTATTGTTTCTGGGTCATTAGCATACGACAAAATTATGGATTTTCCGGATGCTTTTGCCAACCACATTCTGCCCGAAAAAATCCATGTTTTGAGTGTTTCTTTTTTGGTTACCCAGCTTGAGCAAAATTTTGGAGGGACAGCCGGAAATATATCGTATACTTTGGGTTTGCTTGGTATGAAACCGGCCATTTTTGCCTCGGCAGGTAAGGATTTTGATGACTATAAAAAGTGGCTTATTAAGAAAGGTGTGGACACGCGAAATATTAAGATTGTAAAAAATGACAATACGGCCACGGCATATATAATTACTGACAATAAAAATAATCAAATTACCGCCTTTTATCTTGGGGCCATGAAGCACTCGGCAGCTTTAATACGCAAGGCAGATTTAAGTAAGTCTTTTTTGGGCATTGTTGCTCCCGGTAATCTTGAAGATATGATCAGGTATTGCACTGAATATAAGGCCGCGCACTTTCCTTACATATTTGACCCGGGTCAGCAGATCACCGCCCTTTCGAAATCTCAGCTCAACACCTGTGTTTCGTGTGCAAAAGTATTTATTTCAAATGACTATGAGTTGAGCCTTATTTTGGAAAAAACCGGGATGACCAAAAAGCAGATGCTGGAAAAGTCAGAAATAATAATTACCACACTTGGTGAAAAAGGATCGCTCGTTGAGACAAAAAAAGAAAAAATTCAGATACCGTCAGCAAAGCCTATAGCTGTGATTGATCCAACCGGTGCGGGAGATGCATACAGAGCTGGATTTATAGCAGGACTTGCAAAACACTATCCTTTGGAAAAATGCGCTAAAATGGGCGCACTCAGCGCTGTCTATGCTATTGAAAAATACGGAACACAAAATCATTCCTTCAGGTATACAGAGTTTAAAACGCGTTATCAGAAAAGCTTCGGGGAGAAATTGTAATTTTGTAAATTATTCTTTATAATAGAACTCATTACTCATTACTGCTAAACATGCAATACGATATTAAGGATTTAAATTTAGCCGACAAAGGCAAAAAAAGAATTGAATGGGCATCGGACGATATGCCTGTTTTAGGTGCAATAAGCAGGAGATTTGACAGCGAAAAGCCGTTAGCGGGTGTTCGGGTAGCCGCCTGTCTGCACGTGACGGCCGAAACTGCGAATTTAATGCGTACGCTGAAGGCCGGGGGGGCTGAAGTGGTTTTGTGCGCTTCAAATCCGCTGTCAACACAGGATGACGTAGCGGCAAGTCTGGTTAAGGATTATTCCATTCCGGTATTTGCCGTTAACGGAGAGGATAATGAAACATATTACAGACACCTGAAGGCAGCGCTTGATTTTAAGCCTCAGATAACCCTGGACGACGGTGCGGATTTTATTTCTGAACTTCATAAAAATAGAAAAAATCAGATCAGGGAAATATGGGGAAGCATGGAGGAGACAACCACCGGCGTTATTCGTCTTCGTGCACTGGAAAAGTCCGGCGAGCTTGGTCTGCCGGTAATTGCGGTAAACGATGCGCAGACAAAAAATCTTTTTGACAACCGGTACGGTACGGGTCAGTCAACTATTGACGGTATTATACGGGCAACAGACCTGCTTATTGCGGGGAAGAATTTTGTCGTAGCCGGATACGGGTGGTGCGGTAAGGGCCTGGCCATGCGGGCACGGGGCATGGGAGCAAACGTTATTGTTACGGAGATCGATTCCATAAAGGCGCTTGAGGCAACTATGGAAGGTTTTCGCGTTATGCCAATGATAGAGGCTGTGAAAACCGGGGATATTTTTTGTACGGTAACGGGAAATTGTGATGTTATCAGAAAAGAACATTTTGAACTTATGAAAAACGGAGCACTGGTTTGTAACTCAGGTCATTTTGACGTCGAGATCGATATTCCTTCTCTTAAAAAAATATCAAAAAATATACAAAAAGATGTCCGAAATTTTGTCGACAGATATACTTTGGAAAACGGACGAACAATCCATATTTTGGGTGAGGGACGGCTTATCAACTTAGCTGCAGCCGAAGGACACCCGGCCAGTGTTATGGATATGAGTTTTTCTACTCAGGCACTTTCTTCAGAATATGTGGCAAAGAAAAAAGACAGTCTGGATAACAGGGTTTACACGGTTCCCAAAGAAATTGAACAGACTGTAGCAGTACATAAGCTTGCATCTATGGGCATTGGCATTGATAGTCTGACTGATAAACAAAAAGAATATTTGGACAGCTGGTCTGTCGGAACCTAATTTCTCATTACAACGAAAAAAACACAGCGTCCCTATTTTGGGACGTTTTTTATATGGAAAAATCGAAAAAAATTTCATACTGCCTTTTTTCTTTTCTTTCGGGAATTTGTATATTTAAAATTTTCGGGTTTTTAGGAATTTTTATTTTTCTTACCATTTATTTTTTTTGGTTAGTCGTTTATAAAAAGGAAAAACAGACCTTCCTTTTTGCTTTCCTTGTCTTCGTCTTTGGAATGCTGAGGTATGAGATTGCCGAACTGATATTTTATTCTCACGAATTTTCAGAAATGTACGGGAAAAAAACTGAGATTTCAGGAGTTGTTACATCTTATCCCGAAAGGTTTATTAATAAACAAAGATTTATAGTGAGCTCCAAAAGTCAGAAAGGAAAAATACTTGTTACGCAAAGACTGTATCCGGAAATTTCTTTTGGAGAAACAGTGAGTGTTGTGTGTTCTGTAAAAAAACCTGAGGCGTTTGATTCTTTTCAGTACCAGGAATATTTAAAAATAGATAATGTAAGTTCGCTTTGTTATTACCCTAAGCTCGTTGATATTGTAAAACCTGAAAACTTTTCTTTTAGAAGTTCGGTGTATACTTTACGAAAAAAAGTACAAAAAATTATCTTTCGATCATTGCCTGAACCACAGGCGGGTATTTTATCGGCAATGATACTGGGGAATAAATCAGCTCTTGATAAAAAAACTGTGAGTGATTTTCAGAAATCCGGGATCTCTCATATTGTGGCAATCTCCGGTCTCCATATCGGAATTATTGCAGCAGTGTTTATTTTTCTGTTTCCATACACTGGGCTTGGAAGGAAAAAAATATTTATTTTTTTTCTTTTATTTATATCAGTTTACCTTATTTTAATAGGGATGCCCTCCTCGGCACTGAGAGCTGCTTTACTGAGTATTTTTGTATCGTACGGATACCTTCATTCACGCATTATAACGCCGGAATACATTCTTTTATGGGCTGCCGGTATTATAGGTTTTTTTTCGCCGTATGTTGTTTTGTATGATCCGGCCTTCCACCTTTCATTTTCGGCAGTTATCGGCATTCTTTTTTTTCGTCCTATTATTCTTTTTTTCACTAAAAAAATATCAAAAAAATTTATTTTTTTCCAGGAACTTTTTGCTGTTTCTCTCAGCGCGCAAATCACTACAGCTCCGCTGATCCTTTTTTACTTTAAAGGCATAGCGTCCTTTTCGGTAGCATCAAATATTCTTCTTGTTCCGTATCTGCCGGTTATTGTGGGCTTAGGATTTAGTGCAATTTTTCTGAGTCTACTTTTTTTTAAATATTCCTGGATATTTTTTATTCCTGTCTGGGTGCTGCTGGAATTTTTTTCGTATATGTCAAATTTTTTTGCCGTACTTCCTTTTTCTTTTGTTGAGGTAAACAGCTTTGGGAAAACTTTTCTTATTTTGTCGTATGTTTTTTTATTTTTTTTGTATTATATTTTTTCAAGGAAAATTCAAAAATGAAAAATATCAGATTTTATATTATTATCTTCAGTATTTTTGCCATATTTTTTGTCGGCGGTGAGTATTTTTTTTACAAAAGTATATTTGAAATCATTTTTCTTGATGTTGGCCAGGGTGATTCTGCTGTAATAAAAACGGCCGAAGGAAAAAATATAATTATTGACGGCGGTCCAGATAACACCCTGGTATACAAGCTTGGACAATATATCCGATGGCCTGATAAAAATATTGATCTGTTTATTCTCAGCCATCCTGATGCCGACCATCTAATAGGCATAATTGAATTACTTGACAGATATTCGTTTAAAGAAATATATATTACCGGCATCAACCACAAAACGCCCGAGTATAAATTTTTTTTACGGAAAATACAGGAGCAGGGAATTAAAGTTTCTTTTGCACATATAAAGGACGAATTTATTTTTGGGGATCTGAGAATTGAAAAAATTTACCCGAAAGAAAATTTTTATGGTAGAGAAATGTCAAATGCCAATGACTCATCTTTAGTTTTAAAAGTCCGGTACAAAAACCTATCTGTTCTTTTCACCGGCGATTTAGAAAAAGAAAAACAAGAAGAGCTTCTTAAGTATAATATCAAAAGCGATCTACTGAAGTTTCCGCACCACGGATCTCTGGACAGTTTTTCAGAAGAGTTTTTAAGTACTGTTCAGCCAGATGAAGTTATTATCTCGGTTGGGGAAAATTTTTTTGGACATCCATCGAAAAAAGTTTTAAGATATTTAGAAAGAAATAGTGTCCGCTATGTTACAACTCAGGAAAACGGTGATGTAATTTTTAGCTTTACCGACAACAAGATTATAAGAAAGCATTGATTTTATCGGTTTTCCGTGTTAAAATATCCTTGTTGGAAAATATATGCCAGAAGAAAAAAAAGCA
>Ga0066639_10005599_pt1 | contig 10531 bp, 9 predicted proteins | sample CryGeyCG2114_010_2_FD_59504 | JGI IMG/M metagenome (GOLD analysis project Ga0066639, IMG submission 59504) | Groundwater microbial communities from aquifer - Crystal Geyser CG10_big_fil_rev_8/21/14_0.10 | ecosystem: Environmental > Aquatic > Deep subsurface > Groundwater | place: USA: Utah... | reverse complement strand
AAGAAACCCACGTTTAAGACCGCGATAAACCGCGAAGGCAGGGTTGTGGCAAGTAGGCCTGGTGCTCCGCTGTTTTATGACAGGAGCGGGCGCCCTGTTTCCGTTGAAGAGGCAAAGCGGATGTATGAAGTTGCTGAAACGAGGCGGAAAGCGGCTTTTGGGGAAAAGAGCCCTCGCGGCAGGAAGAAGAGATAAAGCTGATTTGGGGTTTTTCGGCAGATGGCGCCGGTTTGCTAATTTAAACCGAAAAGTATATAAATATCATGATCCTATCATGATACAACATGAATAGTCATGATACAATCAAGGCATTGGAAAAGGAGCATGATTCCGTAGGAAAAATCAGCGAAGGCTTCAAAAGCTCCACACAGGACCTTGACGAAATCATGGATAAGGCCGAGGACCCGAGGACTTTGGCTGCTTTGCTCTTCAAGGTGGCGCAGGAAAGGGAAAAGACCAACAGGCTCCTTGAAAGCATCAACGACAAATACGACCAGATTATGCTCCAGCTGAAGACTGGCGGCTCTAATTTGCGGCAGGAGGAGCTTACGGGAACGCAGTATGAGATTCTCCCGGAGCAGGACAAGCTTATACTTGAATTTATCGGCGAAAGGGAGCAGGGAACCGCGCAGGACATCATGTCGGTTTTGAATTACAGCGGATTGAACGGAGCTTCACAGAGATTGAATAAACTTTGCAGGGAGGGCTATCTCCAGAAGGTGAGGTCTGGAAAGAAGGTATTATACTTGCTGAAGCACTGAATGCGCAAGCACTGATGCTGACGCATTAGGAAGGACGGCACCCTGACAATTGACCCCACCAAATCCTTTGCCTTTCGAAACGAAGGATCCGGGGTGCCTCCAACCTTCCTTAACTCCAATACAAAAAAAACAAAAAAGAAGAGAGGGAAAGGGCTTTCGTGAGGTGAGCCCCTTTCTTCAATTCTCTTCCCGGAGGGGAGAGAATTTGCAGTTTTGCCCTGTCGAAGATCAGGGTAAAACAGGACGGTTTTGCCCTGAGAATACTAGTTTCAACCCCCACCTTTTTCAGGGCATTACAGTTCTGCCCTGGGGCTAATTTCAACCCCCACCAAACCCTGGGGCATTACACTTATCCCGGGTAAATTAGCAATCAGTTTTACTTCGAGGTTTCATGGACAGAATCCCTTAACTGCCCTATCATCTTCCTGCTCATCTTGAGCTGCTCGAATGCGTCCTCGCTTTTCCCGTCCCTGAACTCAATCTGGAATTCCCCTGTCGGGAGTTTCGCCAGGGAAACGTTGTCTCCGTACTTCTCTTTCAGTTCTGCGATGAGCTCCTCCTCCTTTATCACAAGGTTGAGCCTTGTTTCAATCAGGCTTTTGAGTTTCGTGAGCTCCATTATGTGCTGCCTTGTCTCCTCATAGAGGTTTTCGGAGCTTTCCGTGTGGGGCGTGATGTTAACGGGGATGTTTGAGATGCCCTTCCCCGAAACAGCCTCGCTTAATTCTTCCTGCCGCGCCTCAAGGGAAGACAGTATTTTCCTGAACTTTTCCGTCTCCGTGTTCACCTTGGAGAGTATGAATTTTAAGCGTTCTTCCCTCTCTTTCAGGCCTGCCATGCTATCGAAAATAATTGGGTATAAGTCTTTAAATAATAGAACGTGCATTATTAGGGCATGGCCCTTGACATCAGCGAAAAGAAATCAATTATCGGAAGATCATTGAAGGACATCGAGAAATACGGCGAAAGGGGCACCGCATACCTGGGGAAGGTGGTGATGAGCTCCGGGGAGAGGCCTGTCCTCGGGAGGAAAATTCTGTGCGATGTGACGAGGCCGCATGTGATGCTTATCTGCGGAAAGAGAGGGGGAGGGAAATGCCTTGACGGAGACACCCTGATAACGCTTGCGGACGGCTCTGTTAGGAAGATACGGGACCTTGAAGGTGATGAAAAGAAAGTTGTTTCGCTTGGGAAAGAACTGAGAATGGAAGCCTCGGATAAGACCGAATTTTTTAAAAGAAAAGTAAACAAGACGCTGAAGCTTACCTTGAGAAGCGGGAAAGAGATAACACTTACCCCTGAGCATCCTCTCTTTACAATCGACGGGTGGAGGGCTGCGGAGGAACTTGGAAAAGGGGCAAGGATTGCCACCCCCCGCAGGCTTGGCTTCTTTGGGGAAGAGTTCCTGAGAGAGTGTGAGGTGAAACTGCTTGCGTACCTCCTTGCCGAGGGGCACACAAAGGGGAAAGTGGTTTGGTTCAGCAATGACGATAAAAAAATAATTTCCGAATTCAGGGCAGCGGTTAAAGAATTTGATAATGATATGGAAGTTAAATTCAGCGGCAAGAATAGCTACCGTGCGGTGTGCCCTGAAAAAACCAATAAGATAGTTTTCGAGGTCAGGAAAGACGGGAAATTTGCCAAAGGAATTATCTTCGAAAGCAGAAACAAGCTGAGGAGTTTCCTTATCGACATCGGGGCGTACGGAAAACTGGCAAAGGAGAAAGAGATTCCTGGGGCAATTTTCTCACTGCCTAGCCAGAAAATATCCCTGTTCCTGAACAGGCTGTTCAGCTGCGATGGGACAATTTACCTTGACACAAACACAAATTCATGGAGAGTTTCATACTCTTCCGCCTCAGAACCCTTTGCAAGGCAGGTCCAGCACCTCCTGCTTAAATTCGGAGTAATCAGCGTGTTGAGGAAAAGGTATCCGAAAACCGGGGGGAAAATCTTCGAGAGCTATGAAATTGAGATTAGGGGAGAGAACGCAAGGACATTCCTCAATGAAATTGGGTTCTATGGCAAGAAAGAAGAAAGGCAGGAAAAAGCGCTGTTTGAGATGCGTTCCCTTAAAAGAAATCCCAACACAGACACAATCCCGAAAGAAATCTGGGGGCAATACAGACCAAAGAATTGGGCCGAGGCGGGGAGAGCAATGGGCTACAAGCACCCAAAAAGCACAAGGGAAAGCATAAGATACGCGCCTTCCAGGCAGAAGCTTCTTCAGATTGCAATTGCCGACAGGAATGGGCTTGTGGAGAGGCTTGCAACCTCCGATATTTACTGGGACGAGATATCTGGAATTGAAGAACTTGCCGGGGAGTTTGAGGTTTATGATATCTCGGTTCCGGGAAACCACAACTTTGTGGCAAACGATATAATCGTGCACAATTCATACTCGATGAGCGTTGTTCTGGAAGAATTTGCGAGGCAGCCCCCTGAAATCAAGGAAAGGCTTTCCGTCATAGCGATTGATACAGTCGGAATATTCTGGACGCTTAAGGTTGCGAACAAGCTGAATGCGAAGGAGCTGGAGCAGTGGGACCTTCGGCCCGAGAAGACCGATGTCAGGGTCATGGTCCCGAAGGGAAAGCTAAGTTTCTACGAGGAGAAGGGGCTTCCTGTTGATGGGGCGTTCACGATAAAGACATCCGAGCTCGACGACACCGAGTGGCTTGCGATGTTCAAGCTGACATGGAAAGACCCGGAAGGGGTTCTTTTGACAAGGGTTATCACAAGCGTGAAGGAGAAACTTGGAACCTATTACAGCATAGACGACATCATAGCCGCGGTCAAGGCAGACACCGAAACAGAGGAGCTTGCGAAGAGGGCGCTTGTCAACAGGCTCAATGTCGCGAAGACCTGGGGCCTGCTTGAGAAGGAAGGAACCAAGATGTCGGAAATCGCGAAGCCCGGCGCTATTACCGTTGTCGATGTTTCCGCATACAGGCAGGCGATTGGCATGGAGGGGACAAGGGACATTATCGTTGCGCTGCTGGGAAAGAAGCTTTTCGAGGAGAGGATGCTCTTCAGGAAAGAAGAGGAGATAAAGCTTATGAAGGGCGAGGGGAGGAAAAGTTCCATGCCGATTATCTGGATGTTTATAGACGAGGCGCACATGTTCATGCCGAGGGACGAGGACAACATTGCGCTTTCCGTGCTGCTCGAGTGGGTGAGGGTGGGGAGGCAGCCCGGCCTGTCATTGGTATTGGCGACGCAGAGGCCTAACAGGTTGCATCCCGACTGCATCTCGCAGTGCGACCTTTTCATCTCGCACAGGATGACCGCGAAGCCCGACATAGAGGCGGTCAGCACCCTGAGACCGAGCTACCTGCACCAGGATTTGGACAAGTACTATGCGGAGATGCCGAAGGAAAAGGGATTTGCGCTCATTATAGACGACAACACGGAAAAAATATGGATGGTCAGGATAAGGCCAAGGCTCTCCTGGGACGGGGGAGTGACGGCAAGTGCCTTCACGGATTAGGTGTGCGCATGGCCAGCGAAAAACAGCTCGGTTTGCTGGGCGGGATTTTCATCACAATCCTTGTCCTCTCCATGGTAAGCAGGGACTTCCTCCTGGCTGTCCACGGGTTTAGCCAGCTTCTTTTTGGCGGCACATCCATGGGAAAAACTTTCCTTACTCTGGGATGGTTCTCGGTTGTTCCCCTGGCGGGAATTCTCTTCAGGAGGGTTATGGGGGAGAATGGCTTTGGGGTTATAGGGAAGATTTTATTTGCGGTTTTTATAGTTGCCTCCGCATTTGGCTTCCTGTCGGGGTATTTCCTGTTCAATGGATACTCGCAGGACTTCGGCTCGGGGGGCCCATTCATCTCCTACATACAGGGGGAAAACCACCATGGCGCGGAGCTTTCATGGCTTGAGCACAACCACTTCCCGAAGGTTGGGCTCGCCGCGTTCTCGGAAATTACCGGGATAGGCCTGCCAAACACGCTTGACACAGGCCGGCCGTTATACGAAGTGCTTGACAATTCCCTGGAAATAGGGCTTACTTTCATCCTGATATTTGCGGTTATAGTGCTTTCCGGGATTGGCTTTGCCACAATCAAGGCGGGGGAGATAGGCATCATTGATTACACCGCGCTTATAGCCGCGGTTTTCGGGATTGCCGTGCTTGTTGTGGACGGGGGGATGTTCAGCACATACGCCATTGTTGCGCTTTTCTTCCTCCTGTTCTTTGTGGGAAGGAATATGCTGGAGCTTGATGGCTGGGTTGAAAGGCTGTTCCCGCTGCTCGGGGTTTCCCTATACACTTTCCTCCTTGGGAACATAAACTACGAGGGGTTTGTCTACGCGAGCGGGTGGAGCGTCGCGGTTTTCCTTACCGCACTGATAATCCTTGCGCAGGCCGCAAGGTTTCCGGGGAAGGGCGGGATGTTAAATACGGGCATACTCGCCGCCGGCGCAATCTGCCTCCTCTCGATTTCGGTTGTGCCCCTTGGGTCAGCCTTCCTCAACAACGCCTACGGCGAGGTTATCACAAGCGAGGCAGTTATTTATGTGTATGGGCTGCCAAATGGGGTAAGCTCCGACAGCCTGCGCATCGCGGCCTCGGAGTTCGGCAGGGTTACGGACGTGGAGGTGCTCGGCTGGGCGGGATACTTCAGGCTTTTCCCCAATCGGGAGGATTACAGGATGAGGCAGGTTGAGGATTTCCTGAAAGGAAAGTTCCCCGCAAAAACCTACCTGATTGCGGAATACAATTTCCCCGTCAAAAGGATAATCGCCGCCAAGATAAGGTGGGGAAGTTATGTGCCGGATGCGGAGAAAATTTTCTGGGGAAAACTCCTTGACCTTGAGCTCATGTCGGTTGAAACCGAGGGGAATGAAACGACTGTTTATGTCGAGGGAAACACACTTCCCCAATTCCAGCTTATGACCATTATGGCGAAGATAAGGGAGAGCGGCTATTCGGGAAAGGTTGTTGCGGGAAGGGTCTAGCTAAGAAATTCGGTTTTCGCTTCCAGTATCTTTGTTTCAAGGAAACCGCAGTCAAACCCCTGCGTAACAGGGAGCATGTCAAAGGGGCAGGGCTGGTAATACCGGAGGGAATAGACCTTGTCGAGGTAGGGCTTTTCATCGAGGTGCGAGGTTCCCCTCACCTTCTCATCCTCGAAGTTGAGGAGGATGTACTGCATGCCGCTTTCCCTCACATAGCGCGGTTCATCCTCCAGGGGGATGTTGCCGAGGTACATGAGCGAGGCCTCCACAAAATTATTTTCCGTGAGGGTTTCGAACTGCAGCGCGGTCATTATCTTTCCGGAAAGGGAGGTGCGGTTCGCTATCTCCTCGGAGAACGTGGGGTCGCAAAGGACATTTCCGGCCGGGTTTTTTGCCTCAAGCCATGAAATCGCGTGCAGGTCCAATGCCGTTGTTTTCGGGTAGGCGACCTGGAACGCGCTCAGCAGCGAGGCGAAAAAGAAAAGTATTATCACGGCGTAAACGAACTTTTTGAAATGCCTTCCCGCGGAAATAGATGCTACCAGGCAGACAAGGCCGAGGGAGAGGAACTTCGGCTGTTCCCAGCTCCGCATTACGGGCGTTATAAGATAGCTTACCAGGGCGATGCCGGAGGTGAGGCAATAGATGTACCAGTATTTTGCGGAAGGGGCCGTTAATTTCTTCGCGGCATACACGAGGAAAACGAGGAGGATGAGGCCCGAGTCAAGGACAAGCGAAAGCATCACATCCCTGAGGTTGTTGGCGACAAAGGATGTCCCGGAACTTATGCTGAACCAGAGCAGGGCGTTGATGCCGTACGAAAGCGCCCATAGCACCGCGGACGCAAGAAGGGCGAAAAGAAAATTCGGAAGAATTTCCCTTCTCCACGCGAACACAAGGAGCATCGCCGGAAGGGAAATGAGGAACGCGAAATAGTTCCAGAAGAGGCAGAGCGAGAACAGAAGGCTTCCCAGGAACAGCCTTTTCCTCGCGAGCATGAGGACCGAAAGCGGGAGGAGCAGGAACGCCGCGTTTTCAGGGGAATTATAGGATGCCATTGTCAGGGCTGAGGCGCACGCCGCCATAAGCGCAATAACCAGCGCCCATTCCCTGTCCGCGAACCGCCTCGCGAAGAGATAGATTGCGGGAACCGCAAGGAACGAAATGAAGGGGAGCAGGAAAGGGATAAGGGTTTGTATCGGCAGCCCGGAAATGATTGAAAGCGAGGCAAGGAGTATGTGGTAAAAGGCGGGGTATGTGTAAGGCCGCCCCCCGAGAATCGGGTCGGTTTCCGGGACAAAGCCGCTGTCCCGGATTATCTCAGACAGTCTCACATGATAGGGGTTGTCGTAGCCTATCGGCATCCCCCCGAAGAGGAAAACAGGCCCAAGCCTAAGGAACACCGCTATCAGGAGAATGGCTATAAGCGCCTTTGTGTGGGTTGAGGCCATAAAAGAAATAGGGGGGAGGAAGGTTAAAAACTGTTGCCTATCGGGAAAGCCTGGCCTTGACTTTCTCGCTTTCCAGCTCCCTCAGGGCATCGGAAGCTATCCACCTCGCGGCCTTTGAGCCTTTCTTCCTTATCTCCTTCGCGGCCCTGACCGCATCTTTGTTCAGGGCCTTGTTCCTTTTTCCAATCTGCCTCAGCGCCCAGTTAACCGCCTTCTTTACAAAGTTCCTTTCATCGCCGGATTCCCTCTTTATGATTGGGAAGAATTCCCTGAATTTAGAGTCGGCTGCTCCCTTGTCATGGACCGACAGGGCGGCCATAAGGACAAAACCCGCCCGCTTCACAAACTCCTCTTCTCTTTCGCCCCACTCGACAGCCTTCTTCCACGCAAGCGGGTTTGGGTCGAAGAGGCTGGAGCAGCATTGGTCGCAGATATCCCAGGAGTCAAAATCCTTTGCCATGGATTCCATCTGTTTCCCGGTTAGTTTTTCCGGGTCGCCGATGAAACACGCAAGCAGCCTCGCCTCGTGCACCCCTGTTTTCCAGAGTTCCATGGCAAGTTCGTGGTTTTGCCCGATTTCCTTCGCCTTCGGGCGCAGCACATAAAGGGAGATGCCATGGGCATTCTCGGTGTTGATGCCGAAGCGGGACATCCCTTCCCTGTTCTTTGCGCTGCCGTTCTTTTTTATCCAGGAAATAATCTGCCGGGCTTGTTTTGATGCCATGTGGGCCCGGGCGGAATTGAACCGCCGGTCTCCGCCGTGTGAAGGCGGCGTCATACCACTAGACCACGAGCCCATCCGGGTTTTACTTCCCCGCCCTTATTCGCATGAAATTGTCAATGCTCCTGTCGTAGGTTTTTTCCGCCGCCGCGCCAAAATAGCAGGCCGGCAGTTCGTCCCTGCCGAGGTGGTATTTGACGCATTCGCAGCACACCCCTGTTCTTGAACAGCCTTCGTACGAGCAGTTGCAGTTATCCAAATTGCGCTCCTTTTTGCACTCCATAATAGGAAAATAGCGGCTAAATCTTTTAAACCGCTATCCCCTGGTTATTTTGACCGAGGATATCCTGGCGCCGTCCATCTTTTCCACCTCTATCCTGAGATTGTCAATCAGGATGACCTCGCCGCGTTCAGGGACCCTGTCGAGCTTTCCCATGATAAGGCCTGCGATTGTGTCGAAATCCTCGGAGGAGAGCCTTGTGTTCAGCTCCTTGTTGACTGTTTCAAGCCCAATGTTGCCCGGCATCCTCACTGTTTTCTCGTTCAGGCGCTTTATTTCCGGCTGGGTTTCCAGCTCGTCCACTATTTCCCCGACCAGCTCCTCCAGGAGGTCCTCGATTGTGACGAGGCCGAGCACCTCCCCGTACTCCCCCGCAACGATTGCGATGTGGATATGCTTATGCCTGAACTCCCCCAGAAGCTTCTCCAGGGTTTTCGTCGGGGGCACGAAATAGGCTGGCCTCATGAGCTTCTCAACCTTCAGGTCGGTCCTGCCCTTCGCCATCCTCAGCATCGCGTCCTTCACATAGAAAATACCGACAATATTGTCTTCGCCGTCCCTGTAGACAGGTATCCTGGAGAACGGCGTTTTTTCGAACAGCTTGAGGAGAGTTGCGATGTCAGCGTTGTGGGGCACAATCGCCATCTCGGTGCGCGGCGTCATAACATGCTCGACAGGGATGTCATTGAAGCGGAAAACCCTGTGGATTATGTCCCTTTCCGCCCTGTTTATCGCGCCCTCCTCTGCGCCCATGCTCACCATTGCCTTGACCTCGTCCTCGGTGAGGCCCTTCTCTATGTAGCGTACCCCGAAAATCCTGACAATCAGCGCCGTTACCCTCTCGAGGATTACTATAACAGGGCTAAGAATATAGGAAAGCCACAGCAGGGGCTTCGCGACAGCCAGCGAAATCGCCTCGGCGTGCCTCAGCGCGATGCTCTTCGGGGTTATCTCCCCGAATACGAGGACAAGCAGCGTCACTATCCCTGTGGCAACCCCTATCGCGTTGTCCCCGACCAGCCGCATCGCGAGAACCGTTGCGAAAGAAGCCGCCCCTATATTCACGAGGTTGTTCCCTATGAGTATTGTCGTTATCATCCTCTGGGGGTTTTTCTTGAGTTTCTCGAGGCTTGCCGCGCCCCTTGCCCCCTTCTTCACAAGTATCTTTATCCTGTACCTGCTTATTGAAACCAATGCGGTTTCCATGCCCGAGAAAAGGCCGGAGAAAAACAGCAGCAGGACAAGTATTACCGCATCCTCAAATATCGCCAAACCATGCACCTTTATGAATTACCCACAACTATTGGCTTTTTGTGTATATAAGGGTTTTGGAACAAATTCCGGCTGCGGGAAAAGAGGCTATTTCAGCAGCCTCTTTATCCTTTCATCGAAGTCCTTTAGGTCTATGGGCTTGCTGAAATACTCGTCCGGTTTCAATGCGGCCAGTTCCTTGCCCTGCGGCTCATCCCGCCTAACAACCGTGAGAACCGCCACCTTCAGGTGTTTAAGGACGGGGTCGGCCCTTATCTCTTTCAGGAGGGCCGCGCCATTGACCTTCGGCATCAGAAGGTCTATGATAAGAAGGTCGAACTTCTCGCGGCGGAGCAAACTAAGCGCCGGTTCGGCGGCACTCGCTGTTATCGCTTCAAAGCCCCTGCTTTCCATGACCATCTTCATTGACATCAGGATGTCTTTCTCGTCGTCCACTAGTAACACTCTTTTTTTCATTTGATTTCCCCCTTTTTTATTTTAAACATGTCCTTGATAAGCCGCCTCAGTCCCGCCTTCCCCGCGGCATCTTTTTTTTGGCATACCCTCTTCAGAGGAATCGTGAAAAGGAAGGTCGAGCCCTTTCCCGGCCTGCTCTTTACCCCTATTGTCCCGCCGTGCATTTCGACAATCCCCTTGCAGATGGGCAGGCCGAGTCCCGTGCCGCGCCGCCCTTTCAGGTAGGAAGGCTCGGCCTGGTAAAAAGGCTCGAAAACCCTGTCCAGGTGTTTTTTCGCGATGCCTATGCCTGTGTCCTTTACAAAGACCAGTATCGCATCGCCCTTCCTTTCGGCGCCTATTGTTATCGTTCCGCCCCTCGGGGTGAACTTGATTGCGTTATCTATCAGGTTTCTCATGACCTGGCAGAGCCTGTACCTGTCGACACAGACCGGGGGCAGACTGCCTGCCTTAACCCGGAGTTTTATGCCCTTCTCTTTCGCGAGCGGGGCCATTGTTTCCCTCATATCGATTAGGCAGTCCTCCGGAAGATATTCATTCGGGGAAATCCTGAGCCAGTTTGACTGGATTTTTGAAAAGTCGAGGATATCGCTTATCAGAATGTCGAGCGCGGCTATGTTCCTCA
>Ga0066639_10005596_pt1 | contig 10533 bp, 9 predicted proteins | sample CryGeyCG2114_010_2_FD_59504 | JGI IMG/M metagenome (GOLD analysis project Ga0066639, IMG submission 59504) | Groundwater microbial communities from aquifer - Crystal Geyser CG10_big_fil_rev_8/21/14_0.10 | ecosystem: Environmental > Aquatic > Deep subsurface > Groundwater | place: USA: Utah... | reverse complement strand
GTCCTGTAGCTGGGTTTAGTCCTTCTTGCCAACGTATTGATACCACTAATAAATTCAAGCAGTTAATAGAAAACCAACAATCGCAATATGTCTGGATCGCAAATACCAATGACGGATTTTGGGAGCGATATGGTGCTCTGTTCCCCGTACATAAAATAGGGGTGTTCCGGGTAATATACCAATTCAAACGTATTGAAAAGCTACAATGGCTTGGGAACTAAACAACGGGCGATAGTGTCGTTAGACTTGGGTACGTTTAAGGGTGCTTAACAAACTATATGAAACGATATCAAGCTTTCGCCTTATTGTGCATGGGAGTTTTGCATAAAGCTTTACTGCTAAACACTGGCTGTAAGGAAGAATGATTTCAGATTTTCTCTTTTCTAACCCTATCAAAATTGACTTTATAGCCTTATTTAAATCCATTGCAGGCACATTAGCCAGTGTGCTTTTTTTGCTCATGCCTGTGTTAATTCGGCCAGGTGATATCACACTTAAACTTATATTTTTGTTCTTCAGTTCATGTGCTAACCCAAAAAGAAAATGACTGCCGGCTGCTTTTGTTGAAGAATATACAAAGTTTTCTGGTGTGTATAAATATGACAAGATGCTGCTCATGCCGACCAGGTGGGGAATGGCAGAATGCTCTAACAAAGGTACAAAAGCTTTAACACCATACAATAAACTTAAATAATTTGTGTTGACCATTTCTTGGCATTGATCGACCGTCAAGGTATCAAAGGAACCTTGATACATGACGGCGGCATTTAAAATGACCATATCTATGCCACCAAGCAATTGATGGATCTTTTGTGCGGCTGCTAGTGTTTGCTTGAAATCGGTTACATCAAACACACATGTTTGAATGGGATGTTGATCGTGTTGCGAACATTCAGCCAGTTGCTGAAGCTTAGCATGGTTTCTACCTGCAGCAATTACTTGCGCACCCCTCTGTGCAAGTTCTAATGCTAAAGCCTGTCCAATTCCGCCTGTGGCGCCAGTGATTAAGACTCGAGTGTTTCTAAAGTAGTGGTTGGACATTTTTGCCGCGCTGTGAATTTATTCCATAAACAATTAGTACGATATTTCAGGGGGCGTATCATCATGTAACGCCACAGCCAGGCTGGCCTAAAATAATATTCTTGCCAGGCTTTTTGTTTCAGTTTCAACATTTGTTTTGGTGTCAGGCCATCATGTTGATATACGGGGGTGGTGTTATTATATTGTTCGTAATCTGTTGTAAAGATTTTATCTTCGACTTGTTTATAGAACCCCGTGCCAGGGTAGGGTGTTGAAATTGAAAACCCAGCGACTCCCGTGTTTAATTTTTTTGCATATTTGATTGTGCGTAGAACAGAGGCAGGGGTATCAGTTTCTAAACCAATAATATAAAAGGCTGCAACATGAATGCCCTTTTTGTGGCAAAAGTTTATGATTTTTTCTTGGTGTTGGATTTCAATTGGTTTACGTTTGGAGCTTTTTAAAATGTCGTCAGATGACGACTCTACGCCAATGTTTAGGTTGCGCATCCCAGCTTGGTAATACTGTTCAAGGATTTCTTCGGTCAAAATATCCAATCGTGTCTCACAGGACCAATGCATATCAACTTTTCGTGTGAGTAATTCGTTGACAAACTCAGCACCCCATTTTTTATCAATACCGAAGATAGGATCACGGAAATCAACACCTTGAATATTGTATCGTTCTTTCATGTATAGCATTTCGTCTACGACATTTTTAGGTGAGCGCTTTCTGACTTTACGACCTTCCAAAATGGGATAAGGGCAATAAAAATAGCATGAGTATGGACAACCCCGTGACGCTAACATCGTAATAATAGGTTTGCGCATTAGAGCGGGCTTATAGGAGTATTGATGCACTGGAAATTGATCCCAATTTGGGAAAGGGAGGCTATCTAAATCTTCAACGTGTTTGCTAACAACAACATCACCTTTGTTAGGAAGCGGGGCCCCTGCAGCGATGTCTAAAGCAAATTGCTCAGGTTCGCCATTGATGACGAAATCACCTTTTGGTAAAAATAGTTGCGGCATGGTTGAGGCGAATGTTCCATAAAAACCAACTTTATATGTCCGATCTGTTGGGAGGTGTTCAACGAGACTAACCTCATGTTTATAATCAACAATAGAAATAGGTACTAGAATAAGGTCGGCATCAATAGTTTCATGCTTTAAAGGTTCGGTAGGTCTTAGGACCTTCACATCCCAGCCACCCTCTTGAAATATTGCCGCCAAATATCCCAAAGACATTACGGGTAAGCTTACTGAGCGGTGCTTCATATACTCCAGTAAGCGAGCACGCAATGATTTTCCAATAAGTGTGGCAGTTCCTAGACCCCCTGCAAGATCTTTATTTGCTGCGACGCGACTATATTTGGACTTGATATCAAGTAAAATGACTTTTTGCCGCATGGTGACTCCAATTGCGCTTTAGTTAACGATAATAATTATATGGGATTCGAAAAGCCATGTATATTCAGCATTCCTCTATGCGGGTTGCGTCGATCTTTCTGTTGCTGTCAATGATCTGTGTTTTTCCAAGATTGTGGTTTGAATAGAAGCATGGTTAAGGTAGGCCATTAGTTTTGCTTCACGCCGTTGTTTGGCTACGCTGTTTAGTATTACCCCACAAATAGTGCTACTGAAAGCCACTACGAGTAAGGCGCCAATAATAATAGCAGTCGGGATGCGAGGAACATTGCCAGTTTTAATAAAGGTGGCGATTAACGGGATGCCTAAAACAAAGGCCATACCTGTCAGCATAGCGCTAATGGAGCCAAAAAAGGCTAATGGCTTGTAGTCTTTTAACATTGATACGATTCGATATAGAATTTTAAAACCATCTCTGTAACTGTTTAATTTACTGAATGAGCCATCAGGCCTATCGCGATAGGGTGTTTCGATTTCTAATGTTGGAATATGTAAGTTCAAACAGTGAATAGATATTTCGGTTTCAATATCAAAGCCATGCGTCAATGCAGGGAAGCTTTTTGCGAAGCGACGAGTAAACACCCGATATCCTGAGAATATATCATCAAAGACATCACCAAAAATTTTCTTCACCAAAAAATTAAAGAGTTTGTTCCCAAACTTGTGGCCACGGCGATAGGCAGAATTTTCTTGTGCAGAAATAGTGGTTCGTTTTCCAATAACCATATCCAGGTTTTTTTCGATGAGTGTGTTAATCATGAGTGGGGCAGAATATGCATCATACGTTGCGTCTGCATCAACGAGCACATAAATATCAGCATCGATATCAGCCAACATGCGTCGAATAACATGACCTTTGCCTTTTTGAGGTACATAAATAACTGGGATATTGTGTTGCTGTGCAACAGCCGCTGTATTGTCAGTGGACGCGTTGTCAAATACTATGATCTTAGCATTTGGCAGTACAGTTTTAAAACTAGAAATGACTTTGGGTAATGCGATAGCTTCATTATGACAGGGTAATAAAATGACGATGTTCAATAGGTTGTCTTCAGTTTTGAAAAAAGGGATGGGCATGCGATTAAAAAACACTAGATCTAACTATTGCGATCATAAAAGGATTTGGCACAAAAGTAAAATGGTTGGAGTGGTGTGTTAAATCGGTTTTGGATTCAAGTTTTATAATGCTCAAAACATGCATAAAATTGTTTCGATTGCGCTTCATAACTATAGTGCCTCTGTATCAAATGCAAAGCCCCTTGGCTTAATTTTTGACGTAATGTTCGATCAGAGCAAATTGAGATAATCGCTTGTGCCATTTCGTTACTATCAAAATCAACTAATGTGCCAGTTTTCTCTGGGATCACAAATTCTTCTGGCCCCCCACATTTAGTCGAAATGACTGGGCACCCACAGGCCATGGCTTCGAGAGCAGCAATACACAAGCCTTCTTGTTGTGATGGGATAACAAAAAGATCAGCACTTTGTAATAGTGTAAGCAAAGTGTCTTGTGAAGCATGGGCATGAATGCAAACATGCTGATGTAATTGATGCTTTTTTAACATAGAAACAAGCGCTGTTGGGTCATCGCTTCCGACAATGTCGAGTGTAATAGGGTGCTGTTTTTGAACAATAGTGGTGATAGCGTTTAAAAGCAAAGGGATGTTTTTTCTGGGGTCGTTAAAACGGCCGACAAATAAAATACGCCAGGGTATGGTCGCACTAGCATTATGTTTAAAAAGCTTGGTATTGATAGGCATAGAGAGCAAGGGGTATGGCTTGTTAACAATTTTTTGTAGTTGCTTTTGTGTGTAATAGCTCAGTGCCATAATGGGGTTATTTGCAAGAATTTTTCTTTCATAATGTCGACAAACTGGAGCAACAAGCAAGCGATCTAGTATTTTACGATACCAAGGAAATAACTGGAGTCGTTTGCTGCGGTCAGCATCAAATGGGCTGGCTAGCCATGCTAAACATTTTTTCTGTGTTTTATAAAATGGTAGCGCGGCTAAAGCGTGGCCAGAGACCACAACATGATAATCGTGGTCGCCAATCAGTTTTTTCCAGATTCCATGAGGGTGATAATGCGTAAATTCTAGCTCTGGTAAGTAGGCACCAATGCCATAACAAGTGAGCTTACGCTGATATGTTTTCTCAGATTTTGGGCATTGGCGAAATAGTTTTTGTATTGGTACTGATAACATTGGCTTTAGGCTATAAGGATAATAATAGGCAAGTGTTATGTCATATCCTTTACGCTCTAGGCAGTCGACAATAAAGTTTGTCATTGTAACAACTCCACCGCCAAGCTGCGGAGGGAGTGTGGAAATTAAAACACGTTTAGGCATTTAATTTGATTCACTGTAGGAGTGTGTTTCAAAATTCCATTGTGTAACTCGTTCACGCTCAAACATTACAAACATTTCTTGCCATAAGCCATAGGTAAAGGCGATTTTCTCTAATATATGGGCATAGACCAATTTAAATAAATCAGCTTTGCCAAATGTCGAAAAGCGCGTAATAGAATAGCAATAGAAAATAATGGGGAAAATCGTGATTAATCTGAATATAAGAAAAATAGATTTGATGCTATTCCAAAGCGTCAATTTCCACCAAGGCCAGCGACTAATATAGCGGTGGTACTGACTGCTTGCCCGCCCGCGGCTTTTTCGGAACTTCCAATACTCATGAAAAGTATCAGGCGCAATATGTTTTACAACTATTGAAAGATCTGTAATTTTTTTGGCTCCTGCCGCTATCAGTTTCTCTGCCAGATAGATATCTTCGCCAGCATACATAGCAATTGGAAACCCTGCTGGGAATAACCCAACTTTGATTAGCCAATCTCTACGGCAAGTGAAACCCTCTGTCCACAAAGGCCAGTCTGGGTTAGGAAATTCATGATGTTTTTTAAGTGCACAGCAATCAACATAACGTGCATATATATGTCTTGTATTAGTTACCTTCGAGCCTACAACAACAAAATCTGCGCCATTTTTATAATGAGGAATGATACGTTCAAAGAAATCTTCAGGGAGTAACACATCTGCATTTAGGACACAGATGATATCGCCTGTTGCTTTCATAATGCCTATATTGCGTGCTTCACAGCGGCCACCGCCGCCAGGGTGGATTAAAGTAACACCCTGTGATGCATATTGGCTGACTAGATTAGGTGTGTCGTCAGTCGAGTCGTCAACTACAATAATTTCAACACCGGGATATGTAAGCGCTATTAATGCGTCGAGTGTTTTTTTGATCACTTTTTGTTCATTGTATGTAGGGATGACGATGCTAACTTTCATGTGGCTTGTTCCTTAACCGGCTGAGTGGTTTCATAAAAAGAAATCACTCGTTTCAAGCCCTCTGTTAATGGAGTGTAACGTAAATCTGGAATAATATCTCTTAAGCGGGTCAAGTCAGGTCTACGTCGTTTGTGATCATGGGGCCTAGCAGGCAAATAACGAGGTGTAAATTCTTTGTTAGCTACAACATGAATAGTTTTGGCGAGTTCATTTATAGTGATTTCTTCGTCATTACCAACATTAATAAAGCCAGTAATGTTTTTATGGAGTAGGGTAGTGATTATATTGGTAGCATCTTTAATGTAGCAAAAGCTCCTGCTGTGTTCACCGTTGCCTAAAATTGTAAATTCATTTTCAAAGAGCATACGTTGTACAAATTCAGGAATGACCTGGCCATATCGTGTATTAACCATTCGTTCCCCATAAAGATTAAAAATGCGAAAAATGAGGAAGTCGATATTATATTGTTTGGCAAAGAGTCGGGTATAAAAATCGCCTATTGCTTTAGAACTTGCGTAGGAGTCCCGGTCAGCATGGGCGTTTAAGATAATAGGGTGAGATTCTGGTGTTGGGATCAGAGTAGGGTCACCATATACTTCAGAGCTTGATGCATAAAGGATTTTAGTCACGCTAGTATCGGCTATTGCTTGAAGAACATGCATGCTAATAGTCGTATTTTGGTGTAATACGAAAGTAGGGTGATCATAAAAATATTGTGTGCCGTTTACTGCGGCCAAATGTATTACGGTTTCGATGTTATGCTCATTAAGTAATGAGTGTAAATGTGATACGGCTGTTGGAGTGGATAGGTCAAGATCAAAGATTGTAAAGCTCTCTGGGGATAGTTGGGCAATATTTTCCCGAGTGCCTCGAAAAAAGTTATCGACCCCTACTATTTTGTGGCCATGGGCAATCAGGGTTTCACATAAGTGTGAACCCAAAAAACCTGCGGCGCCTGTGACTAAAATTTTTCTCACCTGTTCACTCCATAATCGAGAACTTCATAAGAAGATTTAATACTCTCTATAGTACCAGAAGAATAAGCCTTGTAGCCAAGTGCTTCATATCGAAGCCCAGGGAACCCAATAGTTTCGCGCCAAACATTCCATGCATCAAAAATATAAACGCTTCCCTTGCGATTAGAAAATAGTCTTTGTAAAGTTATGCGTTTATTTGCCATTACAATTTCATCATGTCGGTGGGCAATCAATATAGCATCTATCCCGGTAAATAAGTCTTCTGATAAGTAAGGTGATTGAAGTTCAATATGCGGAATAAGATCGTCAGGAAGCTGAGTATATTTGTTTTTATTAACATTGGGATCAAAGACATGAAAACGTTTGATGCCTAGTGCTATGAGTTTGTTGATTAATGCAATGCTGTGAGACATGCGAAAGTCATCAATATTTTCCTTAAAGGAAAGCCCAAGAATCGTTACACAAGGATCCTCAATGCCTTGAACATTAGTGGCAATTTTATGTGCGACATAGTCGACTAGATAATCATTGGTTTGTCGGCCCTGATACCACACAGATGGCGTTTTTCTATTGGGGAGGGAATTGTGGAATCCATATTCAAAAATATAGGGATCTTTTCCAAGGCAGTATCCCGAGACAAACCCCGGACGTTGAATTTTATTTCGTTGATAATCTTTATTAATTGCTTCTAGCACTTCAATGATATCAACCCCCACTTCATTTGCAAGCATGGCAATTTCATTGGAAAAACTGAATAATGTATTGCGAAAGCTATTGTCTGTTAATTTACAGAATTCGGCTGTGGTAGGGCTAGATGCTTTAATAATAGCCCCCCCGATTTTTTCAAAAATCTGCTTGATTTGTGCAAAAGCAGTTTCATTATAGGTTCCGATGATTTTAGGTAACGTTTCTTCTTCAGAGATAGCATTACCTTCCATTAATCGCTCTGGTACGAAAGCAATGTGGAAATCGCGACCTTCAATTTTACCATAGGTGGTTTCAATGTGTTGCTTTAGGCGATCAATACTGCCAAGTGGTAGTGTGGTTCTGAAAATAAGTTTTATATCGTGCTTTAGGGATGCAGCTTCGTTGAAAATTTTACCTAACACAGTTTCAATGGTATTTAAATCAAGCTCTTCATCTGTCAAGCATGATTTGCTGTCAGGTGCAGATGTGCCGAGCGTAAAAAAAATGGCATCTATTTCTGAGAGTATTTTGACAATATCATCCCATGAGTGTGTAGGGAAAAAAGTGTCATTTAGGCAAGTTGCTAAATATTCATTCAACATTGGCTCGTAGAAAGGAGTTTGTTTCATATTGAGCTTTTCGGTCACAGTACGATCATGATCATGCGCGTAAACAATAAATCCTTTTTTGGCAAAAACAAGTGATTGGGGCAAACCAATCCGGCCTAAACCAATAAACAATAACTGTTGCATTTATATGTTCCTTTCAAAGAATTTCTTGGAAGTGGTGATGATCGCGTTTAAATTGTCTGAAGTCAGCTCGGGGTATAGTGGCATGGAAACAATATTATTAACGATTTTTTCAGTATGCGTCAAAGAGGCTTTGGGTGAAAAGGATTTATAGGCTGGCATCTGATGGGCTGCGTGGCGATAATGTATACCACAAATGATACTATTTTGACGCATATATTCAATGAAAGCATTTCTTTGTCCAGCGTGGAACTGCACGACGAATAAATGATAACTGTGGGTGGTGTTAGGGCGCTCTTGGGGCAAATTGATGGGAAGCTTTGCCAAGTTGTCGTAATAGTATTGTGCGACTTGGCGGCGTTTGTTAATACTACTTTTTAAATGCTTTAATTTGACTGATAGTATTGCCGCTTGGAGCTCATCAAGCCTTGAATTATAGCCTGCTTCAAGGGCAAGTCGATGGTTGTCCCAACCATATTGTCGTAAGCTGCGGAATTTGTTGGCGAGCTTTTCGTCATTGGTTGCTATTGCGCCTGCATCACCAATAGCGCCAAGGTTTTTAGTTGGAAAAAAGCTGAAACAAGCAACATCACCAAAACTACCAACTGGGGAGTTATTGTATTGCGTTCCTATCGCTTGGGCACAATCTTCAATAAGGCGAAACCCGTATTGATCTCGTAATTTCAATAGGGTTGTCAAATCTGCGGCTTGGCCATAAAGATGCACAGCAATAACAGCCTTGGTATTTTTGGTGATTTTTGCTGCTACATCTGAGGCTGACAAAGTGTAATAGGTTGGTTCTATGTCTACAAATACAGGCGTGGCACCAGTCATTAATATTGCAGCAATTGTAGGGTCAGCAGTATGCGAAGGCGCAATTACTTCATCTCCTGGTCCAATATTCAATCCTTTCATCGCTATAAATAGCGCTTCTGTGCCATTTGCAACCCCAATAGTGTGGTGGATGTTTAAATACCCAGCAAGCTGATGTTCAAATGTTTCGACGGCTTTTCCAAGGATATAGCTGCCACTATCAAGTACTTGGCGGATCGCATCATCAATTTCATGTTGATATGCTAGATATTGTGCTTTTGGGCAGCTGTAGGGGATCATTCTACGGTCTCAAAAACTTCTTGTACAAAGGTGATCCATTGTCCACCTGATTCTGAAAACGTTTGTTCTTTAGCAAAAATTTCATCTTTGTGGTTCCACGCAAAAAGCACTGCATAATCTGGGTAAGCGTCACAAAATGAACCGTAAGGCTTAATGGGTATATGCATTCCAGGTGAATATTTGCCTTGTTTTTCTGGCGTTGTATCAGCAATAAATTCAATAAGATCAGGTGTGATTTGGCAATAATTTAGGACAGTTGTGCTTTTAGAGGTTGCAGCATAACCCACAACACGTTTGCCTTCAGTTTTAAGCGAGCGCAGGGTTTCCAGGAGCTCTTTTTTAGAGGATTCACATTGTGCCTTAAATTTTAAGAAAGTCCCTGATTTGTCTAATCCTAATTCTACTTCAGTTTGGAGAATGTCATGTACTCTAGCACTAATTGGGCGTTTGCCTTTTCGTGCCAAAACATAGCGCATAGAGCCACCATGGGTTTTTTGAGGGAGTAGGTCAATCAATTCGAATCCGTGTCGGCCAAAAATGTTATTAACAGAAATAGCTGAGAAAATATACACATGTTCATCATATAGCTGATCGTATGATACACGTCTGACCATGTCACCTAGATAAGGGTCCTCAAAAATTAAAACCCCTTGTTCTTTTAACAAGATGTCGACACCTTCAGCAATTGCATTGAGGTCAGGTATGTGACACATGACGTTTGCTGCCATAATTGCATCAGCCTTTCCTTGTTGCTGCAAAATTTGTTTTGCGAGTTCAGGGGAGAAGAATGCGACAATAGAATTCACACCATGTTGTTGAGCAATGTTTGCGACATTTGCAGAAGGCTCGACTCCCATGTGTGAAATACCATGTTTAGAAAAATTTTCTAACAAAATACCGTCGTTGCTGCCCAACTCAATAACAAAAGGGTTGTGATCAAGGTAGTTATCCATTACCCAATGGGCATAATTTTGAAAGTGCTTTACCATATGCTTTGAAGTACGAGAGAAAAATGCATAGTGGTCGTGAAACATTTTTTCAGGGTCAGGCTGTTTTGTCAGCTGTAATGTGCAGCATGAAGAGCAAAAAGCTGGTGCGAGTTCAAAAAAATATTCATTTTCAAATTGTTCAGGTGTGAGAAAGCCATTGGCGATAGGCATTTTGCCAAATGACATAAAAGCTTCAATAGGGGCGCTGCAAACTCTACATTTCATAATAGCCACTCATTTTTAATAATCGGCGTTATTGTAAAGTA
>Ga0066639_10005595_pt1 | contig 10534 bp, 19 predicted proteins | sample CryGeyCG2114_010_2_FD_59504 | JGI IMG/M metagenome (GOLD analysis project Ga0066639, IMG submission 59504) | Groundwater microbial communities from aquifer - Crystal Geyser CG10_big_fil_rev_8/21/14_0.10 | ecosystem: Environmental > Aquatic > Deep subsurface > Groundwater | place: USA: Utah... | reverse complement strand
TTTTTTAGACCGCGTTTAGTCCATTTTAGAACGTCTTCTTCATTTGAAAAAGGATTTGCACTAGTGTAAAGATTTGCAATATCTTTCAAATCCTTGTACGTCATGTTTCTTAAGGGCATTAGTATAAAAAAGAAGATACTTATAAAAACTTTATTAGGTTATTATCCAAATGAGACATTTTGTTTACTTTTCAAGTTCGGCCACCACGTCTGGGAAAGCACTATCGAAATATGCTGGTGGAGATTTGATGAAGGCTGGAAGAATAGATATTGCAATTCACTTCATCATTCATGCCTTCTTTTTATCAAACAAACTTCGCGACAATGTTAAAGTTCACCTGATTTTCTACGGGCAACCTGATCCTCCAAAGCACATCGAAATACAAGTTAAACCTGAAACGGATTTAAGTAAAAAAGACATTGGAAATCTTCTTAAAAAAATTCTCTACAAATACAAACCAGGAGAGAAAAATGAAGTTCTCCCAGGGTGTTGGATCGAGAAAAAAAATTTTGAAAAAGTTCTTTCCGAATTATCTGAAGGGAATGAAGTTTTTATTTTGGATGAACGGGGCAAAGAATTGAGAGATGTAAAAATTCCCGATAATTGTGTCTTTGTGATTGGAGATCATGACGGTTTACCAAAAAAAGAATTGAAAAGATTGAGAAAAGAATTTACTCCTGTTTCGATTGGAAAGGAAATTTATTTTGCAAGTCAGGTTGTGACTATTGTGAATCATGAATTGGATTTTAGAGGGATGGATTGACCCGCGGTATTTCCGCGGGCGTGAGTAGAAACCCCTTCTTGTGGAAGGGAGTTGAAAAGAGAGGTTGTTTTTAGGCAATATATTGAAGAAAATGCCTTTTAAAGTGATTATGAACAGTCTAACCAGAAACGTGTTCCACAAGCTTTTTAAACGAAAAATAGGTTGTTTTTCTAAGTCAAATGGTAAAAATAGTTCCTACTCCTGACTGGTTTCTAGGCAAAGACGTTCTTATTGAGACTTTTAGTTTCATTATCTTACTCGTGTTTTCGGTTCTGGCGATTAGAAATTATAAACTTACAAAAAACAGAAAGTTTCTTTATCTTGGGAGTGGTTTTGCTTTGATTGGCGTCGCTCAACTTGCAAGTATTTTGACTAAACTTGTTTTGTATTATGATATTGGCCCGAGCCAAAGCATTGGAAATGCGATTGTTACAAGCCAGCTTTTCAGCTCGGTCGATATTTTTTACTATGCTGGTTTCTTCTTTCAAAGGTTTCTAACTCTAACTGGACTTTATATAATTTACAGGCTTCCCCGGGAGAAGAAATCCCTTGGAGATTATCTTCTTGTGACCTACTTCATACTTCTTTCAGCATTTATCAGCAAAGAATTCTACTACTTTTACCACATTACCGCATTGTTCCTTCTGATTATGATTACGGACAATTATTACAGGATTTATTTGAAAAACAAATTTATTAACACAAAAGTTTTGCTCTTTGCATTTGGGTTGCTCGCGTTGAGTCAAATGGTCTTTATTCTGTCTCAATTTGGATTGGCCTTTGTGATTGGTAATGTTATTGAACTAACTAGCTACGCTATTCTTTTAATTCTAATTGTTCTTATACTAAAACATGGAAAGGAAACGAGGCCGTATGGAAATAATTTCGGATATGTTGGCGATGATTCAGGAAAAAAACGGAAGCATTAAACCAACGCATCTGATGTACAAAGCAAATCTGTCGCACAGCCAGATGAAATCCTATCTTGATGAGCTTATCGATAAAAAACTCGTCGAAAAAATTGATTCTAAAAAAGGAAAAAGAATTATAATCACAAAACAAGGCCAAGATTTTTTCTTCAAGTATTTGAGAATGAAAGAATTCGAAAAAACTTTTGGTTTGTAGTTAAACAGATAAAACTTAATAAACCAATCTTACCTTCTCTGTTTATGAAAAAATCTGTAAGACTTTACATTGAAGGGACTGTTCAGGATGTATTTTTTAGGGGTTTTGTGAAGGAAAATGCTGAACGTTGTAATGTTAAAGGTTTTGTGAGAAATCTTGAAGATGGTCGCGTTGAGGTATTCGTCGAAGGGAACACTAACGAGGTTAACAAAATGATGGAAATTGTGAAGAAAGGGCCAAAGCATTCGATAATAAAAAAAGTTGACGTCAAACCAGAAAAATTCCAAGATTTTAAAAACTTTAAAGTTCTGCATATTTGATTCTAAAATGGGAAGAGAAGACGAAATAATTAAAGAGAGATTAAAGAAAGTTAAGGATTTAAGAAGCGAAGGCATAAATCCTTATCCTGCAAAATTTGATAAGAAAGATTCCGTTAAAGAATGTCTGGATTCTAAGTTTGGCAAGAGCGTTCAAACAGCGGGAAGACTCATGACTAAAAGGGATTTGGGAAAAATTTCTTTCTGCGATTTAATGGATTACTCTGAAAGAATGCAAATCGTTTTTCAAGATAAAGAAACCCCTAGTAAGGTGTTTGAATTTTTTAGGAAATATGTTGATGCTGGTGACATTGTCGGCGTTCGAGGAAAAATTATCAAAACCAAGACTGGAGCTAAATCGATTCTTGTTGAAGATTTGAAACTTTTGACAAAATCAATTTTGCCTTTGCCTTCCAAATGGCATGGTCTTCAAGACCAAGAAGAAAGATACAGAAAAAGATATGTTGATTTAATTATGAATCCAGAAGTTAGAGAATTGTTTAGGAAGAAAAGTATTTTTTGGAAATCTATAAGAAATTTTATGGAGAAGCAAGGATTTTTAGAAGTTGAAACGCCTGTCTTGGAAAATACTGCTGGAGGAGCAGACGCAAATCCTTTTGTGACACATTATAATATTTTGGACATCGATGTTTACCTGAGAATTTCTATGGGGGAGCTTTGGCAAAAAAAACTTATGGTTGGAGGTTATGAGAAAGTTTTCGAAATCGGTAGGCAGTTTAGAAACGAAGGAATGAGTCCGGAGCATTTACAAGATTATACTCAGATGGAATTTTATTGGGCATACGCGAACTACGAACAGGGAATGGCCTTGACTGAAGAAATGTACAAAGATGTTACAAAAAATGTCTTGGGCAGTTTGAAATTTAAGACAAGAGAATTTGAGATAGATATGGGAAAGAAATGGGAGATTTACGACTATGAAAAAACCCTCAAGAAACTTTCTGGCGTGGATATTTATGCCGCTTCAAAAAAAGACATTGAAAAAAAACTGAACGAATTGAAAGTTAAGTATGACACTAAACAAGACAAATGGAAACTTGTTGATGTTCTTTGGAAAAATTATAGGAAGGAAATTGCGGGCCCTGGTTTTTTAGTTAATCAACCCGTAGAGATTTCCCCTTTGTCAAAAAGGAAACCTGAAGATCCTAGAAAAGTTGAAAGATTTCAGATTATAATTGCAGGAAGCGAGGTTGGAAACGGATATTCTGAATTAAATGACCCTATAGATCAAGAGGAAAGATTCGAAGAGCAGGCCAAAAAGAGAAAAGCCGGAGACGATGAAGCCCAGATGCATGATAAAGACTTTGTAGACGCTCTGAAATATGGTATGCCTCCCACTTGCGGTTTTGGAATAAGCGAAAGATTTTTTTCTTTTTTGGTAGATAGGCCAATAAGGGATTGCGTTCTTTTCCCATTCATGAAACCTGAGAAATGAAATGATAGAACCAGAAGTATTTGACATCTTTGGAATTTTTGTTTTTGTAGTTCTATTTGCTACAGGGATTTCGCTTTGGAAAAAATACGGAAAAGATAAAAAAGAGACTTGGATTGTCTTAACAATAAGCGTTCTTGGACTAATTGTCGACGGTTATATAGTATTAAGTAAATTTATATTGAATTAATATGATTTTAAAAGGAAAAAATTTTGTTTTAAGATATCCCAAAATAAGTGATCTTAATAGTTATCATAAGAACAAAAACGATAAAACTCTCGAAGGAGGTTTTAATAGATTTGAATATCCTTACTCTAAACTAGAAGCCAAAAAACATTTGATAAGAGCAATTGAAAGTAACCGTAAGAAAAATAAAACGAGAGAAATTTTTGTCATAGATATAGAAGGAAAGGCTGTAGGGGAAGTGGGACTTGAGGATATAATTCCTAGGCTGAAGGCCAAATCTCATTCTTTTATTGGAAAAGAATATCGAAACAAAGGCATTGTAACTTCTGCCAGAAAACTTTTGATTGAATATGCTTTCAAGAAGTATAAGTTAAGGAGAATTTATTGCATCGTGAGAACAGCAAATAAGGCTTCAAAGAGAGTTACTGAAAAAGTGGGTTATAAACTTGAGGGCATTGCTAAAAACGATGTATTAAAAAAAGGTAAATATTATGATAATTATGTTTATGCTATAACAAAATGAAATGATAAAAAAAATTAGAAATAACCTTGTTCTTGAATTACATATTCCAGATTTTAAAAGGGCAAAAAACTTTTACAAATTATTTGGATTTTCTCAAGTTCTTTATGACCATCATTCAGGTGGAGGAAGCGATTTAGATTATATGGTTCTAAAGAGAGAAGACAAACTGGGAGAGTCTTTGATAAATTTTTATGGAAATAAGAAAAAAGCTTCTGAGCATGCATGGTTCAAGAATTTTCCAAAAAATACTCTTAGAGGGTATGGAGTTGAAATAACAGTTCCTGTTGAAAACATAGATAAATTATGGGAAAAAGTAAAAAATAAATTAGGATCTAAACAGATTTCACAAAGACTTGAAACAAAGAGATGGGGAAAAAAGGATTTTAGGATTATAGATCCTTTTGGCTTTTATATAAGGTTCACAGAGATTATAAATTGGGGCCAATAAATTACTTAAACCTAAAATCTTTTGGTTGGAAATGACAAACTACAAACTTCCTTTAAATCGAGAGCAAGCAATTAAACTTCTACTTGAGCACAATTCTCCCGAAGACATGAATCATTATCTTGAATCTGGGGCTGTGATGCACGAACTTGCGGAGCATCTTGGACTCTCTGAGGAAGAAGCGAATTATTGGGAAATGCTCGGTCTCGTTCATGATATTGATTGGGGCCCCACGAAAGATAATGTCGAAACACACCTTACTAAAGCACCAGAGATTTTGAAAGATGCAGGATTTGATGAAGAATTTATTGAAACAGTTTTGAGTCATGGTTATGGTTTTGAAGAATTACCTCATTTGAAAAGTAAAGAACGCGTCCAGAAGATTCAACATGCACTTGCGGCTTCCGAGACGATTACAGGATTGGTTCATGCTTATGCACTTATGCGTGGCAATCGCGTTTCAGATATGGAAGCAAAAGGCTTGAAAAAAAAGTTTAAAGATAAAGCTTTTGCTGCAAAAATTGACAGAGGGATAATCATTGAAATTGAAAAAAATGGTGTTCCTCTTGATGAATTTTTAAAAGTCGCCATTTCTGGTATCGCGAAGATAAAAGATGAGGTTGGATTGGTATGAGGGCAGAAGCAAAAAAAGATTTGTTTTTTATTTCCGTTATTTTCGCTGTTTCAGCCTTGATTGTTTCGAGTTTTAGACTAGGCTACCTTCCAAGTGTTATTCTTTTCTTTGGATTACCTTCTTTTTATATATCCTATAGATATAAAGAGATAATAAAAAAAACACTAATGTTTTCGGCGATATTTAGCATCCCCTAAGTTTTGTGTTTGACTATATGTGTCATGTTGGGGGCTGTTGGTATGAATACGGAAGTTTAGGATTTCGGGTTTTGGGAGTTTTTCCAGTAGACATTTTCATATGGGCTTATCTTTATATTTATTTTATTGTAGCCTTTTATGAACATTTCCTTGATGAAGACAAGTATAAGGGAAAAATGTCAAAAAATATTGGATATTGGCTTAGTTTTGCTCTTTTCTTAGTCATTCTCTTTCTTGTAATTTACCTAGTAAATAAGAATTTGCTTGTTGTTAGCAATTTTTATTTTATAATTATTCTTTTTATGTTTGTCATGCCCATTATCACAATCTGTTGGATGTTCCCCTCGCTTGTTAAAAAAATCGCAATTCAGGGCACTTATTTCTTCTTTCTTTCCATTGTTTATGAACTGGTTGCATTAAACATTGGTCATTGGGAGTTTTCAAGGTCCCATGTTGTAGGATGGATTGAGTTGTTCGGTTTTGGTTTTGCTTTTGAAGAATTTGTTTGGTTGATGCTTGCAGTTCCTGCAGTAATATGCCTATATGAAATTATTGCAGATGACAAAAAATAAAAACTCTTTCCCATTCTATAATAAATGCCGTTAATAGTAAAATCCAACATTCGAAAAGTTGTGAAAGATTTAGATAAAGAAAATGCAATTTCAAGCGTGGCCGATGAAGTTGAGTTGGCTCTTGAAAGGAAGGTTGAAGAAGTCCTTAGAGACGGAATAAATCGTGCGAAAGCAAATGGAAGAAGGACACTTCAAGCACGAGACATTTGATTGTATTAATTTTATAGTAACACTAATCAAAAGATTTATAAATTAAATTTGCTGTTGGGTTTTATGATGAAAGATTTGCCATCACTCGCTTTTGGGATTAGAAGAGTTACGCTATTAGACAGGCTTGGAGATGATGGATTTAGGGAAGTTATGGATTCAACCCTCCCAAAAGACAGAACAGGTTTTATTAGAAGGGTGTATGGGGAAATGGTTTGGAAAGATATGTTAAGTAAAAGTTCCAAATTAAGAGATCTTCGTAATCTTAATGGGGAAAGATATGCCCATTCAGTAGTTTATAGAAAACTTAAACCCAGTTATCAGGCCACAAAAACTGCGGTTATGTATGTTTTAGATAGAAAAGGTCAACTAGAATTTGTAAGAGATTCTTCTGAATAAGATATAAAAACTTCTACTCCTTTTACGATTGATGCCCAAAAAAAAGAATTCTGAAAAAGTGAAACAAGGTAAAAAAAATCGTGCTGGAGGTGCAAGATTTGAGGCGAAAGTTAGAGCTAATCTTGAGAGTTTGGGTTGGATTGTCAGCAAATGGATGAATACTGTTGAACAAGAAAAAGATGGAGGAATTTGGAAATTGGTTCCTGCAAAACCAAAGTTTGTATTCAATTCTAAGATAAAAAGAATGCTTCCAATGGGAATTGGAACAGGTTTTCCTGACTTTGTCTGCTTTAAAAAAAATGGTGATAGTTATGAGGTAATTGGAGTCGAAGTTAAGGTAAATGGTTACGTGGATAAAAAAGAAAGGCCTATGTTGGAGTGGATGGCAAACCATATCTTTTCAAGAGTGTTAATTGCAAAAAAAGGAAAAAAGCGCGGTGAGATTGAGTATGTCAATTTCAAAGAGGAGTATGAATCACAATAAATCTTAAAACCATTTCTTGCCTCAGGATTTTATGAAAAAGCTCTGGATTTTCATTTTTGCAATTTTTCTTTTAGGACACGTTCTTGCATCTTGCAACGAAAACCAAATCGATGTTAATTCGGCATCTCTATCTGAACTAGATGAATTGTATGGCATTGGACCTGCTAAAGCGCAAGCAATAATTGATACGAGGCCATACGAAAAAATTGACGATTTGATAAATGCAAAAGGAATTGGAGATGTGACTTTGAATAATATAAAATCTCAGGGGCTCGCATGTGTTGACTCTGAAACTTCTGAAAAGACAAAGCTTTCTATTGAAAGTTCAGAAGATGCTCCTCAAATAATTACAGACTCTCCGGAAAATGGACCGCAGATTATTCAACCCGCAACCATTTCTTTGAATTTAGATACAAAAGCTATAAAAAGTGAAAACGTTAATGGGGATTTAGGAAACAAGGCTTTTTACGGACTTATCGCCTTCAGCGTCATTATAATTGCTTTGCTTTTCATGAAAAAAAAGAAATACAAAAATGAGTTCAGATAGAGAAATAAAAATTAGGGCAGCGTTGATTTTAGATGTCATAGGAAAACCTCCGGAGCACATTGTTGAAAGTCTTGAGAGGCTTATTGATGAAATCGATAAAGAAAAAGGGGTTACTGTAAAATCAAAGAGCATTAAAGAGCCTGCACTTATGAAAGATTCAAAAGATTTCTACACAACTTTCGCAGAGATAGAGGTAGAAGTCGAAGACATTCTTTATCTCGCGATTCTTCTTTTCAAATACATGCCTGCACACTTAGAAATCATCGAGCCAGAGATGCTTGTTCTCTCAAACAACGGGTGGAACGACGTCCTTAATGAATTGGTAAGAAGGCTTCACGGATACGACGAGATTGCAAGAGTCATGCAAATGGAAAATCAGGCATTGAAACAGAAGATTACAGAAATTACGGGACAACAAGTTATTACTCCCCTCACACCGAGATCAGAAATTAAACCAATTCCAGGTTTGAGACCTAAGCAAGAAAAAAAGGGAACAAAGAAGAAGAAAGCTTCCACAAGGAAGGGCTCTAAGACAAAAGTTTCTAAGAAAAAATAATTATCTTCTTCTTTTTCCAATCTTTAACAAATCGACATCACGCTTAACACCACGATATCTTTTTTTGAAAAACCAGAACACAAACAAAATTATTATTACTATCAATCCCCATCCAATCCATTTTCCCTTTGAAGATTTTGGAATGTCCTCACAAGTTGAAAGGCAACAAACCCCGTCATTTGTATATTCTGTTTCGCCACTGCATTGTTGACCTGATTGACAGATTATACCCTCCAAATCAGAGCAAGATGTTACGATAATACCCTCTTCGCTAGAGGAGGAACTTCCGGGTGTTTGGTTTTCAGAAGGAATGTAGTCCTTCACGAATTCAAGAATCAAGGTTAAACCAGTTGTAAGATTTTCAGCATTCGCAAAAATTTTTCCTTCGAGACTTGCCTCTTTTGTATCTGAAATTATTTCAAGGGTTATTTTTTTTGATGCATTTACATTTATATTTGATATTGATGCCGGCGAGATAGTTACATACGGAACGAGCAATTCAGAGATGTTTAAAGTCACGTTTTCTATATTCGTCTCTCCAGTATTTCTTAAATAAATTATCCTTTTAGTATCAGACTTTGTTGCAAGAGACGCACTCACAATGGAAGGTTCAAAATCCATATCGTAATTAGGATTTGATGGAATCACCTGACTTTGAGAAATTGAAACTGGAAAAGAGTAATCATTATTTGTGGAGGAAAAGTTCACGAATTCAAGACTGCTCTCAAGATTTTCTATTAAGAGGGACAAAGATTTTATTTCTCCAGATTTTAAAGTTAAGGAAGTTGCAAAATCCTGAAGAGTAATGCTTTCGGGAAGAGACACGCTCAAACTTATAGAACTCGCTTGTAGATTTTGTATATTTAACAAAAAAGAGCTTGCGTTTAATACTTCGTCAAATCCGGGATTAATAGAAAAGTCCGCAGTCTCATTGGTGATTGTGAAATTTTTTATAATGTTGTCTTCGAAAATTTGGTTTCCTTGCATGTATTTTAGATTCTCTAGCGAAAGAGTATAATTTTCTTCTGCATAGTTTCCTAAGATTGCATAAATATAGAAATCATCTCCAGCTTTTAGAACATCTGTCAAAGCCGGAACACGAGTAGCATATCCATTTTTGTAGACAAAAATATTGTTAGAGGTAATCTGGTCTATGAAATTTCCAGAAACTTTCGCCAAAATGGTTTCGCCTTGTGAAAAAGAATCTGCACCTTTCGAGAATTGAATTTCTGCCGCGGAAACCGTAGGAAAAATCAATATTAAAAAAATCACCAAAAAAAACACATCTTTTTTCATAGAGAAGTGAAATGAAAAGGGTTAATAAATTTTGTTGGGATAAATTCTTCTCGAAGCAAGCATCTCCTCGTTTAAATTTTATAAAAAGAAAGTGTCTTGGGTATATCTCTATCGAACTTTCCCTTCGATAACAATCCTATAGCAGTTTCAGCTAGTAGTAAGTCTAATTCGACATCACACTCCCCTCTTCTCAAATGATTAATAGTTTCAGGATTGAAAAGTCTTTGATCTATCCTCGATTTTTGTTCGTAACTTGCAATACGATAGACTTCAGAACCTCTGATATCATTTGCAATAACACTATATCTTTTTTGAGGTGAAATCATTTTATTTTTTATTCTTTTTTAGACTAAATGTCAAACCTACTAGACCAAATACAAAAAGAAAAAGGCCGAGGAGGCTCTGAGGGGCCCCTACATTATTAGAGATTATATGTCCCGTAGAGAGAGGTCTAATAGAAGCTATAGAGATTGCACCTCCACTAAGAGTTGCAAAAGAGAAAATTGCAAAACGGGTTTTTTTATTTGGAAGAGAATCAATATCTTTTACCATCTGTTTGTAAGGTAAAGTATCCCTAAGTTCATCGTCAAAATTTTTCGAGATGAAATCTTTTATTTTTCCAAAATTCATTTTACTTCCCCATTTCTTTCAGTTTCTTTAGGACTTCGTCCAATTCTTTTTGCGCTCCAGATTTTCCTGTGGGTAAATGGGAAGATACAAGTCTTGGTTTTGGAGATTGTGACGGGCCTGGAAGGAGTATTCTTCTTTCAGGGAAAGGTCTCCGAGAAAGCATTCCATGAGGAGGGCTTGGAGGCCCGAATCTTCTTGG
>Ga0066639_10005593_pt1 | contig 10536 bp, 12 predicted proteins | sample CryGeyCG2114_010_2_FD_59504 | JGI IMG/M metagenome (GOLD analysis project Ga0066639, IMG submission 59504) | Groundwater microbial communities from aquifer - Crystal Geyser CG10_big_fil_rev_8/21/14_0.10 | ecosystem: Environmental > Aquatic > Deep subsurface > Groundwater | place: USA: Utah... | reverse complement strand
AATTATTTCTTTATCGAGCTCAATAGCAATTGGTTTTTGAAGATTTCTCTCGGTTAAATCAGCGAAAATCTTTGAACCATCCCCGTCAAATTGAATTGCCACCTGTGGCTCGCCGGAATTTTTATCAAACTCGACATCAGCATGTTTTAAATTAGCGCCCGAGAGTCCAGTTTCTTGCCATTGTTCGGCCAGGTTTTGTGAGTCGGCATTTTCTGCATTGTATTCCAGAAATTTCAACTGGGCTGTCTTTCCAATGAGGCTAATTGCTTCATTGACGTCAGTGACGCCCGGCAATTCAACAATCACCGCATCTTTATCGCCGACTTTTGCCGACTGTATTACTGGTTCAGCTACGCCTAAAGCATTAATCCGACGGTCAATCACATTAATCACCGACTGTTGGGCCGAAGCTTTATCTTTTTTCTCAATCTTAGAATCATCGAGCTCATAAACAAGATGTACCCCGCCTTGCAAGTCCAAACCCTCGTGGATTTTAAGCGCCTTCTGAAAGCTGCCAATCGAAAGATCAGGCCCAGTCGGCCAAGAAACTAGACTGGCTAAGAAAGCGATCAAGATTATTACTCCAAAGACAATCCATAAATTGCGTCGCAAAATGCTCTCCTAAAGGTATTTTTCTTTCCCCTGTTCTTTCAGTTTCTCGATCAGGTTTTTAACATCTTGAGATTTATTTTTATTACAGACTAATGTTACATCAGGCGTATCTACAATGACAATATCCTCCAGGCCGACAGTCGCGAGGAGTTTGTCTTGAGCGTAGATTAAACAATTTTTGTCATCATAGCCGATATGATTACCCTGCGAAACCGTGTGATTGCCTGTTTTTGCCACGAGCAAATCGTAAAGTGCGGACCAAGAGCCGATGTCAGACCAACCAAGTTCGGCCGGGATGACAGCGATTTTCTCGACTTTTTCAGCGATTGCCGTATCAATCGGTTCTTTGGGCATAGATTTATAAACTTTATCAATTATTTTTTGTGAATCTTGTTGGCCAATAACCCGTAAGATCTTCTTGATGTTTTCGTAAATATCCGGGGCGTGTTTTTCATACATCTCAATCAGTTTATCAGCGCGCCAAACAAAATAACTCGCGTTCCAAAGATACTTACCGGAAGCTAAATATTTTTTGGCCGTCTCTTCATTGGGTTTTTCGACAAATTCTTCCGCGATATGGAGTTTTGAATCGTCAAACTTTCGTCCGACCTTGATGTAACCCAAACCGGTATCGGGACGTGTCGGTTTAATCCCGACGGTAGTAAAATATTGGGGATTTTTTTCGGTAAAAAAGAACGCAGATTTAATCGCTTCTCTAAAGTTAGTGATATTACTGACCACATGATCCGAGGCAATCGTAATGACGATTGCCTGCGGATCGCGTTTAAAAATTGTTGCCGCCGCCAGAGCTATGGCCGGCGCCGTGTTCTTACCTTCCGGTTCAACGATATAGTTTTCCCGGTGAATATTAGGTAGTTGCTCTTCGCAGTACTTTAATATTGGCTTAATCAAAGAAACATAAATATTTTCTTTCGGCACGAGGCCTTTAACTCTTTCAAAAGTCTCTTGAATTAGAGACTTTTCGCTTGAAAAGCGATGGAGTTGTTTAGGTAGGTTAGTTCTCGACATGGGCCAGAGTCTCGTCCCCGATCCCCCGGCCATAATCACGACATAATAATTATTTTGCATAAGTTGATTATACGCAGATTTTCAGGTTAGGTCAAGGCTTAAAAAAATAGTTAGGCCGGGTGGGAGCAAGTCCTTTCAAAATGCTTGTCAATGCTACCGCGCCAGTTTTTTTCTTATGAGTTCCGTAAACAAAATATTATAAATAGCCATAATAGTTTCGTCGTGCGACACATTCCCCTTAACATAATCCTCAATATCACTCTTTTTAATACCGAATTTTCTAATTGTCTCGCCTTTATTTAAGATATGTTGCATCATTGGCTGGACTCGATCAAAGGATTTTGCTACCAGCGCTTCCTTGGTTTTAAGTTCTTCATACTCTTTAAATAACTGCCAAAATTCTTTTTCTAAATCCTTCGGGAGCCTTCGAAAAAGTTTCTTCGCCGCTTTTACTTCACGCAATTTTTGGGATTTCTTCGCCACTTTATCAAAACTAAAAGTATCACCGGCGTAAATTTCCACCAAGTCGTGGATGAGAACTATTTTTAAAACGCGTTCAATGTTTAATTTAGGTAGATCTTTTTCAAAAAGCATCACAAACATCGCCACATACCAGGAATGTTCGGCATCGGTTTCCATCTCTCGTCGACCGGCGATGTGGATTATCCGTTCGATATACTTCGCTTTATCGATTTCTTTTAAGAACCTCAAAAGCTTTTTAATTCGCGATTTCCTTTTTGATGATATTTTCGACTTCCCCAATAGCTACCTCTGGATGCCCCTCCGGATTTATAACCTTATATTCGTAGTTATCTTCGTATGTTGCTTCTTGTTTGGCTGTGGCAATTCGTCTTTGAATTTCTTCCTCGGATACATCACCCCTGCCCGGATCGTTTTTTATTCTTTGTCTGATTAAATTTTCAAGATCGCCCGGTTCATATTTTATAAAGATTGAGACAATCGGCATTTTTTTTGCAACCTGCGCAACCCCTTTGACGTCAATCTCCATAATGATATTTTTGTCTTCATCGAGGGCATTTTCAACTTGATCCTTAGGCGTGCCGTACATTTCACCGTGATTTTCAGCATATTCTAAAAACTCGCCATTATTTATCATCTCTTGAAATTTTTCGCGATAAACAAAATAGTGGTCTTCGCCAGGGATTTCTTCAGGTCTTTGATCGCGGGTGGTGTAAGTAACGACACGATGAAACTCAGGATGGTTTTTAATAACCGCGGCTAAAATCGTGTTTTTCCCTACGCCAGATTGTCCAGCAAGAATGAAGAGTTTGCCTTTCATGTTTTTAGGATAGCATATTAAGATAATTTTGCCAAAATTTCTTTCAAATCATCTGGTAGCGAAATTTCAAGATTAATATTTTTGTGATCAAAAGGATTTTTGAACGAAAGTTTGTAAGCATGAAGAAATTGTCTTGAGATGCCAAGCGCCTTCGAGACAATTCGGCTGTGCTTGATATTGTACACGTGATCGCCGATTACCGGATGGCCGATTGACTTAAAATGGACGCGGATTTGATGCATCCGGCCGGTCTCAATCGTCGCCTCGGCAAGTGTCAAATTATAGTTTTTAAAATGATATTCTTTGATGACTTTATATATAGTTTTTGCCTGGCGGACTTTGCCGGGCTGAAAATCAAAATGAATGGTTTTAACTATTTGTTTCCGGCGCGCCTCCGGATCGCGGCCAATAAAGCCGGTAATCTCACCGGTTGGTTGATCTAACTTCCCGAAGACGAGGGCTTGATAGGATTTTTTAATCTCGTGATTTTGAAATAATGCTTGTAGCCGATTTAACGCTTCGGGATTTTTCGCCAGGATAATCAAACCCGAAGTATCTTTATCCAAACGATGGACAATCCCCGCTCGTTCCGGATCAGGCCAATTAAGATTTTGCGCGGCCGGGAATTTATTCAAAAACCAGGTAACCAGCGTTTCGGCATGCTCCCCTGCCCCGGGATGCACCACCAAGCCCGTCGGTTTATTCGCCACCAATAAGTTGTCATCTTCATAAACGATTCCGATGTCCATTATGAATGCTCCAGGGCGTATTCAATTTTATCCATTAAAGCTTGAGGCGAGACATTTTCGACCCTGACGCGAGGCAGAGTGTATAAGTCCGATGTTTCGCGAGCCACGCCAATTTTTGTGGTAACGGCGGCCGCATAGCCCGCTTCTTTTACTAAATTAATTGTTTCATTATTATATTTACCCGAAGGATAACAAAAAGTATTGGCGTCTTCTTTTGAATCAAAAATCTGTTTATGTTGCTCAGCGGTGTTTAATTTCGATAAATCGGGATGCGACAAAGTATGAGAGCCTATTTCCATGCCGGCATTTCTCATCTCATCAATTTGCGTTTGGGAAAGATACCCGACTTTATCGGCATAATCGCGGATTATAAAAAAGACGCCTTTAAAATCATTTTTTTTCAAGATGGAAAAGGCCTGAGTGTAAGCATCTTGATAACCGTCGTCAAAAGTCAGCACAATCGGTTTTTTCTTTTCAAAATATATCCGCGAAAGTTCTTTTTTTTCTGGATCAGCCACATCAGAAAGTTTTATCGTGACGTAGCCGTTATCTTTGAGATATTTCATTTGCTCGTTAAAATTGGTTGGCGTTACTGAAAGTTTTTGTCCCAGATCATCATTAGCCGAGGCAACTCGGATATAGTGGTACATCAAGATTGGCACCTCATACTTTTCGATTTTAGGATATTGAGGGCCTGGGTTGGTAGCGGTAGTGGCTCCCGCGATCTTCTTATTTTTTTGAACTATTAAAAAAACAGAGATGATCGCGGCGGCGACAAATACGACCGCCAAAATTATTAGTAGCTGTTTCTTCATGGTAATTATTATACCATTTCTTTCTTATTCTTTTTTCTTCCCGGCTTTGGAGAGAAGAAAAATCATTCCGCCAAGCGAGAGTAGAAAAATACCCGTGCCTATTGGTGACCCCCAGCCGAGTATAAGCATAGCGCTGTCCATAATCACTCCTATGTTATTTCACCATAAAATCCAAGTAGATCCCACCGAGCAAGGCGAGGCCCGAAGTGATAAAAATCCAGATAAAAATCCAACGTTCGGAAGAAACCCTTAAAGAATCAAAAATATATTTTAAGGCTGATTTATCGCTTTCGGTCATTCCTTGGATTTGCGGCAGTTTATCATCAAGGCGGAACTCTTCAACCGCCCTCTCCCGTTTAATAGAAATCTGATAGCGGTGAATAAAATAGATAATAAAGCCAATGGTGCCGACGTACCAAGCAAGTTTTGTCCAGAATTGATCAACGCCGGTTAAAACGATAATTACTCGATAGGCAAAAGTGGCAATCATGCCAGCCCAGAAATAAATTAATCTTATAAGTTTTGAGGAGATCTTGGGTTGTTCGATATTACCCTCCTTTATACCTATTCTAAGCCACAACGCTTTTATTTTAAAGAGGTTGAATGCCCCGATGCTTAATCATTAGCCCTCTATTTCAATGTGAGAACCGTTTTGGTCTTTAGTCACCTCAATTTTAGTCGGGAACAGGTCTTTGAGTTCTTGCAAGTGAGTAATGACTAATATTTTTTCAAAATCAGGGGCAATTGAATTAATTGCCGCCACCAAATCATCGCGACCGGCCGCATCAAGCATCCCAAAACCTTCATCAATCGCCAGAAATTTCAAATGGGTACCAGCGCGCGATGCTAGAAGTTTCGATAAGGCAATTCTAATGGCAAAATTAATCCTAAAGGCCTCACCGTCAGAATACATTTCGTAATCGCGCGCGCCGAATTCATCGCGAATTTGAATCTCTAGAGTTTCAATCAGCTCTTCTGAATTTGCCTTTTTCTCTTTTTGGGTAATAAATCTTAGCGACATCCGATCGTCAGTAATTTTCGAAAGTAAGGCATTCGCTTCTTCTTCAATTGCGGCCAAAGAGGTTTCAATAATCATTGCCTGAATCCCCTTTTTCCCAAACGCCAAAGCGAGTTCCTCGAAGCTTTGCTCTTCCTCGGCTAAATCTTTTTGTTCTCTTTCTTTTGTTTTTAAATCGCTTGCATATTTTTCAATTTGTTTTAGCTCTTGTTTTAATTGGCCAAAAATAGTCTGAAGATCGAGAATTTGCAAGTCGAGCGCCTCAAGCTCGTTGTTCTTGGCCTGCCAAGCTAGGTTTACCTTCTCCAGCTCTGGCTGTTTAGCGCTTAAAGCTTTACCGTCTTTTAAAATCACCTGCTCTTCTTTTTTTAATTTTTCGAGAATGTAAGAAAGTTTCGCTAAATTTCCCCTCGCATTTTTCAGATCGTTTTCCGCCAAATCGACTTTTTGTTTTGCTTCATAAATAATTTCTCTATCGCGCAATTTTAATTTTACCTTTTGATGCTCTAGGCTGCTATACCCTAGCAATTTTATTTCGCCAAGCAATTTCTTTAATTCTGGCTCCTGCGTTTGTTGAAAGTCTCTCTTAAGACGTGCAATAATTTCTTTTTGCTCTTTTGGATTCATTGGCCGTAAGCATGTTGGGCAATTAGAAATCTTATGAATGCGAGCAATGTTATTATTTAAAGTACTTTTAATATGGTCAAAAATTCGTAACTCTTCGGTTAGTTTTTGATACTGTTCTGCCTTTTCATTCAGTCTTTCATTTTGGGCTTCAATCTTTTTCAAGTTTTCAAAATTATCTAAAATAATTTTTTTATTTTTGAGCATTGTTTCGATCTTTTCGATTTCAAGCTCTAGATTTTCTCTATCAGCCATTGTTTGCGCTTTTTCTTTCTCGAGCTCCTGCCATTTTTCTCGTAGATTATCAAGTTTTTCGTTTGTTAAATCAAAAAGCTTTCGTTTTTCATCGAGCCCCATGAGCCCATGTTTAAGAGCATTTTTCTTTTTGGTTAAATTATTTAGAATTGTAATTTTTTCTTTGAGTGATTTTTCAACCCCGCTCTTTGCCGCAATTTGGTTTTGCAAATCTTCCAGATTAAAAGCGATCAATTTTATTTTATCCTCGCTAATCCTGGCTTTTTCGCGCGCTTTGGCCGATAGCTCTTCGTAGTAGCCTAAATCCAGAACCTCGGACAAAATATCTTTTCTCTCCGAGGCAGTTTTCGAGGTAAATTCATCAGCGTGGCCTTGGCGTAGATAAGAGGAATTGACAAATATTTCGTAGGGGATTTTTAAAATCTTAATGATTTTTTCATTCGTTGTTTTAATCGTTGCCTCCGCAATCGATTCCCAATTCGCCCCCTCAAGCAGGTTTGCTTTTTTTGACGATCGTGTTTGGAATTCTAAAAAAGATTGACCGGTACGCTTTTTTATCTCTCTTTTCCTAAATATTCGATAAAGGTTTTTTTCGTGCTCAAAAATTAATTCGACCCAGCAAACTTTCTCACCTTGGAAAATAAGACTGTCATCAGAGTTAGCTCGTGTTTTTCCCCAAATTGCCCAAGTGATCGCTTCTAAAATTGAGGACTTCCCTACTCCATTATCGCCAGAAAGCACCGCCAAATTGAAACTCGTGAAGTCGAGAGCTTTTGGCTCACGGTAGGATAAAAAGTTGTGCATTTGTAATTTTACTGGCGTCATAGCGTTTCTTCGATCAATTTTTGTGCGGTTTTAATTAAATCCTGTTTGTGAGTTTTGCTCACTTTTTTCGAATCTAAATATTTTTCTAAAATCCCAATTGTATCCAAGCTCGAAAGCTCGTCAGAAAAGCCATTTTTAATTTGCGTCCGTTCTTTAGATTTTATTTCTTTAATAATGCCAGCAATAAAATTAGCCCGAGAAAGTTTTTCGCGGATTTTTGATTCGGAAATTTCTATTTGTTTCTCTTCAGAGATCTCGATAATTATTTTTACCACCGCCTCATCGATGTTGTGCTTTTCGATTTGCTTAAGGATCGTTTCGGTGGGATTAGGATCAGTTTCGCCAACCTTGATTTTGATGGTTAAGAATTTCCTCGCTGGTGTTTTGATAAATTGCCAAGCAGTTTTAATTTTATTATTAGCTTGATTAAAATCAATTAAGACGAATCCCTTGTCTTCTTTTTCCTCGCCAAAATCGACTCTTTCAATCGAACCCGAATAAATTATTGGCGGCCGTTCTGATAAAACTTGAAACTTATGCAAATGACCAAGGGCCACATAGTTAAAACAACCGTGTTTTAAAGTCTCAATCGGCAGTAAAATATCTGAACCAATCATCACGGATCGCTCCGAGCCATAGGTAGCGCCTTCGATGGTCGCATGGGCCAAGAGAATCGAAGGGATGGCTGGATCGATTTTAGCTGATAAAGTCTCGACTTTCTTTGCCAAAAACCGGGAGAGCTTCATCATGACTTTTTCTAACGGTAATCGCTGGTCTTCTTTTGATATTAACTGACTTTTCGTGTACCAGGGCAGTCCCGCAATTTGGATCGGACCTTTATTTGTTTCAACCAATATAATTTCGTCAGAAGATAGCGTGTAGACATGGGGCACATTTAAAGTCTTATAAATCTCAAGTGTGTGGGCCTTACCGAGGGCGCCAGGAAAGTCGTGATTGCCGACCAACATGACAACTGGAATATCAGATGAAGCAATCTCGTAGATTTTGGAGGCAAAGGCTCTTTGGTAGGTTGGCGACGGATCGCGGGTTTTAAAAGCATCGCCGGCGAAGACGACAAGATCAACCTTCTCTTTCTTGGCGATACCGATTAATGTATCAAAAGAGTTTAGAAAATCTCCCAGCCTCGAATTAAGCCCGGTTTCAGGATCAAATTTACCATAGTTTTCCATTCCCAAATGAACATCAGCAAAATGGATAACCTTCATTGTAGAGTTATTATATCACACCGAATTTCAACAAAAGTGGTTGACAAAAGATCAAATATCTGCTATAATACCTTTACCACGATAGATGATGCAATGCGTGCATGCTAGTGCGCCTATCAAAAACAGGGTCCTGCTTGGCGATTTAGGTTTTCCCCTCCTTGCCTACTTCGCCAGCAGGACCCTGTTTTTTTATCTAGATTCGCTCCTTATTTAATGACTTTTTTGATTTGTTCCTCAATCGTCTTTTTAGTGCTGACCCCAATGATTTGCTCCGCCACTTTACCCTTTTTAAATATCAAAATGTTCGGCAGACTCATCACCCCGTAGCGAGAAGAAACTCCGGGATTTTCGACTACGTCCATTTTGGCAAAACTGACCTTTCCTTTAAAATGGTTCATCAGCTCTTCCAAAATCGGCGTCACCTGGTGGCAGGCGTGGCACCACGGCGCCCCGAAACTGACTAAGGCGATTTCCTGATTGATGAATTCTTTGAAATTTTTCTCGTCTAATCCCTTGAGTTTGGAAGCCAAATCCTTCTCCCTACGCCCGTATTAACGGGCCGGGCGGCCCTGACCTTGAAGGCCTAGGGGCTTAGCCCTTTTAATGGTGACAAGTAATACAATCTCATACAAACCGAATAAAGCGCCGACATAGAAAAGATCACCCAAAAGCGTATTTTTCAAAAACGGCAATCCCATTATATACGACTGCAATAGCCCTTGCAAATTATGGGGATACATCGAGTGCGGCACTGCCCAGACGGCAAAATTAGTAATCAAGAAGAAGATTATTGAACCGAAAATGCTTGCGCCTAAAACATTAGGTACGGTTTTGTGATTTTTGAGCCACAGCCCGATTAAACCAATTATTATAAACGAACCGTAAACCGATGCCATAATCCAAGGATTGTAAAAACCGATGAACCAATCGGAGATCAGCATCGCTGCTATCGGCACCAACAGGGCATACTTTTTATTTAAGTATGTACCTCCAAACAAAGCCATGGCCGCAATTGGCGCAAAATTAGGCAGGTGTGGAAGGAGTCTTAAAATTATCGCTGAAGCAATAAAAAATATTGCCATATTTTCTCCTTTTTCATTTTAGCTATTTTTTAGAAACTTTCAAATTTCCAAGCGGTTTCGTCACCATCTTTTACTGACTGCGAGGATGCTCCAACCATCGAATAACCGCCGTTGTAATAAAAAGCCCAATAATAATTATCGTGACCACAAATCCCGCTAATGCAAGTAACAAAGGCTCCCATTCCTTCGTAGGTCTGATAGTCAACACTAAAACCATTTTCTTGACCTGCCTTTAGAAGTATTGAGAAGGCGGTATCATCAGTTTCGAGATCGACAACGGTATAAACGCCAACATTTTCAATTGCCACGGTTGCCTGCTCGACTGGGCTGGGGGTTGGTGTTGGTGTCGGTGTCGGTGTAGGAGTAGGGGTGGGGGTGGATGTTATCGTAGGCGTGGGAGTGGGCGTCGACGTTAGTGTTGGCGTAGGCGTCGGGGTTGATGTGGGAATTGAGGTGGGTGTTGCTTTTGTCGAAACGCCAGCAATTTTCCTGGGTGCTGTGGGCTGTTGATTTTCTTGTTTTGTTGATGCCGCTAACTTTTCGAATTTATTTTCTAGTAAGCCGATTTGTTTTTCTAATTGTTTTTGTTTTTGTTCTGATTTTTGATTTTTAATTTGTAAATCAGTAATTGTCAGCGTGCCGTAGATTATAAGCAAAACAGCGCCGGCGAAAATTGGTAGCCAAAGGTAACTTAAAAGTTTCCGCATGCGAAACATTTTTATCTCCTTTTTTGATTTTAAAAATCCTTAGGTTCGGTCAATTTTAGCTAAGGATCAATTGCCTTTCGACCGAAGGACTTATTACAAAAATTTAAAGTTTTCTGGCTATACAGTAGCGTGACTGCCCCGGGATTGCGCCGGGATTTCCCTTAAATTTAGGTTTACCCCCGCACCTAAACCAAATGGTGTTTAGATATTCAATCGTTTTTCTATCTAATTTAGGTGTGGGGGTGAATTGTTAAAGCAAATTACTCGAATTTTTCAAAGCGCCACTCGATTTTT
>Ga0066639_10005592_pt1 | contig 10536 bp, 7 predicted proteins | sample CryGeyCG2114_010_2_FD_59504 | JGI IMG/M metagenome (GOLD analysis project Ga0066639, IMG submission 59504) | Groundwater microbial communities from aquifer - Crystal Geyser CG10_big_fil_rev_8/21/14_0.10 | ecosystem: Environmental > Aquatic > Deep subsurface > Groundwater | place: USA: Utah... | reverse complement strand
TACTACTTCGCCCAACATTGAAATCGAAACAAGCACGACCGCCATCGACTCAATACCTATAATCACACCCATAAGCCAGGGGCGAATCGAACTAATCATATTATCGAAATAGTTTGTCAGAAGTGCCCATTTACCATGCTCACGAAACATGGTCATAAGCGAATACGATGTGTCCCGTTGTACATTTCTTAAGTACCAGACAGCACGTACCGCAACTGGTACAAAAAATACTGCCGAAAAAAAACTAGAAACAATATTCGCGTAAATAACGCCCTTGAGTCCTTGTTGCCAATACATCAAAAACAGAGCAAGTGCCAGCACATACGCAAATTTTGTTAGGTTCTTCATACCTTGGATATGTTTATATGAAAGTTGAGAATAAAATACCACAGAAGCAAAGCGCTTGCTGAGATTAATAACGAAGAGCATACTCATCAGTTCTAGAAATAATGTCAGATCTATGCCAGTAGCTTTTGTAATGAGTGGTGCAACGACAAAAAGCACAACGGTTGCAACTACCCCCAACACAAAGAAAAGCACTGATGCTTGAAGAAGCATACTTTTATAACGTGCGTCATTTTTCCTGCCAATTTCTCGAGACAAGTCAGCCGTTAAAATGCTTTCCAAATTTGGTAAGGTAATTACCGTGATAAAAGCAACCACTGAAAGTACCAATCTCCAGACTCCATAATCATACACCGTTAGTTCTCTAAGCAAGATAACTATTGAAAGTATTGTGGCAATTTTTAAAAACATTCCGCCAATAGAAGTCACGATACTCCCCTCAGTCACAACACGTAATAGTGATTTTTTTCCTTGAATATTCATATGTATCTATTTTAATTCATCCGAAAAAATCGTATAAAACGGTCTATACTCCAGTTCAATCCTATGATCACCTGCGGGCACAAAAACACCCAAATAAAGTCCGTTAACCCTTGCAAGTGGCACGTCATCATTATCCACTGACGCAATCCAGCCTGAGACATTGGTCTCTGATACCACGATAAGTACTGATTCTGAATAATGGGTCAATATTACAAAGTGTCCATTTTCAATCAATTCTGGCTTCAGCGAGTCAATAGTAGCATGCTCACCTATATCTGGACATGTGAAATCGGGACAAAATACATGCGTCACGTTCAAGAAATTCATCCTTTCATTCATCCAGTCCAAATCTCCCGTATCGTCAACAGCGATACTGGCCGCACGATAGAAACGCGGAATCGCAAGTTTATTTTCATACACATATACACCAGCGCCACTTGCAAGCGCATCAATATGTCCGAGCGGTATCAGCGCCTGATGTTCCGGTAATGGCAAGCCAGAAAAAATATATTTACCTGCCATCATTCCAAGTAGATTAAGATGCTGAAGCAATAAGTTAATTCGCTCCTCAATCGTTTTCTCACTATTTCTATCTTCTGCTGCATACCCACTTCCCAATTTTGTTAGCACGTCTAAGTACCATGAAGGCACAAATTGATCATATCCATCAACAATAGGTACGTTTGAGAAAAAATTATAATTTGGTGACAAACCCTGAATTGCAAATCGCTTATGATTCAGTGGGATAGTATAGGGGAATACAAAACCCCAATCAGAGCTCCGCTCATCATATTCTCGCCCAATCAGTATTGGATACGCCCGAAAATAATCACTATCTACTGCAATCTCTGGAAAGCTATCTACTGGATTCAGTGCTTTTGCTTCAGAAATTGGAAATGCTCTCCCCCACTGAACCGCAAACAATGAGAATGTAATAATAATCACTGAGGCCCCCCCTACATACGAAAACCACTTCCCAGACATCCCCCTTTTATAAAGCTCAAATATAGCGACCGGTATAATAATACCAAGAAAAGCCACCACAAAAAGTGGATCATGCAATGAAACGACTCGGACGAATCCCTCCGCAAGCGGAGTTACTCGCTCGCTGTAGTGAGCAAGTGTATCAGTGAATCCTAAAAGGGGGTACAAGTGCTCAAGAGAGAAACTGCTAACCCACGCGATAAGCGAAACGGCAGACTTTTGGAACAGATTCACCGCAATGACGATAAGCGAAGACGCAAAAGTAAAAAGACTTAAAGTGGAAATATACGTACGCGCGCGTGCCGATAAACCATTTTTTCTTAAAAAATCGAAACCGAACCCAGAAAGAATTACCATAAAAAACACTCCCAAATACATCCACCGAAACGGAAACCGAAATAAACCAAACACGGGCAAATGGTGCATCACATAAAATATTGGCGACCACTTAAACGCAGAAACAAAGCAAAAGGCAAAAAACCAAAACATTGCCCTTGTATTCCGTGATTCGCCAAATGTACGGATACTGAACAAAAATAGCACAAATAGGAATACGGTGATGTAGAGCGTCTTACGCCCCTCATAAAAGAGCGGCACCCTCATAAAACTTGGCAATAGAAAGTTCGCAATATCTCCTGGTTCAATGACCTTAAGTGTTGCATGCGCGTAACTCACTCCGGCACCACGAATGGAATCCGCAACGTGATGAAATGCTGGCAATAACTGTGGTAGGGCGAGCAACAGCCCAAGTGCTGTTCCACCACCCACTTTACATGTGAACAGAAAAAGTGTCTTGAAGGAGACGTGACTTTTCCAGAGCCGCACCCAAAGCATCAGAAACCAAACGGCGGATAGCGTAAGTGTGTAGATGACGAACTGTGTGTATCCACTCACTATTGCCCACATGATACCAAGGGCGCCGGTTAAAATATAAAAAGTATTTTTTAGAAAAGAGACTTTCTGTAAACTACTCTCATAAATACGAAAAATCCCCCAAAACAGTAGTGGCAATAAAAACATACTGTGGATAATGACTGGGTTCATCACCTGTCTCCAGTCAAAGGCGGCTAAGTACCCAAATGGAATAATGAATGATGCAAAAAAAGATATTCCAAGGGATTGCGCAAATATATAGGTACAAAATAGAAGTGCTACAAATGCGATAATTAACCGCACATGAAGTGCAATATCGTATGGAAGTGCCTTATACAAGAATAAGTTCACCGGATCAAGTATGCCTGCAGTCTGACTTAAAAAAATTGGAAAACCAGAAAATAAATATGGATTCCAAAGCACGGATTCATTATTCTGAAGTGACTCACCATACACTTTAAAGACCGGATAATACGCACTCATCGTGTCATCTTCAATCACCAAGGATCGTTCACTAAGAAATGGCGTGAAAACTGCAAATGAAAAAAGGGTGTACAATATACATACCATCACATGTCGATAGGTGTTTTTTCTACGAAAATCAAATATTAATTTGCTTGTATAGTTATTCATTCTTCTTAATAACCACTACGAGTGAGACGCCTATAGGAAAAAATCCACGAACTACAAAAGAACGCTCGAAGCTCATTAGTTTTTCAAAAAATGTATTCAGGGGTCTCGGGAGTGTAAAAAAATCTGTGCCATCATCTATTGCATCTGCTTTTTTGAATACGTGTTTAAGTAATTCCGCAATTTTAGTCACACGCACAAAAAAAATTGGGAGGAATAAAAAAAAGTTATAATATGCATTCAATTGCATAGTCACTCCCGGAATGTCACATATTAGCGCACGCAGCATTTTTTTTGTGTATCGACGATAATGTAACACCGATTCGTCGTGTCGCGACCACAAGAGACTTAGTGCTAGCACAGTAAATACAATCTTTCCTCCTGGGTTCAAGTGATTAACAAGTGACCGTACCGCATCAGCATCGTGCTCAATATGCTCCAAAACATCGAAAAGTGTAATGAGATCGTAGTGTGATTGGATATTTTTTAGTGGTAACTCCCCCACATCAGCCGTATCATACACATGATACGATCGTGCATATTTAATCGCATCCTTACTCATGTCAATACCAGCCAAATGCGTGGTATACGTCCTGAGCATGAAACCGTTATAACCAGTACCACAGCCCACATCAAGCGTACGCAGTACATGGCCTACATATCGATCGAGTACTGCTCGAACTATGGCGCGACGCCCCCGGAACCACCAATACGTTTTTTCAAAATTAAAGTGTGTGTTGTATGTCTGCGTTTTCATGTTTTTTGCGAGCTGTGTCCGTCTCTCTCAAAATAAGGTATCAAGTAGTAATCAAATGGAGCAAATATATTCTTTTTTAGGAATGATCACTAATTCATAGCACGATCTCCTTCCATGACAAATTGTGCATGCATTACCTTTTTTTCTGTTTAGAGGAATACTTTCCCTGCAAAGCGCGTATCATGACTTTGATCATACCCTTAAATGACCGAAAGGAGTCTCGGAGTGGACGAACCCGTGAATCCCTATTATCCGACCACACAACCGGTAGTTGCGCGATTGTGTATTTAAGACGATATGCTGAAAAAACAATTTCTGCTTCTGCTGTAAAGTGATTATCGTATTGATGTGTAAAAATATCACGCGCCGCTTCCTTCCTAAACATTTTGAAACCGAGAGTAAAATCTGTTATCCGTGGCATAAGCCAAAGAATTTTTGCAAGATATAAAAAACCATATCCTAAAAACACACGTAAAAATGGTTGCGGAGTTACCACGCGTGCCCCCTTCATCATACGACTCCCGATGATAACATCAGTATCAGGATTAGAATCAAAGTAATCAAGAAAAGCGACAATTGACTCGAGTGCCGTACTACCGTCTGCATCAGTTTCGAGAATATATGTCCCCTGTGCCGTAAGTACCCCCTTGCGGATGGATACCCCTCGCCCTCTGTTTGGAAAGTGCTCACGATACACTATGGGCATACCAGCTTCTTTTCTCTTATCTATGTATTCCTTTGTGTTGTCTGTACTCCCATCATTGACAAGTACAAATTCGTGTGAGATGTGTTGTGTGCGCAAAAAAGCATCAATTCGATCCATGGTACCTGGTAAACGCGCAGCCTCATTCAGGAAGGCAATAACTATGGATACTGTCGGTTCATTTCCCATATATTGTGAAATATTAGCACATTATTAGAATATACAAAATCATACTTATAACACTTGACCGATATATTTTTCTATTGTAGGATCACACCAAATGAACAAAAGCATCAGAGTCACTGATATCCACCATACCCCACGGTATCCAAATGAGCCATACCTACAATATTTTAGGTGTGGCAGCGGTAAGACCGTCTATAAGACAAAAGATGATCCCGTTACGGGTATATTCCCATATCGTGGTACATACCTCATTGACGACAGGCCGATTACAAGAGCAGTTGTAGGAGAGATGGCACGTGACATCGTGCTCTGTCAGGGTTTCGAGGGACACATTATCACCTTTCAAGGTGGGGCACGGTTCCCACAAACGGGCTACGTTGACTCGGAAAAATTGCGCAAACAACATAAGCAGTGGGTCCTCGGACACTTTCTGACCACCCTGGGTTTGGATTCAATCTTTGCCACCCGCACATGCGAGCTCAAACTCTGGCACTATGGGAAGATGGACATCGGGTATACCATGGCAGGAAAAACATTTACTGGTATGGGTGAGCAAGTCACCGTTGTCGAAGGGTCAATGCATTTTACCTTCTATGTCCCAAACGGTGCACAAGAAGATACAATTGAACAAGTTGTCAATGCAGGACAAGCGATCTACATTCCCGGCGGAATCAGGAAAGTGACTCGTCCACTAACGGTCCCTGTGCGGGGAGCAAATCTCCGATGGCCCTCCCATAGCGGCATTAACAAAGTCCACCAGTAATGGTAGGACAAAACGAAATTGACAAGGTCCACAGCGATTGTGGGCCTTTATGTTTTCCCGAAGAGACTCATGATGTGTTCCTGTATAGTCATATTTGTGATAATACATTCAGAGGACACAAATGGTGTTTTTTTATTTTGCAAACAATCCACAAAATTTTTTATACTTTCTTCCAGGAAATCCGGAATTAATGTCTCACAGCCATCATGTTGGAGCGCTTGAATATACTTCCCACCTCTATTTGCTGCATGTCTGATAAATGTTCTCTTGTTCACAGAAAAATGCACATCAGTAGGTCTGCTCTCTTTTCGCTCCCAATCAAACTCTATCTGAATATTTTTTCCGTGTGAAATATACTCACCAACAAAAACGATGTGATCATCCGTACAGGTCTTAAATGAGGTGTTCTGTAACTCTCCCACACCACAAAGTGCAATGAGAACACTACTAAAATGTGGTACACATTCCAGTAGCAACCCCTCCCCACGAAAGCCGGGTGGTGCCATCCTCATGCCAAAAGATTGAATGTCCCCATGAACAAGTTCGTGAAGATAAGGCGCAATAAATGCCCACTGCGTATTCATTCCTACAATCAGATTCTGTGAGGTCGCATGACTCAAAAGATCACGAGAAACAGTAATATTGTCCAATGTATTTGTAATAAATGGTTTCTCAACGAACACTCCCACCTGCTCTTTGATAGCAACTTCAATATACTTTCTGTGGGCATTTGGCGGAGTACAAATACTTATCGCATCAAGCATTTCTTTTTGAAACATGGTGTTGACATCGTCATAACCGGTGACCGTTACACCAAAATCGTCCTTGAGCATCTGTGCCCTTTCATTCACACGTGTAGCCGAAGTGCCGAGAATAGCTACAACATCACATCCAGCACGTACAAATTCTCTTGCGTGGTATTTCCCTATATGTCCTACTCCACATATTGCAATGCGTGGTTTTGCCTTCATTTTAATCAAGCCGCGCGGTTGGACCAAGTACTATAAATTTTGATTTCTTCGCGAGTGCTTTGTTATTCTTAATAATTTCATCCGCAAAGTTCCACGCCAGGATATAAACATAATCAGGAGTATCAGTGCGGAGTATATCTTTGTTCACAATTGGAATGTGGACCCCAGGAATATATTTACCCACCTTCAGATCATTGTCCTCAACAATATAGTCAATGTGTTCGTGATTAATCTTGAAGAAATTAAGCAATGTAGTGGCTTTTGCCGGTGCTCCATATCCGATAATACGCTTACCTTCTGATTTGGCCTTTTTTGTAAACGCGTGGATCTTCTCTCGCAAGATATAGATTTTATTTGCAAATTGTTTATAGGTGACAAATTTATCAATCCCCACCCTTTTTTCCTTCTTCATGAACTTATCAACTGAGGCATCAATCTTATACGGTCCGGTCTTTTTCTGGGCAAATACACGTATTGACCCGCCGTGTGTGTCAACGTGTTCCACACGAAATACATTCATACCCATTCGTTTAAAGAAGTTTGTGATTGAGTGCACACTATAGTATGAGACATGCTCGTGATAGATATTGTCAAAAGTCAAATCATTCAGCGTATCAAGCAAATACTGCACCTCAATGACAAACACTCCTGTATCTTTCAATAAATCTTTCACATTCTCCGTAAAGTCCTTAATATTACCTACGTGAGCAAATACATTGTTACTAGTTACCAAATCAGCAGCGCCTTTGATATGCTTAATTTCATCGACAACGCGCTTGTTGAAATAACCGTAGATCGTGTCAACTCCGTTCTCACGCGCAATCTGACAAATATTCTCTGCAGGATCAACACCGATAGTGCGCATGCCGAGCTTTTGAAGATGCTTCAGCAGTAGGCCATCATTACTCCCGACATCCACCACAAGTGACGCTGGCTTCAATTTTAGTGTATTCTTTACATGGACCGCCATATCCTGGAAATGTTTTCGGAAGGTCTGCGTCGTCGAAGTAAGATAGAGATAGTGGTCAAACATTTTTTGCGGAGACACTATATATGAAAGCTGACAAAACTTACAACGCGGACAAAACTGAAGCGTAAGTGGGAATTGCAGTTCACTTCCCAGTGAATCTTTTTCCGCAAGATTGTTCGCGAGTGGCACATTGCCAAAGGAAATAACTTCTCGCAATTTTTTATTTTCGCAAATCCGACAAGCACTTTGCTCGCCCGTACATGCTTGCTCTTGGCTGATTGCATACTCTACCCATGGAATGAAGCGCCGTAAGCCGTTAATTAAACTTACCCGAGGAACGAAACCAATCATCGTACGAATTTTTGTTAAATCTGGACATCGTCGATTCGGGTCTGCTTTATCATACGCATCATTATTGCTTTTAGTATGCTCAATATCAGCATCTTCATGCTGGACCAAACTCACTATAATTTGTGCAAAATAGCGCATCTCTATCTCCTGCTCATCAGAGCCAACATTGAATACCTCAAGATTGTGATTTGACAGCAGGACCTGAAAGAAACCAGTAATGGCATCAGTAATATACGTCCACGTACGCGTATTTCTACCATCCCCATACACAGGCAAATTTTTGCCCCGTAGTGCTGACACAACAAAATTAATCGCCCCACGACCGTCGTCCAGCCTCATCCCGGGACCAAAAACGTTAAAAGGGCGTACTATTTTTATCGGCATATTATACATATTGCCGTACGTCATACAGAGGGTCTCACCTATTCGCTTTGGTTCGTCGTATGCGGCGCGAGGGCCAGTGCATGACACATTCCCGTTATATGTCTCTGGAGTGGGGATATATTTCGGATCAGGATTTCCATATATTTCGCTCGTACTAAAAAACAAAAAACTTTTTACCCCCTTCTTTTTCGCAAGCTCAAGCATATTTTTCGTGCCGATAAACCCAACATCAATAGTCTCTAATCGGTATCGATTATAAAACATCGGTGCCGCAATACTTGCAGCGTGCAGGATATAATCAATAGGCCCATCGTATTCAAACGGTTTTGATACATCATGCTTAATGATTTTAATATGTGACGTTTCTGTTATTTGCCCATGTAGACCAACGATAAAATTATCAAGTACAATCACGAGTGCCGGTGTCTCAAGAACGTACTTATTGAGATAATCAAGAGTCCATACAAGATATTTCCCCAAAAACCCCGCACCCCCAGTGATGAGCACTGTCTTACCAGAGAAGTTATGGACCGACTTCCCTAAATTGTGCACAATATTTTCTACATCCTCTGCAATGACCGGATGGTGTGTTTGGCTCATATATTATTTCGCATCAGGATAGCACGCAAGGTAGTTTTCTACATCTTCAGGTGACACTACCACATGGGGCACGGTGTGTGTACCAAAGTTTTCATGCTTACGCTCACCGTTCACAAGATTTAATAATTCTGTCTCACCAAAAAACACCATTGCGTGAGCAACATTTTGCGGCATGATTTCAAGATCGCCAGCGACTACTAGATGATGCTTGACTGCAGCGTCTGTATCGTCCCCCAGATCTTTCCAAACACTAATATATCCTCCTTTGGTCACAAGTACTTGCTGTAGCTGTTCTGGGTGATAGTGGTTTGCGCGTACCAGCCCGCGATTTTTAGAATAAATAAGACCTATCCAGTTCACCGCCTCCGGGAGGTAAAAATTATCAATTCTCCCACGATCATCAACAAAGGAATCAGTGCCTTTTATGATAAATGGTTTGCGACTTTCACGTGCCTCTTTTGATGAATTCATTGTAATCATGATAAATTATTATGTGAGAAAAGTATACAATTTTAAACACCTAATCGTCAATTGACGAAGAACTCAATAAGTTGTTTCGCGCGATTCTTCCATGTGAATACGCGGACTATTTTTTTTGCCTTTTCAATCATTCCTTTACTACTCGCATCCTCGGTTTCCACACGTTGTATTGTTGACCCCAATAGTTCCGCGTTGTCTGGCATAACATACCATATAGAATCTTGTGCAATATATTTAATTGACGGAAGATCGCTTGCGACAATTGGAGTACCGCTTGCCATGTATTCAAATAACTTCATTGGGCTCGTGTAGTATTTTGATATCTTTTCTTTTGCGGTGTTTGGTAGCACCAGCACGCTCGCCGCTTTTTGCCATAGACTCATTTCACGATGTGGTCGCTGGCCAACAAAGTGTAAATTAGGTGCAAAAAATTTTTGTTTATACTGCATCACATCGTGGGCCAATCCGCCAACGATATATACATCCCCCTGTATATCTTGTGCCGCGGCACAAAGCGTATCTACCCCCTTCCACGAAAAAAGTTGCCCCGTATAGACAATAATCTTTTGTTGTAATGGTAATACGAGTATACTTCTTGCCTCCTCTCGTGTCATCGTATCATCAAGTAAGGCTGGATCAATACCATTGGGAAATACAAGTATCTTTTTTTCTGGCATATGAAAAATTCGTAGCAGTTGATCCTTCTTCCATGTATTCGTGGTAATAACCCCCGCAAGCCTTTTGAAAAGTAGATGGTAAAAAAACATACCTCGCACCGGAAAGTCATGCACATCATAGTACGTACGGGCGCGAATCAACGTCGCGACAAAAAGAGGAAGATTGTCATGCGATAAAAAGACTGTTTCCTTATCAGTACGAAACAAAATGAAAAAAAATAAAGAAAATGCGAATGTGATGCTTTCAAACCAGAACCCAAGCACGCCCACGAGCGGAAGAGAAACGGTATCAATAACAGGTAAACGCACAATGGAAAATCCTCGCTCAACGTCGTGATACTGATACGGATCCCCAACGATATGATTGAAGCGTCGCGGG
>Ga0066639_10005591_pt1 | contig 10540 bp, 15 predicted proteins | sample CryGeyCG2114_010_2_FD_59504 | JGI IMG/M metagenome (GOLD analysis project Ga0066639, IMG submission 59504) | Groundwater microbial communities from aquifer - Crystal Geyser CG10_big_fil_rev_8/21/14_0.10 | ecosystem: Environmental > Aquatic > Deep subsurface > Groundwater | place: USA: Utah... | reverse complement strand
AGAGTAATACTAAAAGATAATGCTGGTGAGATTGTAGACCAGATGAGTTATGGGACTGACAACACTATTTTGAATCCTTCAGCTGCAGGTGTTGCAGAAGGTCATTCTCTTGAGAGAAGTCCTACAGGATTTGACACAGACTCTGGAAGTGATTTTGTAGATCGTGAGACACCCACGCCGGGAAATTAAAAATGAAAAGGATAATTTTTACAACTGCTAGCATTATATTACTTGCCGGAATAGGGTTGGTATTTCGTAACCAAATGAGTCTTCTTGGGTCGACTGCTTATGCTGTGGGGGACTTAATTGTTGACTGGGACGTTCCTTCAGGGACCACAATTTTTGACGTATCAAATATGGCTCCGGGAGACGTTGAGGAGCATACAGTTGAAGTAACAAATGAAGGTACAAGTGATGCTCAAGTTGCAGTAAAAGGTGTTAAGGAGCAGGAGACAGGGAATTTGGGGAATGTGCTTGAGATAACAATATCTGAAAATGGAACTGTGCTTTATGGTCCTGTGACGCTTACTCAATTTTTTGCTGATTCATCAACTGAGAATGGAATTGAGTTATCTGAAATTGAGGATGGCGGGACTGCCAATTATACATTTCGCGTGGAATTTTTGAGTAGTGCAGGTAACGAGTATCAGGGAAAGACTATTGTCTTTGACAGTGTAATCGGTGAAATAACAGATAGTGATGGAGGAGACGGAGATGGTGGAGGAATTGATATTGATATCTCGGGAACTGGTGCAGGAAGTAATAATAGTGTAATTGTGAATATAGGCAGAACTGTAAGAATTGTACAAAATAATACAACGAGCTTTTTCAACAATATTTTCTCAACAAGTAATACCGGAGGAAATAATTCGAGTGGGTCTGTAAGGTCCAGGATAAGGTCTGGGAATAGTAATTCTATTATTCAAATTTTCAATAGTTCTGGGAGCAATGTAATAAGAAGAAATAGATAATTTTGAAATTATACATATGAGAAACGTGAATTTGAAAGGAGGTGAATTGAATAAATGACACTAAAACATACAATAACTGGCGCACTTGTTGCCGGCGCAGCTTATGCTGCAATGGCCGGTGTGGCGCTTGCTGATACTGATGTAGTTGTGAATACAACAGGTGCAGGGTCTGATAATGCTGTAGTTGTTGAAAAAAGCTCTGAGCAGACTGTTGTTCAGACAAATGAATTTGACGTGACTAACAATGTTGATGTCAGAAATAACACCGGCAACAATAGAGCAAATTTCAATACCGGAGGTAACAATACCATCGATACCGGAAATGCGGTATCTGATGTTTTTGTTACTAATACAGGTGGCGGAAACGATGCAACTGTTGATGAATGCGGGTGTGATGAAGATGTCGATGTAGCTCTGAGAAATACCGGATTTAGGTCCACTAATAGAGTGAGAGTTGACGTTGATCACACAAATGTTGTCGTACAAGACAACTGGACCAGATTTCGTAACACAGTTGATGTAAGACAAAATACCGGTAGAAATAGAACCAGCGGGAATACCCGCGGGACAAATAGAATTTTTACCGGTAATGCACGTTCACTGGTTGATTTACTAAATACCGGTGGAGGCAATAGGCTTCGCTAAAATTAGTCAGCTTTACTAAAAATATATCCTGCCCAAGGGAAATTCCTGAGGGCAGGATTTCTCTTCTTACTTTTTCCTTTCAAAATTTACACTAAAGAATTAATCCTGTGAGAGTATTCTAGATCTCGCGCACTTATCTGGATGAGAACCTTAAAAGAAGGGAGGTGAAAAGATATGTTAACTCTTACTAAAAAGATAGGGGCAGGTTTAGCAAGTGCAGTAATGGCATCTTTTGTTTTTGCAGGAGGTGTATATGCTGACACTTCTGTTAACGTAGGAGGCAATGGCGCATTCTCTGAGAACAACGTCCAAACACAGACAAATTCCAATGTTAATGTCGAGCAGACAAATCGTACTGACGTGCGAACAGCGGTTGTCAACGCAGCCAATACTGGTGGTGTTGCGGCCAGCTTTAATACCGGCAGCGATGTTGATGTGAGGACCGGCGATGCAACGGCAGAAACAACTGTTAATGTAGACGCAGGTCAAAATGTGTTGGATCTCTCCGGATGTGACACATGCGGTGGAAACACCGATATTGATGTCACTGGTAACGGAGCGTTCTCTGAGAACTATGTCGGTGTTGAGAACAACAACAATGTTGATGTTCGCCAGGAGACAAGAACACGAGTAATGTCTGATATCGTCAACGCAGCCAATACAGGCGGTGTGGTCGGGAGCTTCAACACCGGATCTGATGTAACTGTCAGAACCGGAGATGCAACCGCAACAACAAATGTAACGGTTGAAGGAGGCGATAACAGGGCAGATCTTGGTGTTTGTTGCGGAGGGTCAGAGACTGATGTTGATGTGCACGGAAACGGAGCATTTTCAATTAACGATGTTGAGGTGCAAAATAATAGCAACCTTAATGTTGACCAGGATTCTGATACCAACGTTGACACCGAGGTAGTCAACCTTGCAAATACCGGACTCGCAGCAACGCTAAGTAGCGAAGGATTTGGTGGCTTCGGTCACTCAGGTCACGGAGACTACGGAAAACGTGGCGGTGATTACGGCAAGGACTTTGGAAAGCATGACAGTCGTAGTTGTGGCTGTATAGATCATTCCAAAGGCTTCGGAGGAAAGGGTCATGACTTTACCAGTAATTACAATGACTGGGGCCATAACTTCAAAAATAAGAAGTTTGGGGGTTTTGACCATGACAGGAAGTATGCCCGTGACATGTACAACGACTTTCATAACAAGAAGAGGTACATGCTCGGAACCTATGATAATAATTATCTAGGTTACAGGAATAAGATGTATGACAATAATTACGACGACTATAATCGTCGTAAAGAACATCTAAATTGGTGGCATAACTTCGGTAACTTTGGAGGCAACACAGGATCGAGTCTTGATATTCGAACCGGTGATGCTGATTCCGCAGTCAACGTGGATGTGTCCGGAGGCAGCAATCGAATCTAAAAAAATCTTTTGACTGCTCAGTCAAAAAGTCGAACCTTTACAGGGGAGACTTTTTGACGTGTTATTGACATGTAAAAATTGGGATTTGTTGCATGTATCTTGTAGAATAAATGCATGCGTCGGACTCCTGTGGTTGTTTTTCTTTTTTTTCTTCTACTTTCTACAATAATTGTAGTGACTCAGTCGTCAACTGCCTCATCTTCTCTTCAGTCTTTTTTTCAAAGAGTTTTTTCATTTCCAAGGGATTTTGTAGTGTCTCTAATGCCTGAGCAAGTAAGTAATAGCGAGATAGATTCACTTCGGTCTGAGAATAAAGCATTGTTATCTAAAAAATACGACTTTGAAAAATTGTCTAGTGAACTTGAATCTTTGAGGAATCAATTCAGAGATAGTGAGGATATAGCATCAAGCCTTATTCCTGCACGTGTACTTGGGAAAATTGGGGATGGGCGTAAGCCTGATGTTCTTATTGTAGATATACCTTCGGGCGTTGCAGAAGGTGACACAGCTTTGCTTGGGAATAATTTAGTGGGGGTGGTTGGAATGGTAGGTGGGTCTCAGGCAAGAATTATTACAGTGAACAATCCGGAATTTGAGGCGGTTGTCACGACATCTGATACAGGGGCGAGCGGAATAGTGCGGGGAAGCGGAGGCTCGGTTGCACTTGGGGAGGTTGCAGCACAGGAATCTCTGAGACGTGGAGACCTGGTTGTTACTACAGGTGAAGCAAGGGAGGATGTATTAATCCCTCAAGACTATGTAGTGGGACGTATATCTTCTGTGAATGACGCGCCCCAAGCTGCTTTTAAAACTGCAGAAGTTGAATCTCTGATTGATTTTGGAAATTTGTCACAAGTATTTTTGTATACAAAATGAGGAAGGCTGTTGTTGTCTCACTTTTAATACTGTCCCTTTACATAGAAGTAATACTTCTTCATTTTCCCTTATTTTTGATACTGTCAATCATTAGCCTTCTTTTTTTCAGAGAAATATTTATGTTGATGGTTGTTTTTTTACTATCTCTTATTCTAGACAGTCTGATGGTGAATTTATTTGGAATTACTGCGATATTTATTTTTGGGGTAATGTTATTGGCATCGATGCGGGTTCGTGAAGTGGATTTGAGAAGTAGGGTTGCTGTCTTTTTCTTCTTGATACTTGTGTCAGTATTCTATAGTATGATGGTTGGTTACTCGCATAATTTTCTGATTTACCTTTTGATTTTTTTGGGCTATGGTGTATTTGAATATTTATATCGTGATGAAAAATTGATTGGCAAAAAAATAATTCCATGGGTATAGGACCGGTCTTTGGTGACTTTGTAACAAATGAACGAGTAAAGGGTAGAAGAAGACATTTTCGTGGAGGTTCGGGACTTTTTTATTTTATTCCTCATATTTTACTACTTATAGTCGTTGTTTTTCTTTTTGTAAGACTTTTTAATTTGCAGGTTGTGCATGGAGAGTATTATCGAAGGCTTTCTGATGACAATAGAACCCGAACAATTATTGAATATGCTCCACGAGGGATAATTTATGACCGTGACGGTCAAGCGCTTGTAAGTAATACTCCTGCATTTAAAGTTGTTGATCCTTCTGCCAGCTCCCATTCGGCTAGCTCAGGGCAGGCAGGACAAGGAGAAAAAGAAAGTGGGAAGGATGTTGTCAGATGGGTGGGGCGAGAAGAGGCGCTTGCGCTTGAAGCAAAGGGAGCGACTGTGGCGGCTGATGTTCAGAGAACTTATTTGCATGACGAACTTTTTGCGCACGTGCTGGGGTATGTAGGACAGATTTCTGAGACAGAGCTTTTCCTTCCTGAGTATGGTGAGTATGGAAATTTGGATTTTGTTGGTAAAGAGGGAATCGAACGTGAATATGAGCATCTGCTTCACGGAGTAAATGGGAAAAGACTATATGAGGTGGACTCATCGGGTGCAACAGTTAGGCTACTTGGTGAACAGGATCCAATTCCTGGTAAAAATATCAAAACAACACTTGATCTTGATATACAAAAGGCGGCTGCACGGGCAATGAAGGATATTTCACGCGGAGCTGTTATTGTGAGTGACGTGAGAAGTGGGGGTATTCTGGCTCTTTACTCAAAGCCTACATTTGACCCCAATTTATTCACACATAACTCAGAGTATGAGGCAAAGGGGGAATACACAAGTCTTGAAGAGCTTCTGGGAAATAACGATAAGAAACCTTTGTTGCATCGGGCAATTGCCGGAGTATATCCTCCGGGATCTACATATAAGTTAGTAACTGCAACGGCTGCACTTGAGAGCGGAAAGGTTGATAAAAACTTTGAAGTTGAGGATACGGGAATACATCGTGTTGGAGAATTTTCATTTGGAAATTGGTTTTTTCTTGAGCAAGGGAAGACTGATGGGATTGTTGATGTGGTAAAGGCTATTGCGAGGTCAAATGATATTTATTTTTATATAGTTGCTGAGAAGACAGGGATATCTCAGATTGCTGAGTGGTCAAAGAAATTTGGGCTTGGAAAGAGGAGCGGAATTGACCTTCCGGGAGAAGCAAAGGGAATGGTACCTGGTCCTTCCTGGAAAGAGAGGACAATTGGTGAGCAGTGGTACACAGGAGACACTTACAATATGGGAATTGGTCAAGGATACTTGCTTACAACACCCCTTCAGGTTAATACTTGGGCAAGTGTTTTTGCATCCGGAGGAAAGCTAATGCGTCCACATTTACTTTTGGGACAAGAAGAAATTGTGAGGCGTGATTTTGTTGCACGCGAGAATTTGGACTTGGTGCGAGAGGGAATGCGAAGGTCATGCGAGGTTGGAGGAGTTGCGTATCCATTTTTTAATTTTACAGTAAAGAATAAAAACCTTAGAGCCGACGGGCTGGACTATTTGGAAGCGTCAGGATCTGCCAGGACTGCAAGTGATAGTGCAAATGTACGTGTTGTTGTAGGTTGTAAGACTGGGACTTCTGAGACGCCCGGTGAGGATACCGACCCTCATGCATGGATAACGGTATTTGCACCCTTTTATAATCCCGAGGTGGTTGTGACAGTGCTGGCTGAGAACGCCGGACAGGGAAGTGAGGTCGCAGGCCCTGTGGCAAAGGAAATTTTGACTGAGTATTTTGAGAATAAGTAATCGCTATCCTTTGTGTTACGAGTTGGGAGGAGAATGGCTTTATTCGACAGTTACCGGTGGGCAGGGAGAAAATTCGCAGTTAGGGCCTTGTCTTCCGACTGTACTCCCGTCGGGACAAATTTTTGCATCAAGTGTACATTGGGTTGCTCCCTCCGGTGGTGTGATAGGTTGAATTGATGCGTCCTCCGGGAAGGTAAGTGTTGATAGAATTTGCTCGTAGGTTGGCAGATGCTGAATATCGAGCAATTCATACTCAATAACCCCTTTCTCGAAAGGAATCTGCGCAATGTAAAGAATTTCTCCTTCTTGTCCGAGGGTGCTATCTTGTAACACTGTAATTGTGTGAAGAGTGATGGATTTTCCATTAATTTCAACTTGGTTACTTGTAACTTCTTGAAATTGGTCTGAAAGGATAGGATTTTTTTCAGTTGTAATATTTATTGTGGAGACAAGTTCTTTACCTCCTCCAAAGCCTCCCGGAGCGCTTTCTATTTCATTTATAACCTCTTGTGGCGCAATTACCAAAGCTGAGTCTAGCTGGGTCGTGCTCCACTCAAGAGGGTATTTAAATTCAAATCCATTCTCTTCATCTGAATAAACTTGCCAGTTGGCTGTCGGGTCAGATGCGGTGGTTGGTTGAGGGGTAGGTGTTGGTGAGGATTCTGTAGGTTGAGTGTTGTCTTTGGGAAGAAGCAGAAATACAGATGCTGCGACTGATGCAACTATCGCAATGATACCTGCGATAAGAAGCCATTTGGGGAACCCTTTTTTAGGCAGTGGTGTCTGTGGTTGCTGGGGGGGAGGTTGAGTAGGTCCTCCCGGTTTTGGTTCATTTTTTGCCATTGGAGCACTTGAAGACGGGGTACTACTTGTTGTCTGTGGTGGGGTGGGGGTGTGTGATGGGGGTTGGGGATTGCCGGATGGAGGAGTCGATGGTGGGGTATTGCCCGGTTGTGGTGGTGTCCCTGTGGTAGGTTGTGCCTCGCCTGGTTTTTTATCCTCCATATTTACAGTATTGCGGAAAAAAGCGATGAGGTCAAGGTGTACACTAGAAGCGTGAATTATTATCTTGCTTTTTCACTTTCTCCTTTTGGTTCGAGACGTTTTTCTCATATGCTTTCATATTTTGGCAACGTTGAGAAAATTTGGGGAGCGGATGCTGAGTCGCTTAGGCAATTTGAAATAGGAGAGAAGACATATGCACGCTTTGATAATTTTCGAAGTAAATATAACTCTCAATTTGAAGAAAAAAAGCTTGAGAAGCTTTCCATAAAATTTGTATCACAGATTGACTCTCTATATCCTCAAGAACTTTTTGAATTAATAGATCCACCAATCGGAATATTTGTCAAAGGAGATGTTGGTGTATTGGGTCAAAAACCAAGTATAGGAGTGGTTGGGACAAGGAAAATGACAATCTATGGAAAACGGGTTACTGAGAATATTGTTGGGGGACTCGTGAGACGTGGATTCTCAATTGTATCGGGACTTGCGTTAGGAGTTGATGCTTGTGCGCATTTTACCTGTGTTAGAAATAACGGGATTGCTATTGCTGTGTTGGGGACCGGGGTGGAGCGTGCATATCCGCGAGAGAATGAAGGGCTTTACGAACAGATCCTTGACTTGGGGGGTTGTGTAATTTCTGAATATCCTGCCGGGATGCCTGCAACAAAAGGGAGCTTTCCTGCAAGAAATAGGATAATTGCTGCGCTTTCACAGAGGTTGCTTGTGACAGAAGCAGGGGACGGAAGCGGATCGCTTATCACTGCTAAAATTTCACAAAATCTTGGAAGAAAAGTATATGCCGTACCAGGACAAGTAGGAACGTACGGTGCAAAAGGAGTTAACCAATTATTGCGGGATGGAGGAAGTCTTGTTGAGTCTGCGGATGATATAGCTGAAAGAGAAGGCATGACTGCTACATCCTTTAGTCTTGACATGTCTAAATTTTCGGAATTGGAACAAAAAGTTCTACAGGCACTTTTTAAAGAGGAACTTGAGGCAGATGAGCTTTTGCGTCAACTTGAGTGTTCATCAGTTGATCTTTTAAGAGCTTTGAGCATACTTGAAATAAGAGGACTGATCGCGCGAGAAGGAACTATTTTGAGAGTGAAAAATACTTGAATATGTCACATAGATGAAAATTTTACCGCTCGGTTGTATAATATATGTACATTTCCCTGATCTTTAACACGTCGGATGTACTGAAGGCCAATGCTGGCTAAGTGAGGAGGGTCCCATGTTGTATTGCAAAGAGCAAGTGATCTCGATTGTCGTAATTGTTATATTGCTGGCAGTAGCATTTTGCTATATCCAGGGAGTGAATCCCTTGGATTTGATGGAAGGCGGTGCTAATGCCGGATATTGATGCGCTTGTTATTTCCGTTGCAATCGTTACTATCTACAACGCCCTCACAATTGGTGGGGCGAATCTTTTACAAGAGAGGATAGCTCGCAATGGATCCAGTCGATATGTTGAAATATCTCTGGAACAATAGTGATCCTTTTGTCAGCTTTGTAGTGACAGTTGCCATTCTGCTTATTATCGTTGTTGCGATAATCCTCATTGATGGCATCATCACTATTAAAAGACACTGGGAACAGTCACATCAAACATGAAGGGGGTGCATATGCGCCTTTGGAATTTACTAAATAGGTAAGTACCAGAGGCGCTTTTTTTGTTGGTTGCAGGTATAATAGGGGTGTTCTTTGGCATTTAGTGAAAGGATCTTGAAGATGGCTTATGATGTAAGTCTTATAGAAGGCAGCGACGCGCGTGGGCTTGTGGAAATGGAAGAAGTGTTGAATAGGCTTCAGATACCATTTCGGAGAGGTATTTCGACTACTACCAGAACTACAGGAATAGGTGTTGGGTCTTTTTTCTATAGATATGAGGATAATAATTGGATGGAGGGAATTCAAATGTATCTGGTTGAGGAGCATGGAAAAAGGAAGGCTAGGAGGCTGCTCAAGGAGCATCATTTAGTATAGCCCCGCAGCTGCGGGGCTTTTTTTTGATAAAATACCTTTATGAAAATTTTTAGAAATAAAGAAGAGATAAGAAAGGCATTGCTTGATGTCTCCAGCATTGACCAGCGCGAGAGGCCTAAGGTTATTGAGGCACTTCATAACCAGTTGGATCATGGGGGAGTGAGCAGAAAGGAATTTCGCGAAGTTGTGAGTGATTTGCGCAAAAATCATGAAATAAGTGATATTGATGCAAAGAATCTTCTCAGACTTCTAAAGTGAATTTTTCTTGACTTTAATTTAATTCTTAGGTAGAATACCTACAGTCTTAAGAAAACGGGCTCATAAATAAGACCCGTCGAGGACGCGATACAACATGATTTAAGATTTAAGAATCATGATTTAAGAATAAGCGCCTCGAGGCGCTTTTTTTAATACAAAAACATGCCTAGTCAAAGAAATATAGAATTACTAAATGAATTAAAGGAAAAAGTAGATCGCGCATCTGCTATCTTTTTTGTGCATTACCAAGGTCTTTCACACCTTCAGATGGAGGAGTTGAGACAGTCACTTGCTGACACTGACTCAGAATTTTTTATTGCAAAAAATACACTTACAAATTTGGCACTTGCTGACAAAGTTGATGCATCAGAAAAGCTGGAGGGTCCCATGGCGCTTCTTTTGGCATATTCTGATCCGGTTGCACCTGCAAAGGCACTTGTTAAATTTGCAAAACAATACGAATTACCGGAAATTAAATTCGGTTATTTTGAGGGAAGCCTTATTGAAGATGCACAGGTGAAATCTCTGGCAACTATACCTCCAAGAGAAGAGCTCCTTGGAAAACTTGTCGGGTCACTTGCTGCGCCTGTATCTGCACTTGTATACAACTTGAATTTTCCAATTCAGAGACTCGCACTTGTTATGAAATCAATTGAAGAAAAAAAGAGCGCACAAAGTGCATAAAGGTTAGGGGGTGAGAACGAATTATGGCAAAACTTACAAAAGATGATATTTTAAAAGCAGTTGAGGAGATGTCAGTTCTTGAGCTTAACGATCTTGTAAAAGCTCTTGAGGAAAAATTTGATGTCCAGGCTGTCATGGCTGCACCTGCAGCCGCACCTGCCGCTGGTGGAGGTGAAGCTGAGGCTGCTGAAGAACAGACTGTTTTCAACGTCGTTCTCGCAGACGCAGGCGCACAAAAACTTCAAGTAATTAAGGCTGTACGTGAATTGGTCCCAACTCTTGGACTTAAAGAGGCAAAAGATCTAGTTGACGGTGCACCTAAAGAAGTTGTTACCCAGGTAAATAAAGAGCAGGCTGAGGAAGCAAAAACCAAGCTTGAAGCAGTTGGTGCAAAAGTCGAACTCAAATAATAGTATCCAGTATTCTGTATACA
>Ga0066639_10005588_pt1 | contig 10545 bp, 11 predicted proteins | sample CryGeyCG2114_010_2_FD_59504 | JGI IMG/M metagenome (GOLD analysis project Ga0066639, IMG submission 59504) | Groundwater microbial communities from aquifer - Crystal Geyser CG10_big_fil_rev_8/21/14_0.10 | ecosystem: Environmental > Aquatic > Deep subsurface > Groundwater | place: USA: Utah... | reverse complement strand
GGATTATTTTTCCTCCTCGGCCTTACTATTTTTTTTATCAAATGTATTCCCTAAACTCTTCTGGTGTTTCCATAATCGGCCAAAAACTTTCTTTGGTTTCTTGATTTTTGTTTTTTTAGTTGAAACAATCTTAGGACCAGATTCCAGACTGGGGAAATGTCCCAGTGCCCTTAACGGTACTTTTACTGAAATACCACTATCTTCAAAATTATCCAAGGTTATTCTGAACAATTTACACCTCCTGTTTTTTCTTCCTTCAATATAACTCCATTTTTTCTATAATGCAACTATACCATTATGCCCTGGGGAAAAATGCTTAGAGGATAAGCAATTCCGCGATTCTATTCATTACAATGTCTGTTCCCTTTTCAAACGAAAGATTCCCAAGCGAATAAATCGGTTTGCCGACGCGAACTTTGAGTTTGTTTTTTCTTAATAACGTTCCGAAGGACAAAATGCCATAATTTCCAATTATTCCCACCGGCACAATCGGCGCACCGGTCTCTTGATGCAAAAACGCCACTCCTCTTTTGCCCGGCTGAAGATTGCCGTCTCTAGTCATCCTTCCTTCAGGATAAATCCAAACGCAGGCATTATTATTCAGAGCATCGATTGCATTCATTAAAGATTTTCTTAAATCTCCGCCAGTGCGAGATATTTTTATTGAACCGTTTATCCAAACATATAATGCGACCAATAAATAGCGATATCTGAAGTACTTATCAAGAGCCAAAAATCTAATGGGAAAAAATCTTTTGGGATAAAAACCCTCTCTTGGCATTGAAGCGGCGCAGATAGGTCCGTCAATATACGAGGCGTGATTGGAAGCAAAAATAATTGCCTTATCCTCCAGTCCCTTCAAATTCTCCTGTCCCTCAATTTTAAAATGAACAAAAAATTTAAGGGTCAAATAAATGGGCCAGTAGGTAATCACCTGAAAAATTTTCGCTATTGCATACATTCTCATTTAACCCCCCTTTTAATCCTTAAACAGGATATCATCTCTTGTAAAAATATTCAATAAAAATAAGAATGATGCCCAGGAAGACAATAAATACAATCCCCAATGCTTCTTTTGTACTATCATCAAATTTCATCCCGTTAGAGATTTATTACTGCTAATTTTTGAAATCCCGTTATTGCGACTTTATCTCTAACGGGATTCATTATTTTCTGGCTAAGAATAGGGCTATTAACGGCAGGGTGAGCCACCAAAAGAAGGCGCTGTCAGAGGCAAAAAGATTGTGGATTAACGGGGAAAAGGTGAAAATTTCCCGCCCTGGGAAAAGATGAAAAAGATAACTGAATAAAAGTCCGGCTGACATAAAACTCAGCATTAACGACTTCCACCAATTTCTATGGCCGGACTCATATCCGGCTTCCAGAACTCTGGCAAAAAGAATTGTTAGAATCACAACCATCGTTGCAAAAATAAAACCCCTGAATAAAAATTCCTCTATCAACGTCCTTCCTTTTACCAATTGATCCAGATAATAAAATTTTTCAAAAAGGAATCCGGAAACATAAAGGGAAAATAAAAGGGCCAGCAATTTTGCCCTGCCGCTGGAAATGCCGTAAAAAAAACCAATGGCGATAAAAGCGAAAATTGCAATTAAATCCCAGGACGGGTTGCGCAACAAGATATTTATCTGTTTTAAATCCATAGATATATTATAATCCTTCCTGTTTTAATTGTTCAATAAGTTTTTGGGCGCTTGAAGAAACTTTTCGCGGAGTTTTTACCAAGACCTTTATCATCAAGTCCCCTCTGCCTCCCTGGCGATGCGGCACTCCTTTTCCCCTCACCCGTAAAATTTCGCCGGAATCAAGACCGCTGGGGATTTTTAATTTTATCGCGCCATCCAAGGTCTTAATCTCTCTTTCTCCGCCAAGCAATGCCTCAGATATTTTTATATTCAAATCCATTGCCAGATTATCTCCCTCTCGCCTGAAAACAGGATGTTTTGCCACATGAATTTTCACATAGAGGTCGCCCGGCATTCCATTGCTAACCGCCTCGCCCATCCCTCCCAATTTAATCATCTCGCCGTCTTGAATTCCCTGCGGCACCCGCACCACTACCTCTCCGCTCCTCATCACCACACCATGGCCTTTGCAGGCAGAACATTTTTTAGAAGGAATACTTCCCTTACCCAAACACTTGCTGCATTCTCTTAAATTAGTGAATGTCCCGAAAAATGATCTTTTGGTTTCGTGGACTCTACCCGCTCCCTGGCAAACAGGACATTTTTCTAAAGATGTTCCCGGTTCCGCCCCAGAACCTTTGCATTTTTCACAGAGCGATGTTTTAGAGAGCAGCATTCTCCGTTCCACTCCAAAAACCGCTTCTCCAAACGAAACTTCCAAATCAATGGAAATATCCCGGCCTCTCCTGGCCCTTGTTCTTCTTTCGCCAAAGCCGGCCTCGCCTCCAAAAAAATTCTCAAAAATATCACTGATATCCCAGCCCGAGGCTGGTCCCCCAAAATCAAAATCAAAACCGAACCCTTCAGACCCCGGAGCTCCTCCTTCGCCAAAAACCCGGCCATAAGCATCGTATTCCGCCCGCTTTTTTTCATCAGAAAGAACTTGATAGGCCTCATTTATTTCCTTAAATTTTTTATCCTCCCCCTTTGTCTTATCAGGATGATATTTATGGGCCAAAGTGCGGTAGGCCTTTTTAATTTCCTCTTTAGAGGCGTTTCTGGCAATTCCCAAAATTTCGTAGTAATCATGCATAATACTAATTTACAAATTTTATGCGAATAATACAAATCACGAATTCGCATGGGCGTATTCGTAGTGCGCTTTTCGCATGCTATTTCTCTTCAAATTCTGCGTTTCGCGGACCTTCTTCGTTTTTATTTTCCTGTCCGCCCTGCTGTTTGTACAAAATTTCTCCTATTTTTTGCAAACTTGAGGAAAGTTCGGCAGAAGCGTTTTTCATTGCCGAAACATCGTCGCTATCTTTCACTTTTTTCAAGGCCTCAATTTTTTCTTCAATATTCTTTTTAACATCAGCCGGCACTTTATCAGCCGCGTCCCTCAGGGATTTCTCAGCCGTGTAAATAAGGGTATCGGCGTTATTACGTATTTCAACAACCTCTTTTTTCTTTCTATCTTCTTCGCTATAAACCTCGGCCTCTTTTTGCATCTTCTCAATTTCTTCTTTTGACAAGCCGGACGAGGCCTCAATGCGGATGGACTGTTCTTTAGCCGTTGCCTTGTCTTTTGCCTTAACATTTAAAATTCCATTGACATCAAGGTCAAAAGTTACTTCTATCTGAGGAATGCCGCGCGAAGCCGGCGGAATGCCGTCAAGAATGAAACGTCCCAAAGTTTTATTATCACCAGCCATTTCCCGTTCGCCCTGCAAAACATGAATTTCCACGGAGGTCTGGCTGTCAACGGCTGTGGAAAAAATCTGGCTTTTGCTAGTGGGAATGGTTGTGTTTTTGTTAATTATTTTTGTGCAGATTCCTCCTAAAGTTTCAATCCCCAGGGAAAGCGGGGTAACATCCAGCAAAAGAACATCTTTTACATCGCCCCTCATTATTCCTCCTTGGATTGCCGCGCCAACTGCCACCACTTCATCAGGATTGATTGATTTATTCGGTTCTTTGCCAAACAAATCTTTGACCGCCTTTTGAACGGCTGGCATTCTTGTCTGGCCTCCGACCAAAATCACCTCATCAATATTCTCTATCTTAAAACCGGATTCCTGAACCACCTTTTTTGTTATTTCCATCGATTTCTTTATAAAATCATCGGTTAACTCTTCTAATTTTGCCCTTGTAAATTTAAGCAAAAGATGTTTCGGGCCGGAAGCATCAGAGGTGATAAAGGGAATATTAATTTCTGTTTCCAGGGTGCTGGAAAGCTCGTGTTTGGTTTTCTCTGCCGCATCCTTTAATCTCTGCAAGGCCAGGAAATCTTTGGAAATATCAAGGCCACTCTCTTTTTTGAATTCTGAAACAATCCAGTTGATTATTTTCTGGTCAAAATCGTCTCCTCCGAGATGCGTATCGCCGCCCGTGGACTTAACCTCAACAACATCGTCACCCACCTCAAGAATGGAGACATCAAAAGTGCCTCCTCCAAGGTCGTAGACAACAATTTTTTCATCTTTCTTTTTATTAAACCCGTAGGCAAGAGCGGCGGCAGTGGGCTCGTTGATAATCCTCTGCACCTTAAAACCGGCTATTTCTCCCGCGTCTTTGGTCGCCTTTCTTTGGCTGTCATTAAAATAGGCGGGCACGGTAATAATTGCTTCCTCTATTTTTTCACCGAGACGCGCTTCGGCATCGTGCTTTAATTTTTGCAAAATCATGGCTGAAATTTCTTCCGGCCGATAGGTCCTCCCGGACATCCTGATTTTCACTCCGCCGTCTTCAGAACGTTCTATTTTGTAAGGCATCAATTTCTTATCTTTTTTAACTTCTTCATCGTCAAATCTTCGGCCAACCAAACGTTTGACTGAGAAAATGGTATTTTCCGCATTGGTAATCGCCTGTCTTTTGGCCAAAAGACCTGTCAAGCGGTCGCCCTGTTTGGAAATTGCAACAATGGAGGGAGTGGTTCTTCCGCCCTCTTCGTTTTCCAAAATTTTCGGCTCCCCTCCCTCAACAATTGCCATTGCCGAGTTGGTTGTGCCCAAATCAATTCCTAATATTTTAGACATAATGCTAAATTACGAAATATTATGCGAATTATGCGAACAATTTTTTCGCGGGATTCGCATACGATTTCGCATTATTCGCCTTGTGCTTTATATTTCCCGACCTTTACCTGACTTGGTCTTATAATCTTATCGCGCATTTTGTATCCTTTGCGAATTACCTCTCTAATTATACCCTCTTTTTCTTCGCTGTCAACTTCCACTTCTCCGACAGATTCGTGTTCTTCCGGATTAAAGCGATGTCCGACACTTTCTATTGGCTCTATGCCCTCATCTTTCAAGATATCCATAAGTTGAATATAAATATTTTCCACGCCCTTGCGCCAATTTTCCTCCATCTTCTGCCAATTTTCTTTGTCAGCCATCAATCTGTCAAAACTGTCGGCAATCTCAAGAAACTGAAGGGCCAGTCCTATGTTGCAATACTTTATAAACTCCTTTCTGCTCTCCTCTTCTTCTTTTCGGGCATTGATAAAATCCGCCTTGGCCCTCTGCCAGCCAGCCAAATACTCCTGTTTTTCCGCCTCGCATTTTTTCAGTTTTTCCCGGAGTTTTTTCAGTTTATCTTCAAGGCCTTCGCCTTCATCTTCAAGTATAATTTCTTCTTCCATTGTTTAAAAGATACCAAATTCCCTAAAACAATTCAAGTAAAAATTAGCATTTATTATTTATTAGAAGTTTTACACTTGTGGGCCTTTGGGGAACAATCTATTGTAAAGCCAGACGAAAATCCAGCCAGCAGCCGCCGCTCAATATCGCCATAGTCAAACCCAAAGCCTTAGGATTTAATTGCATATTAATACTTAATACTTGATACTTATTAAATTCCGACCTTTTCTTTAATTATATCATTCGTACCTTAATGCTTCTATCGGACTTTTGCGAGACGCTTTGCGGGCTGGGTAGAGACCGAAGACCAAACCGACAAACGCGGCCACAGCCAAGCCAAGAAGAGCGGCCTGGACAGGAAACGTAAAGGCCCAGTCAAGATTAAAGCTCTTTGATAAAACAAGCGAAGCCAAAAAGGAAATTATCGCTCCTAAAGAAATGCCGATAATTCCGCCGGTGGCTGTTAATGTTATCGCCTCAAGAAGAAATTGCGTTAAAATGTTTCTGTCTGTGGCGCCCACCGCTTTTCTCAAGCCGATTTCCCTGGTTCTTTCCGTGACAGAAACAAGCATAATATTCATAATTCCTATTCCGCCGACAAGGAGAGAAATCGCGGCAACCGCAGCCAAAAACAAAGTCAAAATATTGGTGATGGTGCTGACCATCGCCATGGCCGAGGCCTGCGTCTCCACAAAAAAATCATCTTTGCTTGGGTCGGTGCTATTATGAGAATTTCTAAGAGTTGTTTTTATGTCTTCAACTGTCTGGTCAACATTGGCCTCGCTGTCGGCTTCAATGATAAGACGGTTAAAATATTTTATTCCAAAAATGTATTGCTGGGCGGTGGTGTAAGGAATTATTGTTGTCTCGTCAAAATTTAAAAAAGAAAACTGGCCTTTTTGGGGAAGCAGGCCTATTATTCTGAAATTTTTTCCTTTGATTTTAATTTTCTCTCCCAAGGCGTCGCTCTCGCCGAAAAGTTCTTCCTTGACTTTGGAACCGATAATGACAACGTCAACATAACCCTTAATTTCCTCTTCTGTAAAATTTCTCCCCTCGGACGGCTCCATATCATAAATTTTCGCAAATAAATCAGTTACGCCGAAAATTGTTGAACGGTAAGTGTCATTTCCGTAAGCGACGCTCTCGCTCCCGAAAACAACGGGCATTATTTTGCTCAAATGCGGAACATTATTTTTATTTTGGAGCGCCTCCATATCTTTCTGCTTTAAAGAATCGGTAAAAGTGGAAAATATATCGGTCGGACCTTTCGGCTGCCTGCCCGGGGCAACAGCAATAACTTTAGAGCCAATGCTTTGGATTTGGCCAAGAATTAAATTCTGCGCTCCCTTGCCCAAAGACATTATAATAATGATTGCCGTAATGCCGATAACGATTCCCAAAACAGTCAAGGCCGAACGCGATTTATTCGTCTTCAATCCCCTAAATGCCGTTTTAAAACTGTATGATATCGTCATATTATTTAATAAACTTATGCCTTCGGCTTAAAACTTTTTCATCTTTTTCCACAAGACCGTCTTTCATGGAGATGATTCTTTGAGCGTATTCTGCCGTGTAGGTCTCGTGCGTTATAAGAACAATGGTGTTCCCTTTTTCATGCAGTTTGTCAATTATTTCCATTATCCGCCCTCCTGATTTGGAATCAAGGTTGCCAGTCGGCTCATCGGCAAAAATAATAGAGGGATTAGTGACAATGGCCCTGGCAATCGCCACCCTCTGCTGTTCCCCGCCGGAGAGCTGGGAAGATTCGTGATGGACGCGATGGCTCAAGCCGACTTCTTCAATCGCCTTCAAAGCCAATTCATCCCACTGGGATTCTTTAATTTTTGAATACAAAAGAGGGAGTTTTATATTTTCCAAAACAGTTGTGCGGCGGAGGAGATTAAAGAACTGGAAAATAAAGCCCATTTTTTCATTGCGCACATGAGCAATTTCATCTTTGGTATAATCATCAAAAGTTTTTCCGCCAAAACGGTACTCGCCTTTGGTGTGCCTGTCTAAAAATCCCAAAATATGGAGCAGGGTTGATTTTCCCGACCCCGACGGCCCTATAATGGCCGTGAATTCCCCTTCATTAATATCAAAAGAAACGCCCCGCAATGCCGGGGTTTCCGCCCCATCCTTATAAATTTTAGAAAGTTCTCTAACTTCAATCAGAGCCATATCATTTTAAATATAACAAAATATTGATTTAGATTCTATTAAACGACTTGCGATGTCGTTTGACCTAAACCAAGTTTGGGATAAATGAGGTTTGGGTCAAATGAAAACTTGCCCCTCACTTACGATGTCGGGGCGGCGCATATGCGTCTCATGTGTACTACTCATGTGCACCACTCGGTAGCTAACACCGCTAACATTGAGTATCACACAACTCTGGTCATGACCATCGTTAGGTGATATGCGATAAATGTTACCATTCCCCTGCGATCGCAGTTATTTGGTAACATTTTGTAGGAGAAATTATTTTAAAGAAGTAATAACTTTGTCGCCTTCGTTGATGCCTTCAATAATTTCTATGTTGCCATCCGAACCCTTGAGGCCGATGGCGACTTTCCGCTCCTCAATAGCGCCGTCATCTTTAAGAATTTTTACAATTTTGTCTCCGTTTTCTTTCTGGGCCACGGCCCGCTGGGGAATGGCCATAACATTTTCAGTCTTGGCCGTGAGAATATCAATATTGGCGGTCATGCCTGATTTTACCCTGTCATCGTTGCCGGTGAATTGCAAAGTCGTCTTGTAAGTCGCCACGCCCTCAATAATTGTTTCTGCCGGGTCAATTTTTACCACCTTGGCTTCAAAAACAACATCACTTCCGTAAGCATCAAGGGTAATTTTTGCTGGATTGTTGATTTTTATTTTGGCAATATCCGCTTCCGGGATATTTGCTTCAATTTCAAATTTAACATCGCTCATTACTGAAACCTCTGCGGCATTCGCTGGAACAATCTCCCCGACTTTAGTATTTTGTCTGGTTACAACTCCGTTGATGGGAGAAAAAATAATACTTTTGTTAATTTGAGCCTTAATGTTATTGGCATTTGCTTCCGCACTTTCCACTTCTGCCTCTTGGCCAATAATCTCCTGCGGGACAGAACCCGCTTTCTTTAAGGCAAGTTCATTTTCTGCCACGTCAAGGTCTGATTGCGCGGTTTTTAATTTTTCTTCCGCAGCGGTGAGATTGGCAATGGCCGTATTGATATTCGCCCGGGCCGTGGAGATGTCGGCTTTCCATCCATCCAGAGTCGTTTGGGATAAATTTGCGTTTTCCTTTACGTTGTTTATCGCCAGCCCGATCTTATCAAGAAATGTTTTAACTTGGTCAAGATTTTTGTCTGCTGTATCAATATAAGAAATTAAATCGGATGAAGTTGTAAGTTGACCCAATGATAAATCCCAAGAGTTGAGAAGGTCTTCAATCAGAAATCTCAATGCTTCAATATCTGATTTTGAAATTGAGTCTATAAATAAATAGTAATTAAGCTGGGGAGTGGCAGTGCGGGGATTGGAAAAAAGCTGGTCGGTTTTATTCCTTACGGCATCATCGGATTTTGTATAAGCATCCTGGATTTTATCGCTGAGATTTTTTTGGGCGTCTTCAATACTGACTTTTGCATTCTCAACTTTTGTTTCGTAGACCTGAATTTCCTCCGGCCGGGTCCCTTGTTTTAATTCCTCCAGTTTTGCTTTCTGGCTTTTTGTATTGGCTTCGGCTTCTGCCAATTGCGCCACAAGGTCGGCATTGCTCAATTGCATTAATATCTGACCGCTAAATACCTTGCTTCCGACATCAACATAAATTCCAGCCACCTTCCCGGTTTTTTCAAAAGCAAGATCAACGCTCTCGGCCGGCTTAACACGGCCAGTCACGCTCACCTCCTGAACAACATTTCCTTTTGAGGCAACAATAAACTCATAGGCCGGTTTTTTTGTGCGGTTGAAATAAAAATAACCGCCGATAATTAAGATGATTACAATAACGGCACTGATACTAACGGCTGGCTTTTTAAGAAATTTATTCATGTTGCGGCTTCTTTTTTATTTTTATCTCTTGCTCCACTGCGGCGCCTTCCTTGCCCCGCACCAGAATAAATTCGGTGCGGGGTTGCGGAAAGTTTCTATCTTTTAGACCATTGTGGCGCTTTCCTTGCTTTTTTCAGGCCGAATTTGCGACGTTCTTTCGCGCGCGAATCGCGTTTCAAAAATCCTGATTTTTTTAAGGGCTTTCGAAAATCGGCGTTAAATTTGAGCAAGGCCCGGCTGATGCCGTGGCGGAGCGCTTCGGCCTGAGAATGTATTCCTCCTCCCTTAATTTTTGCCGAAACCCTAAATTTCCCCAGAGTTTTTAAGTTTCGTAGGGGTTCCTCAATTAAATGCTGCAATTCTTTGGTAGGAAAATATATTTCCAACTTTTTATCATTGATTAAAAATGACGGCTGGGAACTGCTGAAAAGACGCACTCTGGCAATTGAGGTTTTTCTCCTTCCTTTTGCCTCAAAATATTTTTCCGCTTTGACAGGTTTTTTTGTTTTAGCTTCCGGCATATTATTCAATAATTAAATTTTTCATCATTTTATTTCGCAATTTGTTTTTCGGCAGCATCCCCGTTACTGTTTTTATAAAAAGATAAGTCATTCCCTTTTTTTCTAAAACTCTTTTTAGGGGCGTTATTTTTAATCCGCCGGGATACTCTGAATGGCTTTTGTATTCTTTTTGTTTTAATTTTTTATCAGTTATTTTAATCTTACTAACGTTAATTATTTTTACTTTAATATCAGGGAGACGATTAGGGGCGAAATTGACCTCTTTTTTCCCGCGCAAAATAACGGCTGCCTCAGAAGCAACTCTGCCCAATGCCTTATCTTTTGCGTCAATTACATAAATCATAATGCTAAACTACGAAATATTATGCGAATTATGCAAAACTGTTTCGCGGGATTCGCATACGATTTCGCATTATTCGCATTGTACTATACAAACTCTATTATCGCCATTTTACTGGCATCGCCCTTGCGCGGAGGCAACTTTACAATTCTCGTGTACCCCCCTTTTTTTTCTTTGTATTTCGGCGCGATTTGGTCAAATAATTTTTTCGCAGATTCTATCCCGATTTTAGAAATAATCAATCGTCTGTTGGTAAGATTGTCAATCTTGGCTCTGGTAATAAATTTTTCAATAAACGGCCTTAATTCCTTTGCCTTTGCCCCGGTTGTTTTAATTTTTTCTTTATCAATCAA